>SDBT01015557.1_pt1 | contig 12087 bp, 10 predicted proteins | sample 2277101 | NCBI WGS metagenome assembly SDBT01 (sample SAMN10404973, study PRJNA504765) | marine sediment metagenome | isolation source: marine sediment core GS10_PC15, 103 cmbsf | place: Arctic Ocean: Southern Knipovich Ridge | collected 2010
CAGCGCGAAGAGTATGTCACGACCGCTCGTTATGGCTTGAAAGTCTACCGTCCCGAAAACCTCGTCTGTGTTCTCACAGATATCGACCAAGTATAAGGAGCTGAGTCATGAGTAGAGCAGCAATAGAAACCTTTGACGGGTTGGTTGTAGGTTACGGAAGGCACACCGTTGATAACGGTGTCGGTACTGTATTTCAGGGCGCGAACGGCCTGAATACGTACACCCTTGAAATCGTCATGGCAGACCTGAGTGACACGTACGCCGCAGCGGACTCACCTTCGCAAGCGGCTGCTATCCCTCGCGGCTCCATGATCCAGAGTGCTTACATTCATTCTGTTATCGCCCCGGTCTCCGGTGGTGGTGGCACGTTTGATTTGGGCTTCTGGTCTAAGGGCCTTGCCACTGAAGTTGTTGACGTAGCGGACAGCCTTGTTGCTGACGTTACCGTTGCAGAGTTCGGCCTGTTAGGCGAAGCCATCCAGTTGGATGGCGTTTGTATCGCTGACGCAGCCACCGCTGCTTCGACCGTCGCAACTGTCGGTGCCACATCGAACTCGGACGTAGTTCCTGCGCCCTCGTATGAAACCGCTGTGTTCACAGCCGGTGTAATCCGAGTGTACATTAACTACTTCGCGCCGATGGGCACGGCTGGCCGTACCATAGCGGTATAACCCTGATGGAGGGTCTTCGGACCCTCCTTCTTTTCTGGAGATACTGATATGACACAACCAAGTAAAGGCGAAAGCCAGTTTGCAGATCGCAGCGACAACCCGATGATTAGCGCCCGTGGCGCTAGTGTGACGGCTGCCGCAGCAGCGACTTATGCTGCACCTTCAGCTACGGCTGTCGCAGTCACGGATGCACTTGACGGAGCTACCTTCACGGGTACTGCGTTAACGACCTCCTCGACTCCGACTGTTGACGAGCTGGAAGCAGGATTAGGTAGCCTTGGTTTAATCGCCAATGCTTGTCGGACTGACATCCTTGCCACGAACGTCGAACTTGACGATCTTGGTGATGACGTTGCCCTGATTCGGACAGCTCTTAACGCTCTCATCGAGCGGGTAGAGGCACACGGTCTGATTGCAGACAACTAAGTAACACCCTCCCCTGTCAATAAAAGGCAGGGGACCTTATTCAAAGTGAGACTTGAATGACTGACCCACGCTGGAGTATGAGTACGATACCGCACAGCGGTACACGATACATACGCGACAGCTTTGCTGATGCAGGGTACACCACGCAAACTACGCGGAACGTACCAGTCTATGAAGCATCAGGGGGTGACCTCATGTGGGGTCACTGCGATACAGCGCATCGAGATTGGATGCACACAGCCCGCCTACGGTGGCCTGACATGTTCCAATTCCTCGTGGTTCGTAATCCGATCCATACTCTCTGTACCCACTACGGTGACGCTTCGTCCCGTAACCCGCATCGTCGCATCAAGAAATGCTACAAGGTTCGCAATGAGCTTGACCTGTACCTCCGTATCCAAGAGGATTACATCATCGAGCATAAGCCATATATACACAAGGTGGAAGACAGTATCGTCTCGCTTGGTATCTGGCTCGGAGCTGACCTCCAGAAGGGCGGAGCAAGGCACTCCCGTCCCAATGACTTACGAGAAGCAGTAGACGCACGAGATGCTGATCGCTGCTTCAGGACGATAGGCTACTCTGACCTTTGGGAGTGGTTCACGACAACACACAGCCGCAACTTAGCGCCCCTTTACAGGGACCAGTTGGGCTACGACTTCTGGTGGTACAATGGCTAATTCTCTGAAATGTAACACATGCGAGGAGACTAAGCCAACGGCTGATTTCTCGCCCCGTAACGATTGTACTAGAGGGTTTCATTACTTCTGTAAAGCGTGTGCTAATATTAGTGCAAAGAAGTGGAATGCAGAGAATAAGGGCAGAGCAGCTATCTCTCAACGCTGGTCTAATATCAAGAAGCTCTATGGGCTGAGTCGGACAGAGTATGAAACTCTGTATGAAAAGCAAGGTGGCGGTTGCGCCATCTGCACAACTGAACATGAAGTACTCAGTGTAGACCATAACCATGACACAGGAGAAGTCCGAGGACTTCTGTGCTCCCAATGCAATACAGGAATAGGTATGTTCAAAGAGAATGATCTTTTAATGCAAGCCGCTGGGGAGTACTGTCATCGCTAAAGACACTTTACTCTCAATCGTACAAGGCATCCTTTCGGACGCCGACGGCGATGTAGTCAACAGCATCAACGACACCAACGAGTCGCTTCAATGCGCCGACGTGGTGGCTGATGTCTTTGATCAAATAGTAGAGCAGTACGATGTCCACTTGCACGAGCAAACCATACAGCTCTCGCCGGTAGGCAGTGCAACCCCAACTGTGATGACGAGGCCGGAAGGCTTCCACGATATCCAGTGGGTGAAGTACGACAAGAAGGTACTGATTGGCGATAGCCAAGCGTACCAAGACGTGACCTATTTTACTCCCAAGGAGTTCATGGATCGCACGTCCAATCGGGAACTCTCCGATTCTACGGTCGAGGCATCAGTCGTGGCCGCATCCTCCCATGTCATCCTAGTCAGGAATGACACTGCCCCTACATTCTACACTGTCCTTGACGGATACGATGATCTCGTGTTCGACTCGTACGACAGTGCGCTTGAGGCAAACCTCCAGCAATCCAAATCCCTAGCGTACGGCACGCAGTTGCCGACGCTAACAGTCGCCGACGGATCGGTACCCAACCTGCCACAGCACATGATGGTGCTGCTGCGTAGGGAGGCCCGCGCCATGTTCTTCGACTTGTACAAAGACGGAACAACCAGAGAAGTAGATCGCACCCGACGCCAAGCTGCTGTACGTTCACAGCGTCAACGTCGTATCATTAAGAACCAAGACAACAACACAGGCCCGAGCTATGGCCGTAAGTGAGGAGTACCGCATGACCAATGCAATTAGTTTCAACCCCGACCGACAGTACAACATCAAAGAGAACACCGACGCTTCAGGTAAGAAGTGGAACATCCACAAGACGCGTCAACAGGGTCTCTACTACGCCCGCTACGAGGGCTTCCAAGAAGGCAACATCCTTCCGCAGGGCCTCGAAGGCCGCTTCACCAAGCCCGAGCTGTGCCAGAAGTCGATCAACACCTACTTGACTCTGAGCTGGGATGAGTCCGAGAAGGCACAGGTCAAGGCCCAACGCGCCAAGCAAGCCGCCATTGAGGTAGCCGAAGAGGCAGCCCGTATAGCGGCTTTGCCGGTGATAGAGCCGGTTCTCCCGGTAGACGGTAGCGACGCTACTGATGTGTTCACCGCTGCTGTAGAGCAGGGAGAGCCCACCGCTGAAGAGTTCATTGCACTGGCTGAGGCTGACGCCCCGGCAGTCGATCCCAAAGTCGCCATCCAAGCCGCCGTGGATGCGGAGAATGCAGCCGCAGAGTCCGCACCAGTTGCGGAGAAAGCGCCCAAGCCTAAAGCGAAGCCCAAAGCGAAGCCCAAAGGAAAGTAATGCCTGAGTCCCGAACCGAGAAGTCCACCTTCGATCTGAGTGGTGGACTTAATACAGAGCTGCATGACTTGCAATGGCCCGACGGCTTCACCGCCGCCGAGGCCAATTACGAGCTGCTGTCTGACGGTACCCGTCGTAGACGGAAGGGACTTGCCTCTGAATCAGCCGGTGTGAATGCACACCAGACAGTCGCCACGATCACAGCCACCCAGTTCAACCAGTCGTACAAGTGGAAGAACGTGGGTGGTGACCCCAACAAGTCGTTCTACGTGCATCAGATCGGTGCGGGACTGGTCTTCACTGACGACAGTGAGACTCCAAGTAGCTCGTGGAACTCACAGAGCCTGTCCGCCATAGCCCACACAGTGGAAGCCGTAGTGGTCAATGCGAACATCAGCGACCACGCTATGCGGTTCACGCAGGGCCGTGGTCACCTGTTCGTGACTGGCCCGTACATCAAACCCTTCTACGTGGTGTATGATGCGGTCGCTCTCACGTTCACCACACACATTATCAAGATCAACTACCGTGACTTCGAGGGCATCGAGGATGGCATAGCCATGACTCTCAAGCCTGTTGCGGGTACTATCTCGGCGGACCATAGGTACAACTTGCGTAACCGTGGCTACACGGATGCAGACATAGTCGCGCACGAAAGCACCAATGGCTGGTTCCCGGCCAAGAACAGCTTGTGGTACAAAGGCTACAAGCGTGACGTAAACTCGAACACGCTCGTCGATCCTGATGGTCCCAAGTTGATCGACTCGGCTCGCTTTGATAAAGAGATATTCGGAAACAGCACAGCCCCACAGGGCTCGCTGTTCCTGAATCCCTTTGATACCCGGTTCGCCGGGGCGATCACGGGTACCTCCACCCCTATCGGAATCAGTACGTGGACCGGTACACCCAGTGGTAGTGCAAACTTCACAGTCCAAGTCACCACCCTAGCCACACATGGCTACAGCGTAGGCGAAGAGATCACCATCAGTGGCCAGCTCTCCCGCTTCGTATACAATGCTGGAGGGTTCCCCCATATCGGCACCGCTGAGTGGTCCATGGATGGCACGCATACTATCACCGCAGAGAATGCAGGCAACAAGACGTTCGACTTTGTGATGCCTGAACCTCCCTCTTGGTTGTCGTGGAGTAGCACCCAGTACCTACAGCTTGGCACTATTGGAGAGAACGCACAAGAAGCCCTTATCAAGAGCGATGGCACACTGGTAGAGCGCAGCTTTGAAGCTATCGGCTTCCATGCTGGTCGCCTCTGGTACGCAGGCTTGGCCTCGACTAGGTTCGCGGACCATGTCTTCTTCACACGTATCCTTGAGACTACTGAGGCGTACGGTCAGTGTCATCAGCGGAACGATCCGACTGATGAACGGTTCAATGACATCACTGCCGCCGACGGCGGAGTGCTGGTCATACCGGGCATGTCTGGAGTCAAGGACATGATGACGGTAGGCAACAGCCTCGTGCTGGTAGGCACCGAGGGAGCGTGGGAGATTGCAGGTGGACGTGGTTCACTATTCACCGCAACCCAGTTCGGTGTACGGCAGTTAACCAACGCCAACTTCAATAGCCCGACAGGGGCTATCGCCGTGGAAGACGCAGCTATCGCCACTGGTCCCAGTGGCATCTACCAGTTCGCACCCAATGAGTTCACCCGTCTCCTTGAGGCGAAGAACATGATCCACGAGTCAATCCAAACCAAGTGGAACCAGTATACGACCGCCCAACAGGCCCGTGTGCAGGTCGCGTACGATGACGCCAAGAAGCGTCTCTACCTCATGATTGGGGCGACCGCAATTACCAACAGATATACAGAAGTGCTGGTACTTGATACCTTCAAGGCTGCGTGGTTCAGGTACACGTTTGCAGCAGTGAGCCCCTTTGGGCTCCTGTCCTTGTTCGCTATCTCTGATGCTGACGACAGCTCGGGCAACCAGAAGATGAAGTTCATCTATCAGTCCACCACCACAGCGTTGGATGTGGCTGACTTTGAACAGACAGACTACCTTGACTTTGATGGTAACGAGAGCCCGCTCCCGTTCATGGTCGCAGGCTTCGACAACCTCGGAGACTTCCAGCGACGGAAGCAAACCCCGGTCATCACGGTCTTCCAGAAGAGGACCGAGACCGGGTACACTGAGCAGTTCATTGCTGGCAACAGCGTAGGCTGGGAGCCTGACAATGAATCCAGTACGCTCATGACAGCGTTCTGGGACTGGACAGAAGCAGTGGAGTGGGACAGCTATGCAACCCCAACAGCACAACAGGCTTGGACGGCTCAAGTTGGTAACCACGGTATCAGTGGAAAGATTGGGGCACAGTCCCAAGTCTACCGACACAATCGTCGTTTTGTCCCTCTGGCTGCGGGGGATGTGGATGGATATCCTACGGTCGTCACCCGAAACAAGGTTCGAGGTCGCGGACGTGTTATGCAGTTGCGCTTTGACGGGGCTACGGGTAAAGACTCGCATATTGTCGGATGGACCACCAACTACAAAGTCTCCAAAAAGAAATGATAAGGCCAGCCAATAAGGCTGACCTGTTTCAGCTCCTTGAGTTCGGCGGCTACTTCTGGAAACAGACACCGTACTTCGGGAAGATTCCCTACAATGCTGATGCAGTGAGAGAGCTGCTCCTCGACATGATGGACAACCACTACGTGACTGTGTACCTGCACGGTACCCAGATAGTGGGGTTCCTTGGCATCTTCTTGAGCCCACTGATATTCAACCCCGAGTACACCGTTGCAACCGAGGTGTTCTTCTTCGTCTCCCCCGCCAAGCGTGGGTACAAGATCGGAGACGCACTCTTCAGGCACGCAGAGTTGGAACTCGGGGCCGAGGCCGACGTAATGGCCTTCGGCGACATGACCACCTCCACTGATATGGAACAGATGTACACCGACCGTGGGTACGCCTTCACAGAACGCACGTTTACCAAGGTATCCTAATGGCAGTCATCTCCGCACTTGCACTTGGCGTGGCCGCAATCGGCACAGCATCCTCTCTCTCCGCAGCCAGTAAGGCTCGGAAAAAGGGGCGTCAAGCCAACGCAGCGCAAAAGAAGCTGAACCGGAAGCGCAACGCTATCAAGAAGCGTGCGTTCCTTCGGCAGTTCCAGCAGGCGCAGGCTGCCAGATTGGCAGAGGGCATATCATCGGGTGTGGGACTTGAGAGTTCCACCACGCAGGGTGCCTTGGCTTCGCAGGCTACACAGGCCGCGACACAGATCAAAGAGTTCAAGGAGTTTGATGCGCTGGGCGCTGAGGTAGCTGGTGCTCGACAGGGTGCGGCTGACGCACAGAGCCAGTCGGGATCGTTCGGCGCAGTAGCGTCCTTCGCCTCCTCATTCATCGCGTTCGGCGGGAAGGCTGAGACGGAATGACTACCCTCCGACAGATCGCTGAAGAGTCCGGTTCCTTACCGACAGCAGTACAGCAGGACGATGCTGTTCAGACCAAGCGTGCCCAGCAGGGCTTCGAGCCCTTGCCACCGGGAGCCACCGGGCTTGCGGCTGGTCGTACTGGTGGTGTATCCGAGTTCGGCGAGCGTGTGCTCGCGTCCGAGGGTACCGTCGGCATGTCCACGTTCGAGGAAGAGGAGCAGTTGCCTGCTCTGACCGAGCCTACCCCCGCTCCCCCTCGCTCCAATAGTATTGCACTCGATCAAGCTGCTTCCGAGCAGTTGATGCAGGGTGAGGGTACGCCTATGGAGCAGCGCATTCAGAACAACACCTACGCAGAGGGTGCCTTCGATAGCACCGCACCTACGGTCGGTGATGAGTTCATCCAGTTCTACAAGGACCAGTACGAAGCGGCCATGTTCGAGGAAGATGGCGCTCTGGCTTTCCTTCAGCACCCTGATACGTCTCCCGAGAAGAAGGTCGAGGCCATGCAGCGCATGTTGAAGCAGATCAACCTCCACAAGGCCACCCAACGTCAGGTCATCCTCTATGGGTTGATGCTGAATGGTGGGCAGGCCAACGCAGCAGCCTCTATCGACCCGACCGAGCAATCTTTCACGGTCCCGCAGATCATAGGCATACGCGAAGACTTCATCAAACAACAGAACAAAGCGAGCATCAAGCTCGCTACTGATTACGTTGCTTCCTTGAGCTTTGACTTCAATGCCAAAGCTGTAGCAAGCATCGCTGTCCAAGAATTACTACCCATCTACAACGTAGGCAGTAAGCACTTCCTCAATCAAGAGATCATGTCTGCCATCGGCATCCCTGACTCGGAGCAGCCGGGCTTCTGGCTCGGCGAGCAAGAGCGACACATCGCTGATACCCTTATCAGCATGTCACCGCTTGAGAGGGAGGAGGCCATTGGTGCTATCGTTAGCAGAGTGGCTGCCTTACAGACGGACCCCCTCTGGGGACCGATCCTGACGGACATGAACACCCTCGAACGCTTCGAGACCCTCATGGACCCCAAGATTCTCAATGGTCATGAGACCACGAGCGAGCTGAACCGGTGGTTACGGAACTTCGAGGCCGGTGCCGAGTTGTTATGGGCAGGTTTCATCGTCCGTAACGCTGGGCGCGTCACTGGTGGGTGGACCGGTGCCTTCAGGGCACACGAGATGGCCCTCCAAGCCAACCGTATCGCACGCGAGGCGGGCAACCACACCATGGCTACCCGATTAGGGAACGCTGTCCGTGGCAAGGTCGCTAAAGAGCAGGGCGTGGACCCCGACGCAGTGGACATGGCACTGGACATCCCCAAGCCCAAGGAGTTGACTGATCAGAGGACCATCAACCTACCGGGTGAGCTGACGGACGAGGTCGTCCGCACCACGCGCATAGCTGATAGGCTGAAGAACAACAACAAACGCCAACTGTTCAGGGTACTAGGGCCAGAGGGCCGTGCCCGCACGGCTGCCAACCTCGAAGCGACACTTCAGCTTGGAGATCAAGCCAAGGTAGTCCCCGGCATGAGCGTTGTTGATGAGATGGACGACGGTGTCCGTATCACATCCCTTATCAGCAAGACAGGCAAGGCACCATACGCCTCTCTTGAAGACATGATCCCTGACATACTGGCGCTTGACCCACGACTGGAGATATTCACTATCGTCCAGCGTGGTGTCGATGGCCTGATCCACGAGATACCGATGGATGCCGAGCAGTTCGCTCGCATTGCCACTGGCCAGCAGTCCATGCCAGCCGGGCACCCGGCGCTACCCGATGCGTTCTTCCTTCAATGGGACCACGTACGCCCGTACCACCCTGCCGACAAGGTTGCTTTCATGGAGCAGGGATACAGGTCTTCAGTGGTTCCCCGCTTTGCACTGACCCCGAACGCTAAGTTCGAGGACGACATCTACGGCTCCCTTCAGGACGCCGGGCTGCGCGAGGCGCGAGCCAATAAGCTGACAGCCAAGCTACTCCAGACATACGACAACCTCCCCCTTGCTTCCAAGCAAGCGGTGACTCAAGCGTACGAGTGGAGTGAGACCTTCGGCAAAGAGACCGGTAAGCAGGCGACTGACGTTGACTTCCTCTCCGAGTTCCCCGACCTGACCCCCAAAGAGCGGGCCGGGATCATCTCTCTGCGTGCCAACTATGAGGTCCAGTATGAGTTGCAGAACCACAGGCTCTACCAAGAGTTCGCGGCCTTGGATTACAAGACGGCTCGTCCGCGCAACCCTGACTGGCCCACATACCATGGTGCGGCGCTTCCGCAGGAGAGCGTGCGAAAGGGTGCCAAGGTCATGGACCCCGAGACCGGTGAGATCGTCTCACTGGACGCAGTAGCTATCGAAGCCATCTACAATGGTGGTGGCGGTGTCATGAAATTGGACATCGCTCTTGATGTGACTGGCTCCAATGGGAGTATCCGGTCCACCCACATCCTTATGGATGGGGACAACTACACTATCGGCAGGCTCAGCACTCACCCGCATGAGTACTACCCCAATTACCAGTACCGGTTCTACAAGACCCCGTACTTTATCAACAAGGTACACAAGAACGTCGAGATCGACGGTCGTATACAGGACGGTGGTTACATCGAAGCCTTCCGCTCGGCGGGCTCGGAGCAGGAAGCCATGGGCTACCTGTCTCGCATCGCTGATCAGGTCACAGACTCCGAGGGAATAACCCGCTGGGTTGACAAAAGTGACAAGACAACCGTTTATTCGTTTACCCCCGCTCACAACATGGAGCAGTCTGATCGCGTACTGGCTCAGAAGCAGAGTATGCACCGAGAGGGCCGTCTCTTCTGGGACGCCCGGTCACAGGTCATCCTCCCTGATGTGAACAACAACCCTTCACCCATCTGGGACTTCAGCTCTGCGCTGGAGAAGGGCAACAGGCTGGCCGCTCGGCAGAACGCGAGCGAAGATGTGATGCGTGCATTGAAGGAAGCATTCAATAACACGTACGCCTCCGGTCCCGACCGGTTGCTCAAGGCTACCGACATACAGACCAAAGGTCTGTCCGCTGTCATTGAGGACTTGAAGACACAGCTTGGCAAGACCGCTGACCCGTCAGATAAGAGACGGATCAAGACAGCCATTGAGCGTGCCAAGTACTTACGGCAGACGGACGGCATAGAGAGCGGAGCTACTCCGTGGATGCGTCGTGGCCTACTGTCCATCTTCCAAGGAGCTGACCGGTTCATCAACTCACCGGCTCTCACGAGCACCCGACTGGGCAAGGCCCAAGAGTGGGCACAGAGGGCTGACCCTATCCAGTCCATGAAGACAGCCACCTTCGGCATGTTCATGGTACTCCGCCCGCCCAAGCAGCTCTTCCTTCAGATGTCGCAGCCGCTCTACCTGTCCGGTATCGACCCTGCCTACATCATATCAGGCAAGGGTCTGGTGGACGCTACGGCCCTGAAGTTCGGCAACTGGCGCTTCCATAAGGCGGACTTCGACCCCGGATACAGCAACAAGGTACTCGCTAAGGCCATGGGCCTGAAGCAGGACGAGTTCCTGATCCTCCTGAACAAGCTCGACGAGGGTGCACACGTTGATATCATCAACGATCACTCCTTCTCAGGTGGGTCTGCAGCTTGGAGGCGTAAGCGCCTACCCAAGGTGGGTAACGCAGGATCACTGGCGTGGTACGGCATTAAGGCCGGTACGAACATGACACTCGACGGCCTGAAGAAGGCCGGCTTCGAGACAGGTGAGGCTCTGAACAAGATCGCTACGTTCAACATAGCTTGGCGGCAGGTCATGCGGGAGAAGGGTTACACCTCTCTCAAGCAGCTCACTGACGACGACTGGCGTAAGGTCCACGACGACACCGAGAACCTCTCACTGGCCATGTCGCCTGCCAATGCAGCGTCATACCAGCGTGGTAACTGGTCCTTGGCGACGCAGTTCATTGCGTTCAGCCACAAGTCACTCCTCTTCTTCCTTGGCAAGAACCCTGCACTACGTGAAGGGCAGCTCAAGAAGGTATGGTTCTACTCAGCAGGTCTGTTTGGAGCTGGCGCTCTGGGCATGAGGGAAGAGCTGCAAGGGTGGATACGTGGTATGGGCTTGGTCGAGAAGTTCAATACGGTCATCCCCGGTGAGCATGGTGGCACCATGGCTGACATCCTCATAGAGGGTGCCATCCAGACGACAGCCAACCTGACGCTGAAGGCTCTCAATCAGCAAGCCGTTGACATGACCAACTTCAGCCCGATCCCCAACATCACCCAGTTCTGGGAGATGAACGTGGAGCAGATCATGAAGGACCCTGGTATGGCCCTATTAGGACCGTTCGGTACCCGCTTGCGCGGCACCATGAACACGTTCGACTTCGTGCGCAGCACGGTAGTCTCCGACGTGGAAGAGGCAGCCGGTGAGTCGTTGTTACAGATCATGGATCAGGCAGCACGCAACATACTGCCCCAGTGGAGTGACATCACGGCAGCCAAGCTGGCGTACGAGTCCACCCGCATGTATGCTGCCTCCGGTGAGCACCTCGAAATCAGCCCCAATAGCTTCAACGTATTCCTGCGTGGCCTCATTGGTATCCGTACCACTGAGGAGACCACGATGTGGTCCCTCCGCGACCAACTGTACTCTGAGAATGAGACGTTCCGAGCGGGTGTCAAGGACATGCAGAAATACTTGACCCAGACCATCACCATGTACAACCAAGGCGACATCTCCGAAGAGGAGTTCAAGTCACGGGGTCGCGGTGCTTGGCGGCTGGCTAAGTACCTCACTAAGAACCCGGAACAGGCACGCCTCATGATGGAGGCCGTGTGGAGTAAGGACTTCTTCGAGCTATCCAACCCGGAAGACCTCCCGATCAACGCCCTTATGGGCATGTTGGAGGAAGGGCTCCTCACTAGGGGCCGGGCACTCGGCGCATTAGACAAACTGAACATCAATCCCGCCGAAAGGCAGGAAGCAATCAACGCTATCGGGCAGATATTCGACGATAGACTCCGCTCTGAAGCAGAGCTGGAAGAACTGACCAAGAAGGCGAGACCATAACATGGCTGAATTAGGTGACATCCAGACAAGAGACGTAAATGCAGGTGTTCAAGCAGTGGGGGACGGGGGAGGCAACGCAGCCCTTAAGGTAGCCCTCTCCGTAACGGACAAGGTAGTTAC
>SDBT01015558.1_pt1 | contig 12087 bp, 4 predicted proteins | sample 2277101 | NCBI WGS metagenome assembly SDBT01 (sample SAMN10404973, study PRJNA504765) | marine sediment metagenome | isolation source: marine sediment core GS10_PC15, 103 cmbsf | place: Arctic Ocean: Southern Knipovich Ridge | collected 2010
ACCATTTATGCTCGTAACACCACTAAAAGTAAACGTTCCAACCAAATCAATCTTACATGCATGTAACTCAAGATTTGCTTGATCTTTCCACAAAAGATCTGCCGTCCAAGTAAATGGTTCATTCCCCGTAGAAACTTTATAGCCATTCCCACAAACCGCACCCGATCCGGTTAAAATTTGATCGGAAATAAAGGTTAAATCATTTGCCAAAGAGATAGTACCGCCATTGAGTGCAATGTTTTTATTTACGTTGCTTTGCAAAGCAAAAGTTGCATCAGTACTTGCATCCTGAAACGTAACATCCGTAAGAAACACAGGAGACCCTTCAAGACGATTATCAGATCCGCTTATTTGTACAGTTTGTAGAACACGACTAGGATCAGCACGAAAACTATCACCTCCCTGCAAGAAAATAAAACCAGAAGGATCGAACAACGCAGACAACAGTAAATTATTGCCAGCATCCTGCAAAAATCCACTACTAAATGTGATATTCTCACCCGATATAGTAGCACTTGATTCTTTAACCAAAGTACCATCGTAGGCGGTTATGGGACTATTTAAGAGAAACTTTGCACCAGATTTAATCTTAATGGTTGAAGAAGGACTATCAAAATTAATTGGCAATGCAGAAACGATACTCTCAGAAGCGCATATAAAAAATATTAAATACCCTAAATACCCTACTACTCTCATTGTATTTCAGCTTCATTTTGTTTATAAATTTGAACACAAATTCACTATAGCCTCATACATTATTATAAGCAAGGCATCCTTGTAATAATTCTAATCGTGCAGCCGGTAAAATGTTTAAACAAAGGTTTTTTTCTGTATTTATACCATCCCCAAGACTAATTGATTCTGAGTCGACTGAGCCCTCACTTGATAAGAATGATTCCTGATTAACCGTTAGTACACCTGTTGTTAATCGCAATCCAGTAGACGTTGAGTGCAACGTTGCTCCATTGAGTACCAACTCAGAGGTATCAAACGTTAATAACAACAAGTCTCGCGATTCAGTAACCGGATCATAACTAAAGGTCACCCCATCATCTAAAATCATTTTACCACATTCTTGAATGGTACTTTGCACTTCACTCTGGTACGTTATTTTTTTCCCACTACCAATAACCTCAAAATCCTTAAGCACATCAAAATGGCCATTAGTGAATGTGTAATCATCATCCAATACCCAGGTTACATCCTGCAAAGAAATCGTGCTCGAGTTATCCATAAACTGAATATTTGAGTCTTGAACTCCCTTGATGGTAATGTCCTTAAGTAATAAACTTGATTCCGTATCTACTACTAAAGTACAGGTCGGCTGTATTGTCAGACATTTTCCTCGACCTCGGATGGTAGTATCACCACTAAAAATAATGCAGCAATCTTTGAACTCTACATTGCATTTTAAAACAATGTTAATTTGTGAAAAAGTAAAACAATCCCCCGATGAAGCACTTCCATAGATATACAATGAAGCATCATCATTCCCAACCGCAAGAAAATCTCCCGTATGATCCCAACGCACTGCTCGAACATTATCAGAAAAATCGAAGGCCTCTACTTGCGTAAGCTCAAACGTACTTTTGCTAAATGAATATACGATCAGCTCTTCGGTATCCTTATCAGTTCCTACCGCTAAACAAGCACCATCAGGACTCCAATGAAGTGTTCTAACCAGCGCAGGTAAATCCAAACTTGTAAGCTCTGTTACTGTACCAAGCGATCCATCATGATTATAAATGCGCAGATTATCTGTAGTATCATCGATACCGATTGCAATAATGCTTGGGCATGTAGGATGCCAACTGACACCCAGTACGGTCTTAGGAAGAACATCACCTGCATTTTCAACCAAAGAAAGACTTGGCTGATTATTAAATTCATAAATTTTAAAATTAGCCTCGGGACTCTTTTCCTCCAACCCTACGGCTAAATAACTTCCCGTTGTATCCCAATCAAGCGCTTGGTTTTCCACCTTCTGATCTGGCGAAACATCCACATCAAGGCGATTTGCAATATCCAAATCTCCACCAGAATCAACTGGATATAATCGTATTTCCGCTGATGACTCTTCCCCAGCTGTTGCTAAGTAATCACCGGTTGGCTGCCATGCAACCGCACTAATACTACCAACATCATCAGAATCAACTTGCGTTAGAATACCACTACTATTAACTGAATACGTATACAAATCATCGCCTCCATCTGCTTTCTTACCTACCGCAAGCAACAAAGCACTCGGATGCCAACGTATTGCACGCACATCAGTAACACCTCCTGGCACATCAGAATCTGCAAACGTTAACGTGGTCCCATTAAATAAATAGGTTATAACCAATCCTGCATTTGCATCAATCCCTATCGCAACTATCTTGTTATCGAATGACCAATCAACTGTTAAAACCGCACCTGCTTGTGCTGCACTTGTTAAAAACGGTATTAAACAATTATTTGCAACTATATTTGAAGGAATGCAGGTCATTGTTGCTGCAAACTCAAGCGAATAATTATTACCAAGAATAGTACCGAGAGTTTTGAAATTAGAAACCTCTTTGAACATTAGATCTCTACCGAGCACAAGAGTGCCACCATTCAATTCAATATCACCAGTTACTTGAAAGCTAGTACGCATTGTTGCCTGTACACTCGCACTTGTTAAAGCAAAACCACCCTCCAGAGCTGCGAATGCTGCCACTTCATCCCCGTTGTTAAGAAATTGTTGCGTATCAAATCGATTAACTGCTGTATCGGATCCTATTGTTACAGTATCGACTTGCAATGGCAGTAGAAGCAGAAACAAACAATAACAGTATATAGATCTCATTTTCATGCCACATAACTACACATTATCTAACTGGAAACATCCTTGCAATACTTCTAATCGTGCTGCTGGGCGTACGCGCAAATCAACGGAAGTCCCCGCAGCCGCGTCACCAAAAAGTATGCCTACATCTTCAGTGGCACCTTCTGCTGAAAGAAATGATTTTGAACGCACTTCAAAAACACCTTTTGATATACGAATACCAGTTGTTGTTGTATGGAATGTTGCTCCATTGAGTATGATGGTAGAGGTATCATCGGTTAACTGGAGTAATTCTTGAGAAGCAATAGGCGGGTCGTAACTAAAGGTGACACCGCGATCAAATAAGAATTTTCCACACTTTTGAACTTTGCTCACTCCCTCGGATTGATACGTAAACTTATGTCCTTTGCCGACTATATCGAGATCTTTGATAACGTCAAATCTACCTTGAGTGAACGTAAAATCATCATCAAGAACAATCGTTACATCTTGGAAGGAGATAGTACTATTCATGTCAAGACCATATAACTGATTATCCTCAATACCTTTTAATTGAATATCTTTGATGAGTAGACTAGAATCAAAATCTACAATAATTGTGCACGTAGGCTCTAACTCTAAACAATACCCCTGGCCATTCAGTGATGATTCTCCACTAAAAATAAGACAACAATTTTGCATGCACACATTACAATTAAGTACCACTTTTACATCAGTAAAGGTAACACAACCCTTAGTCAACAATCCAAATGCGGTCGCATACACAGAAAGATTGGTTGGATCTCCAAAACCATCATCTCCGTGCGCCAAAAAACAACCGTCAGGTGAATAGCGTAACGTCTCTGTATCATCACCCTCATCAATGCGTGTTACCTGAGTCAAATCACCAGTGGAATTATTGTAATGAAAAGTCACAACACGCGCATCTTCTGCGCCAGTACCAACTTCATCACTTCCGATAGCAATACACGAGCCATCTGGCGTCCAATGAACACCTTCAATAGGTGAAGTAAATGGTACAGAAATAGTGTTGATTTGTGTGAGGGTACCAGCACCCGCATCATGACGATACAGAATTACACGTGTAGTACCTGTCCCACCTAAACCTACAGCAACCACATCAGTGTATGTTCTGTTCCATGATACGCTAAATGTTGCAGCACCAGGATCATCCGATACATTCAAAACCAAACTTAAACTCGGCTCGTCATTAAACTCATAAATTAGAAACGTATCATCAGTTCCATTATCTTCAACACCAACGGCCAAATAACTCCCAGTGACGTCAATGTCCATGGATTCAAACTGCACATCGCGACTTGGCGAGATATCAAAAAAAAGTGGCGTACCTAATATCCCGCCTGAACTAACTGGATAAACACAAATTTCTTCTGTGACATTTTCTCCTCCCACAAAGAAATAATCACCTGATGTATGCCATACACACGCATTGCAATCAGCAGCATATCCATCGGAGCTTTCTTCGGTGATCGTGCTACCATCAAAACTGTAAATGAATATTTCAGCACCATCCGTCGATTGCCGCACCATACCAAATAAAAGCGCCGAAGGATGCCAACGGACCGAATTAATTTCGCTCTCTGTACCATCACCGATGGCAATTTGATCTACAAGCGTTAGTGCAGTGCCGTTAAAAGAATAGACACCGAGTGGCTCGGTTGCCGTATTAATATCAGTTCCAAATGCAAGATATTTGCTATTATATGACCAATCAACCGTTCCAACGTTATCATCTTCGTCTGTTTCTGTTATCAAGATAAGACCACAGCACGTGGTATTATTAACTGCGGGAATACAGGTAACCGATGCAGCCAATTCAAATGCATGACCATCACCAATAATATCGCCAAGCAATCCGACCCATGAAACATTATTTAAAATCAAGTCACGACCAAGGGTTAAGGTGCCACCATTTAATTCAACACAACCCGAAACAGGAAAGAAAGAATCGAAGGTTCCTGAAACATTGGTTCCATTTAATCGAAAGCCTGCTTCAAGCGCTGCAAACCCAGCAATGCGATCACCATCATTTACTACTTGTTGTGTGGTAAATCGAGTAACGGCAGTATCAGAACCGATATCCATGGCTATCATTTTACCAAAGGAGACAAGTAGAAATATTATTGTTTTAACTACTTGTTTCTTCATGATCGCAAACCAGTAAGGAAGTATCGTCCAAGCGGATGAATTGAGCCTTTAATTTCTTTACCCTTAACTTTTGCTATAACCGTTTGATTTGTAAGAATTAAAAATCCTGGGTTGAGATTAATATTTTGATACACATTTAATCGTGTTGCAGGGTACATGTATAAAGAAGAATTCATGTTGCCAAAATTCAGTGAAGATGCATGTACATTTTTATAGTTAATTTTACCGCTGGTAATATAGAGTGTCTCACCACCAAAGATATCAACTTTAAAATCAGCACTGCTTGCACTATCTCCAAATGTAAAACCAACATTTACTATGTGATTTTCTTTTACCTCAGTTTCCGCAGTTAGATATGAATCACGTTTAATGTGTAACTCACCCTTTGTTAAATTCATACCAGTTACCGTGGTAAGCAGAGTTGCACCATTCAATGATAAAACTGATGTATCATTTTCAAATTCAAAAAGGTCTTTAGACGCAATCACAATTGGATCATAACTAAATGTAATCCCGTTATCGAGTTCAAGCTCAGATTTAGCCAAGAGCGTACTTGTTTGACTTGACTGATATGCAAATATAGCCTCACCTATAAAATCTACACTATTCTTGAATCGCAATGCACCAGTAGAAAAAGTGGCGTCGCCGTCTAATATCCAGGATACATCGCGTAAATTCAGCACTCCATTATCATTAGTACAGTGAATTTTATTATCTTTAATTCCTTTGATAATTGCATGCTCTATTTGCAACTGAGCATCATCACAAACTACTATCATGCCATTTGTAAGATCGATATTATTACCACTTGCATTGATAATACATTCACCCTCAAATCGCACGGTAGTTGTAAGCTGCACATCAGATGCAAAAAACAGCTTGGCATCTTTAAAGATTAGTGGCTTTTCAGCCATCTTATAGACATTGAATTTATAATTGTCATCGCCGGATGCTACATAACTACCATCTGGTGACCACCTGATACATTGAGTCGGTTGATTGGTTTCATACTGCGAGACTATATTAAATGATTGAGCGATTGCATCATAATGAAATAATTTAACCTCAAAACTATTTGAATCAACATTCCTCGATTCAGCAAGAACGGTACCCTCCGCATTCCACGAAAGACCGTAGACAATGTACGATTCGCTAATACGTGCGGTCGTTATTTCTGTCAATGAGCCGCCAACACTATCGTGCTCATAGAGTCGTAGACGATCGGAACCGCTTTTAAGGCCAATAGCTAACTGCGAACTGTTTGGACGCCAACTAACTGCATATACAGCGTCTGAAAAGTTCTTCGTTGCATTAAGCGTTAAATCAGTACCATCAAACGAATACACACGCAATTCATCAGTAGCACTCTGCAGCCCTACAGCTAGATAGTTGCCATCAGAGCTCCAATCAAGTGCATTTTTAGAAACAGTGTATGAAGTACCGAGGTTGAGCGACGAAACAGTGCCGAGCGTGCCGTTTGAAACCGGATATACGCGCAAGTACTCACTACTTTCTTCTCCGACTGCAACATGGGTACCATCGGGATGCCATGCAACCGCGTTTACGTTAAGGATATTTGCACTATCAGCTAAATTAAAAACACCACTGGGTACATCAAGGTGAAAAATATTAAGTTCGTTATCTGCCTCCTTTCCAACGGCAAGATAATGCTCTGATGGGTGCCATCGAACTGAAAATACTTTTAGGGATGAGAAATTATATGAAGCAGTGACGGTGAGTGTTTCATCATCAAGGTAATAAATTCTTAATTCATCTTGCGAGGACCCATCAATAGTAACAGCCACATATTGACTATCAAATGAAAAGTCAACAGAATTAATCTTATTATCCGCAGTGATTTGATCAAATAAGCTCAAAACATTCCTATAAGCCGGATACGGAAGCATTAATGTGGAAATATTACGCGTAAATTCGATTGCACATGAATTCGCGTCGATCGTACCAGAGCCCAAAAAAAACGGACTTTGAAATACCACATCTTTTTTAAGTGTCACCGTACCACCAGAAAGCCCGATTGAACCTGAGAGAGGAAAAAAAACATTAATTTCACAGCTCGTTGCACTATCCTCAAGGTAAAAACCCTTCTCAAAAACAGAAAAGCCGAGCAATTTATTGGTCTCATTAGCTTTAAAGTATACTTCTTGTTGCCGTGCTACCAAAGTGTTTGAACCAATGGTTTGCGCAAGCAAATCATTTGACACCACAAATGGGAGCAACACTAAAAGGCAGAGATGGATCATATATTTTTTGCTCATAAACTACTCAACTAAAAAAATTGACCCTATGACTTCTTTACCACTTATACTATGTCTTACTTGCGATCCAACTTGTAATTCAAGACGCCCAAGGCCTAATGGAAGATCCTCAAACAACCTGAGCGTTGCACCGTTGCTTATATGCAATGTCGACAATTCATTTAACATAAGAAGCGAACTGCTACTAACATTTTTGTATATAAGGGAACCTTGAGAAATATGTAAACTAGAACTGGCATCGACTTCCACTATCACATCACTTGCGAGCGTTCGATCCCCAAAGGTAATACCCTCATCAATCATTGTAAAGATATCGACCTCCTCTGTCTCCGCTACAATATGGCAATCCCCCCGAACTTGGAGGGTTCCCTTTTTGAGATTCATACCGGTAACGGTGGTATGCAGCGTTGCTGAACGCAATGCAAGCACGGCTGTGTCGTCTTCGAACTCGAGTAAGTCCTTGGACGCTACAAAAATTGGATCATAGCTAAAGGTAAAATTACTATCGAGTTTCAAACGCGACTGACTATAAATAGTACTCGTGTGCATTGATTGATACGCAAACGTAGTAGCTATAGTCCCAAGCATATCTACACGATTATAATACTCTAAAATTCCACTGTCGTAGGTAAAGTCTCCCGATTGCAGCCACCGTACATTATCAAGAATTAAGTTGCCGGCATCATCAAGACAGCGAATATTATTACCGGTTATGTTTTTAATTCTTATATTTTTCAATCTCAGTTTTGAGCCCGCTTCAACTAAAATATTTCCTGAGCTTCCAAGGGTAAGCTCATTACCATTGCCATCCAAAACACAATCTTGGCTGAACGTCCAATTAACATCCAACGTAACGTCAGAACGCAACTGCACCGATCCTGCGTTACCATCAAAGTAATTGTTTTGAGAAATAGTTAAGTCTTGGGTACCATAAATTAAACTATAGGATTGCACATCAATAGTACCATTATTAATCTTTGTTCCCCGCGCTAAATACATGTCACAACCAAGTTTAACGGTACCACCATTCAGTGTAATATTCCCAATTAAAATACCATTCAACAGCCATTCAAGATCTGCCGATGGACTCAAATAGATAATCGGACCGCCAATTGCACCATTGCCACGAATTATATTTCCTGTGCCCAAAATCAACGTACCCAATGGATAGGTACCACGAATCATAAAGATTGAGTGATCCCCTCCAAGAAGATTAGAGGAATTGGTATACCGCTGACCGGAGATAATATATTCGACCGCAGGCAAGTCTATTCCCACATTGCTATACACAATTGACTGTTGTGCTGGCGTAGTTAACTGAGGTGTATCAAGCAATCGCATAGTTAAATCAGTTAAATTAATCGCTGTTTTCATGTAGATATCACTAAGCGGAGAGCGTACAATTTGCGAAGTTCGAGAATGCGATACAAAACCATTGGGATTACCAATATTGTAAACGATAATACCACCTAATGTACGTACGGATGTACCAGCATTCAGTATCACTTGCATCGTGTCATTTTCTGAGCCATCACCAAGCTCAAGTCCTTTATCTGTTGTTGTGGCATCAATTTCCATTGTCACATCGTTGTCACACAATAAGGTTCCATTGGTAAATTGCGCACCGCAGCAGGTGATGAACATATGACAATTATCCATATGCAGCACGGAGGTATCATCTGTAAAAGCAATAGGTTCCGCCAGAGAAACTTCGTGACGGCCAATAACAAATTTAATATTGTCAGTGATATGCACTATTGCACTACTATCAATGGTACTTGTTTGCGAACTTTCATAAGTAAACGTATAGGTTCCTACAATATCAACTTTGTTACGGAATAAAATGCTCCCTTTATCAAAGAGGCAATCAGATCCTAAATTGATAAATGAGTTATCAATTACAATTTTTGCATTATCAGATTCGCAGGTAATCTTTGATTCTTTAAGATTTTTTAAATATATGTTCTTCAGTGTCAGCGTTGAACTATCTTTTATAAATATGCTACCACTACCGCATAAATCTAGTACATTTCCATTACCATTAATAGTTACATCGCCCGAAATAGTTACGGTACTTTTGAATGTCATTTTTGCATGCAAATCCAGGCTCGCGCCCGTACCCATCAATAATAACGTGCTCGTCCACTTGAGATCCATAAATGGTAAATGCACTGTTTTGTCACCCATGTTGAGTGTACCTGAGCCGGTTATCGCAGCATCGGCTCCCATATTCAAATCACCAGCCAGCGTCAACGTGCCATTGTTGAGCAGTATCGTCCCTTCTATAAAACCTTGCAAATCAAAACTAGCTTGAGCATTTTCATCTAAAAAGGTCACATTTCCCGAAATGCTCCCATTACCAGCGATTTTATTTCCCGTTCCCTCAATCTGAATATTAAGTGGGAACGTACCCCTCGTTAGCAATATTGAATCACCGCCGTTAAGCAAATATGTATACGTATCACGACGTGCACTGGTGATATCAAATATTGCATTTGGCAGCACCACGAGAGTGTCTTCATATTCGAGTACCACCCCATCTGCCAATGCAATGGGTGGAATTAAGAGTGAGTCTGCTTCCAAGCTCATTGACGGCAATGTGAGGTCTTTTTGAAGATAAATATTAGATCCCACATAGCGCTTGAGCCGCGCGCCTTTATGCGCACCAGTTTTGACAACCATAGAAGAAGCAGTGTTAAATACCAAATTACTCGACTTGAGCAGCACTGATGCACCGACATCAAATTCAAGAGATGGATCATCATCAGCATTACCATTACCAATAATCATGCCATTAAGCGTTGACGTTGAATCATCATCTAACTGGACCACATCATCAAAAATGAGCTTTCCGCGGGTAAACATTATGCCATTTTCATTTATATGGAGATGGCAATTACTAAATCGCAGTGCAGCATTGGAATCTTCAAAGTAAAGTGGTTGCGTGCCATCGCTCGTTTTACGCCCAACACAAAAGAACATATCATCAAAAATTTGCCAGGTAGCATGAGATGTGATAGTACTTGTTTGCGCGCTATCATAGCTAAATTTATAGTCACCATAAAACCCAACATGATCAATAAATTTAAGACTTCCCGCTCCAAAGGTGTAGTGGCCTGATTGATACCATTTAACCGTATCTAAAATAAGTTGTGCTGAATCATCCGCACACAAAACATTGCCATTCACTATATCCCTGATGGTTATATCACGCAGCATAAGAGATGAATTACCGTTAATATAAAATCCGCCATCAGTGTTTAAATAAAGCGTATTGCCATTGCCAACAATAGTGCAGTCACCATTAAAGGTTAAGGTGCTCGTTAAAGTTACATCATTATTTATCGATACAATAGTGTTATCAAAAACATCTGCCGTACTTGGTAAATGAGTAATAGTTGAACAAAGCTCTAGCAAGTAATCATGCCCAAAAACGGTACCCCACCCCTGGACATTAACAATGTTCTTGAACAAAAGATCTTGCGCAAGACAGAGCGTGCCACCATTAAGGTTCACCGAGCCAGATACGGGATACACACTATCAAAGGTACAGGTAGTGCTTGAATCTTCCAGTATAAAGCCATTTTTAAACCAGCCAAAGCCAAGCATGGTATTATCCGAATCTGCTGATGGAAAAGTAAACAAAGACTGAACCGAGACTGCACTCTCAGAACCTTTGATAATTGCTAGCGAAAATGAGGGTAATAATAACGAAAACAAGAAGATTAAAAATATGCCCATGCTCTACTCTTTGAATGGCATTATGCCAATACATACAGTGAGCACACTAGCATATCAATTAGAGAAACGCAAGAAAAAAAAGGCAGTAAATTAGAGAGTTATGTACGATAATTTGCTTGATTCAACGCAAGTTTATATTGCATTTTTTGTATCTGCTGTTTCAAATTAGACAAGCGCTGATGCATGGTATGTAGAAAAATTTTCTTATTATTGAAATTTAAAGAGAGATACACACTTTGCTCATGATCTTTTTGCGAAGCAAACTGTTTATTCAAAAACTCACTATACGTTGCAACACTTAAGATTTTGTCGTAGACAAGTCGCACACTCGGAACGGCTTGATCAAGGAGATCGCTCCGTGATTGAATAAGATAATGACGGTTTCCCATAGTTGGATAGATCAGCACCTCAAGGAGTTTAAGCTCTACGCTCATCAAATCAATCAGCTGCTGTAAGGTCAGTTCATTACAGGTTGGGTACGAGGTAAATTCGGACACTGAATTATTGAGCATTTGTTGGACTGTTTGATACTTTGGCAAATAATCTGTTTTTTGAGTATCTGGAACCAACTCAGCGACCGTCTCCTGAACAGTTTTATTTTCTTTATGCTCTTTAGCAGCCAACATCTGATTTTTTTTACGTTCTTTAGCGGCCAGCATCTGAGCAGTCTTAGTTTCTTTACGTTCTTTAGCAGCCATCATCTGATTTTCTTTACGCTCTTTAGCGGCCAGCATCTGAGCTTCTTTACGCTCTTTAGCGGCCATCATCTTAGCTTCTTTACGTTCTTTAGCCGCCATCATCTGATTTTCTTTACGCTCTTTAGCAGCCAGCATCTGAGCAGCCTTAGCTTCTTTACGTTCTTTAGCAGCCGTCATCTTAGCTTCTTTACGCTCTTTAGCAGCCGTCATCTTAGCTTCTTTACGCTCTTTAGCGGCCAACATCTGAGCAGTCTTAGTTTCTTTACGCTCTTTATCAGCCAGCATCTGAGCTTCTTTATGCTTTTTAAACACAACTGCGCGCGCCAAACACGCTTTTAATCTAGAAAATCGTGTTTGGCCCTCACAGCTTTGGCAGTTTTGATTTTGAACACCC
>SDBT01015559.1_pt1 | contig 12087 bp, 12 predicted proteins | sample 2277101 | NCBI WGS metagenome assembly SDBT01 (sample SAMN10404973, study PRJNA504765) | marine sediment metagenome | isolation source: marine sediment core GS10_PC15, 103 cmbsf | place: Arctic Ocean: Southern Knipovich Ridge | collected 2010
ATAATTCGATAGCTTTTTCATCTTCTGGTCTCCTGATGTTGGTTTGTTTGTTTTTCTCTATTTTACATCAGGAGACCTTATCTTAACAGTGTTTTTTCCTTAAGGAAGTGCCATTCGGTCTATAGGTCTATAGGCGGGACATTCCTGTCTCGATTCGATTTGAGTTTATGTCGTATTTGAACTCAGAAATGGTATAACATCACACGTTCTCAATCAACAAAGGGGCATCCAGACAGTCATTTCCGAGGTGCCGCGATTAGCCCAGGCGTAATAGGGGATCAGGGTGATCTGCACTGATTCCATTGAGCCGTCGCTGAATTTGCGATAGAGCTTATCAGATCCGTCGTCTTCGGGAATACGGCAGGCTTCGCCCTCAATCACTGTGACTCCGCCCAGTAGTTCCGGATCGTGCCGCGGCGTCAATTGAGCGTCGCGCGGGATGCAGACCTCATCAACCTCAACGCCATCGGGTAGATCCTCGGATTCAAGGCAATATACGATAGGGCCGCGCATAACGACCACCTGATTGCGAACCTCTTCGACTCTGGGGTGAGCTTTTATCAATCTCACCTCCATTGGCAGCGTCAACTCAACCACATCCCCGAAACTCCATTCACGCTCGACGATGGCGTATGTTCCGGCTTCCGCCTCTATGCCCGCAGCCGCCCCATTGATCTTGATCTCCGCTCCATCCACCCAGTCCGGAATGCGGAGCATAAGAGCAAATGCCTTCCCCGCAGCTTCCATAATGGTGATCTTGATCTGTCCGTCCCAGGGGTAGCGAGTTTCCTGTGTCAGTTTAAGGCGCGAGCCATCGGTCAGTTTGGTATCCAGACTGCTCCCACCGTATAGATTCACCCACACGCCCTCATCCGAAAGGCAGTAAGCCCATTTGTGCAATTTAGCAATAGAGCGGGCTACCTGAGGCGGGCAGCAGTAGCAAAAAAATGTATGCCATCGTGAGTGGGCATCCTGGCTCAAAAGATGATGCTTATCGCCATACCAGCGCAGAGGATTGGTATAGCAAAATGCCTTTCCATCGACGTTTACGGCGGAAAGCATACTATTATACAAAACTTGCTCCATCACATCTGCGTATTTTGCTTCACCGGCTACGCGGAGCATACGCCAGTTCCACATGGCATTGCCGATATTAGCGCAGGTTTCGTTGTAAGCGGTGGCGTTGGGCAACTGGTATTCCATCCCGAACGCTTCGTGGACTGGATCGCGGCGGCTGGAAGTGCCATTATGAAGCGCGCCAACTCCCCCGGTGATATATATTCTGCGGGTGGTCATGTCATTCCAGATGCGCTCAAGAGCATTTACGAGTTCCATTTCCCCTGTTTCGGCATAGACGTCAGCAGCGCCGCAATAAAGGTATGTAGCGGTAACAGCATGACCAACAGCCTCGGTTTCGCTACGCAAAGGAACACGATTCTGGTTCTGGTCATCCCCGCCGGGCGCGGAACCTCGCATATCGACGAAGATACCGGCCAACTCCAGATACCGGAGATCGCCCGTAACGCGATACATCTCCGCTAAACCCATGATATTGGACGGATTCCATCCATAAAGAGCCAGTTCCGGTGGACGCGGCTGGAACGTGGTATAAAGATAATCGGCCAATTTTTTGGCAACATTCAGAAAATTGTCCTTACCAGTAGCGATATGGTGAACACAGGCGGCTGTGAGCAGGTGTCCCATGTTGTATAGCTCATGATGGCCTCTTGCCTGCCAGCGCTCTTTGGTTGTCAATTGTATCTGGGTACATATATATCCATCCTCGTCCTGTGCCTTACTGATGACCTGGATGGATTCGTCCATGATGCGATCCAAGTCCTCGTCACCGGTGACAGCATAGACGTGAGCAACTGCCTCCAGCCATTTGTAGCAGTCGCCATCACTCCAGTTCGTACCCAGGTGAGTTCCTTCTTCCAGACCAGCGGCAACAGCGAAATTACTGAATACAGCCCCGTTGTTGGGAACGTCCATCGCGCGCCTCATGTTGGGAATGATGACGTCCCGGCATAGCTCAAATTTTTCAGCCCAAAAACCCTCAGTCCATCGCGCCGCTCTGAGATCAACTCTCTTCAACTTAAAGTAGGGATTATCAGCTTTCCTGGTTTCATTACTTGAATCCATCGTTTTCCTCCTCGAACTCCAGTACCTCAATGTATAACTGGATTGCCTCTTTGATGTTGGCAATAGCCTCTTCTTTCGTCCTTCCCTGACTAATGCAAGGGGGTAGACTAGGACATTCGGCTACCCAATAGCCATCTTCGCCAGGGTAAATAATCACTTGTCTCTCGGCCATTTTTGCACGCTTTTCAATCCTTGTATGATGCGTTTTCCCCGGCTACGTACCCCGTACTCCAGCAAACTTGCAGGTTATAGCCACCCGTTGGCCCGTCAAGATCGATTATCTCTCCTGCAAAAAACAGGTTATCAATCAGCTTCAATCTCATGGTCTTGGGATCGATCTCCTTAATGGAAACTCCGCCACTTGTTATAAGCGCCTGACCAAATCCAAGTAGCCCGAAGACCGTCATTTCTAAGCCTTTTAGCAGCTTTGCCAATGTGTATCTTTCCTCTTTGGTTATGCGGTTTACTTTCACATAAGGATCTATACCGGATAGTTCAATAATCACAGGGATCAGCTTTTGAGGAAGTAGATCGTTCAGGCAGTTCCTGAAATCCCTGTTCTGATATTTTTTAAAATCCCGCTGCAGTCTCCTGTCCAGTTTTGTGAAATCCAGAGCCGGCTTCAGGTCGAGAGAGAGTTTCACTTCGCCCTGCTTTAACAATTGCCCTACTCTCTTGCTTTTGTGTAGAACAATTGGGCAGCTAACGCCAAAATGAGTGAACATTAGCTCCCCAAAATCACTATCCTGTTTTTTTATTGTGCTGAATTATATTCATCTCAACATTCCTCAGACTCAGGCCTTGCAAATCCCTTACCCATTCTTCTTTAATATCTATCGGAACCAGCGCAGGGGTTAGCTCTGTCACGTGATGCCCCAATTTCTTTGACCATCTGAAACCATCGCCGGTTGACCCTGTCCCCGGAAATGATTTTCCGCCGGTGCAGAGAATGTAGTTATTAGCAGCGATCTCTCCTTCCCGTAAAATCAACCGGGTTATCTTATTGTCCCTCTTTTCTATGTCGATTATCGCTGAATCAGATTTTATAATTGCGCCATTTTCTGTTACGTAGTCTACCAATACATTCTGGACATCCGCCGCTCTATCACTTACAGGGAAAACTCTGCCTCCGCGCTCGACTTTGGTTTCTAAGGGTTCGTCCAGAAAGAAACTTGGTATTTTCCTATTTTCATTCATGTCAAGCCACCTTGAGGATATGGGAAATTTTGTTAGGACATCTCAATGAAATACACTTGATGTCAGGTCAGATATCAAGCAAAATCAGGGTGTTAGCAGGCCATTAGATCCTGGGGGAACTTTAGATGTCGGACTGGCAAAAAATCCGAGAATTCAGATCTCAAGTCCCATAATCTAAGGAAGTTATTCGTGGACGAACCCTAACCCACGATTTTGGAATAAGTCAATGGTTTTCTCTACCCCGAAAGCATGAAGGGAAGAAAAAAGGAATTTGCCATTTTCACCAAAATTCTCTATGAATTCACGCACGTCAAACATGGCCTGCGTGATGTTACATCGCCTATTTCCAGTGAGTAACAGCTTCCGTCCCAGGGTCTTATTTTTCTCTATGATGACGACCCTCGCGCCAAGCTCTGCCGCCCTCCTGGCAGCAAACATCCCCGCCGGCCCACCACCAACTACTGCTATGTCAAAATGCGTTTCTCTATTTTTCAATTGTGACATATTTGAGCCTACTGGCTATCATTCTCCTCTCTGTCGCAAAGGAACGAAGTTTTACATTCAGGCATTTTGCTGAACTCATCAGTCGTTCTTAAACTGTCCTTGCATTTTCACATCAGCGATCGAGTGTCATTCTCAGATAGATTCATGTATGATGCTGTTGCCTCAAAATATGGCATAAGTTTTGATACATCAAAATCGGCTGTGGGAATTTGGACAGTCCATCTCTTGAAATATTCATCCCATTTTGCTTTCAGATCAAGGCAGGGATTCTCTATGCCAATCTCCTTCGGATTTTGCGGCAATTTAAATTTTAGCCAACATCCGCTCCCAGTCCAATAGACATCAACTTCTACAAATGCTAACCTGCCCGTTTTGAAGGAAACATATCCTTTGTTGAAAACGGGTTCCACGTCCCAACCGCGCTCCTTTGTGATAGTTTCAACCTGGGACTGGATTGATTTCCCAACTCCAATCACAGGCGCTTTCACGCCCAACTCTGATTGATACTTGTCCCAATTCCAGTCAACAGCACCCGATGTTTTATTTGAGGGTAGTTCAGGTATTTCCAAGACCTCAGTTGAGACTATGAAATCTTCCTGATCTTTATATCTTGCTATACGCACAAACTCGATATCTAAGTCAATGTATTGAGCGAGTGCCAGGGTCTTGGGAGTGAATTCTGGAGCGATTACTATGATGTGTGGTGTATAATCGATCTGATCTAATGGTATCGCATCCTCAACAGCCCTTGTATCAAACCTCTCTTTTATCTTCGCACGTACATAGTCGATTCTGCTTTTGTATTCATGGGCATAGCCCACGACTTGCAGCAGCACTTTTTCATTGGCCTCAACATTCTTCAACTCAATGATCATCACCCTGGGTTTCTCTTCTAAATCGAGCGCTAGAAGATCCATCCTTCCTTTCCCACCCCTGTGTACTTCTCGATCCAACATGATCATATTCCCAAGGATCTCTGGATGTTGTTGAATAAAGCGCTCCATATCTGTCAACTCATCGTTGAAAGGTGCAGGATCGAGCCTCTGTGTTTTGCCATCTTTGGATATTCTATACAACCCCATGTTTAACCTCCAATGCAGAATCCTACTAACCAAGGTGTTAGGCAAAGCAGCGACATCAAAGCCAATTCACGAACTCATCTACACTGAGACCAGCCTGCCGGATAATCGAACGTAATGTCCCCCTGCCCAATTCCTTGTGATCAGGGACGACAACCTCGGCAAACGGAAAATCTCGACGCAGAATAATGTGGCTTCCCCGCTGTCGCAAGACCTGGAAGCCCGCCCTTTCGAGTGTTTTGATGCACTTTCGGCCGGAAATCCGGGGCAACTTGCTCATACGTCCACCAGAACAGTTTCAAGACGATCCTCCGGGATAGGACGACCTTCCTGCTCCAAGACCTCAATGTATAACTGGATTGCCTCTTTGATGTTGGCAATAGCCTCTTCTTTCGTCTTTCCCTGACTAATGCAAGGGGGTAGACTAGGACATTCGGCTACCCAATAGCCATCTTCGCCAGGGTAAATAATCACTTGTCTCATTGTTTCACCTCAATCAATCTCTCTATCACAGAGAAACGAGAATTTACATTCTCTCTCGCAGACATCATCTTTACGGGGTTCTGGCGGGTAGGTTCCCGATACCATACTATCCAGCGTCAACAGCATATCTTCCTTCACTAATTCCAGATCCGCTCCGGTGATGAATTTATCCTTTTTATCGCTTCTGGTGTCTTCGTCCGGCAGGATTTCGATCTCCCGTCTGAAAGGCGCGCCTGTTCTTTTGGACAAATTCCGCAGTTGGTATATGATTAGCTTCGTTGGATACCAATTGGGGCTATCCAAACCCGCCAGGTAATATATTGGCAGTTGGTAGTCCTGCGGCTGGTAGTCCGGGTCGCCATCCACGTTGAGGAATTTCGATTTCAGCGCGGATTCGCCATCTTTGTCGAACAGCGAGGTCTTGAAGTCTATGATCTCTGCCCCATCCAATCCACAGTCGTCTATTCTGTCGATGCGTCCCGTTAGTTTATAATCACCAAAGGAAAAACTAAAATTTTCCTCGGTCAGGATACAGGAGCGAATTTCATCCCACAGACTATGCTCCGCTTGCAGATAGACATGAAGGACTTCCTCCGCAAGCCTCAAATAGCTCTGCGCCTGGAGTAGGTTGCCCACAAATCCAGCCTCATATCCTCCGGGTTCCTCAGATTCTGCACTGATATTCCACAGGCGGAATAAAATTTCGCGCATTTCTCCCCATAATTTTTCCAGATCGTGATCGCACAGCTTCCGATTGCTTTTATAAAATTCCGCCAGAACTTTGTGTATCAACCTGCCAAACAGCGCGCCGGGGCCGTAATCCGTCTCCACTCTGAGCAAATGCGCCATGAAATACCGTCGGGGACAGGACAGAAAATTCCTGACGGATGTGTGACTGAAAGGCCCAGAAGACGGCGTCGCAACAGTAAACTCCTCCAGCGGCGCGAATGGGAGCAGATCACCTGCCAGACCAGTGCTGGACAGGCGTTTTATTGCTTCCGCTGCTCGCTGCTGATCCAGCCGCTCCAATTCCCTGATATAGCGATAACACGCGATCTCCAGTTCGGAGTCGGAAGCGATGTCGTCCAGCGATGGCAGTTCTCCCGGCGGATTGGAAACAGGGCAGTTTTGATAGATTATATCATAATGCGCGCAATTATCTGCCGATAGCTCCTCGCCGCCCAGCAGATCCGCCAGGAACGGCGAAGGTTCGCAGTTCTCATTCTCAGGATATTGGTGGGCGAGTGTGAGATATAGCTTTTCCTTTGCTCTGGTCATAGCGATGTAAAATAGCTGCTTTTCCTGCTCGCGCCATCTGCCCGGGCTTATGGTTCCCGGCAGGTCAACGCCGCTGAATGCGCCTCTGGTGAGGCTCAAATCCTCTCCGTAGAGAAGCTGTCTTGCCGGATGCCTGACAGGAAAGAGGTCGCTCACCATGCCGGGGATAAAGACAACGGAAAATTCCAGCCCCCTTGCCTCCTGAATGGACATTATTCTGACCGCGTCAGTATCTTCGCGAATGGGCTTATCCGGGGCGGATATTCTCGTCAATCCATCCCTTATATCGTTTAATATCACTGCCAGCCTGCGCTTCGTCTCATACGTTGTTTCCATGTCCCGGATCATCTCGATGAAGAGCATTACAGCCTGCGTTACTTCCCCATCTGGGAGCGCAGGCATCTTGCCTGCATCATCTGGGGGCGCAGACATCCTGTCTGCATTCATAGCGCCAGACCTGATAAGTATCGGGACAATCAGATCACAGACATTACTTCCTCCTCGGAGTTTATCCCTGACGAAATCCAATATGGACAGGAGTTCCTCCAATCTATCACCGGATTCAGCACGTAGGGGCACGCTGCCGCTTGCCCGGGTAATAGTGCTCAAGAGGTCCTGACTTCCTCTCCGGGAGTATGCCCGGTATATATCTGCCCTATCCAGTTGAGCGATGGGCGAGGACAGCCATTTCAGCACTATATCATCGTTGCGAGGCTCAGCGACGACCTGAAGGCACAGCAGGACAAATTGCACCAAGGGATCCTGTGAGAGATCTGCGCCGCCAGTATAGGGAATAGAGTGCTTTTTCAGAGCATCGCGTATAGCTCTTCCGAGTCGTTTCACCTCTTTACACAGTATGGCAAAATCGGCATATTTCCTCCCCGGCTGACTGCGCTCTTTCCTGATAGTCCGAGCGATATATTCAGCTTCATCAATGGCAGTTTCCTCTTCCACAATAGTCAAAGCCTGATGGCTATCATCCTCAGAATACACCGACCGCCCCAACAGTCTGTTCACATGCCCTGCCATCTTCGCGGTCAACTGCCTGTGAACATCGTCAAGTTTCTCTATCTTACTATCCTGCCATAGTTCCGGGATTGAGTCCAGGTCACATCGCACGGCATCCGCAAATATTGTGACATTACAATGGTCGCCGCTCAATAACCTGACAGCCTGAACCTCGCCGGGACAGAGGTCTTCGTATTGATCGATGAGTAAGTGTTTAAATTGCTGACCATATTCGCTCAATAAACCTGAAGCCCTGGGAATCACCTCGAACGGAGGGACCAGATTGCGCTGCTCGCAGTAACCCTTATAGTATCGGTATATGCTCTTAATATCTTCCAGCTTGTCCGCAGCCTGGTCCGTACCGGGAAGTTGGTCTATGGAGATGGAGTTAATACTCGCCGCCTCGATCAGTTCCAGCATATCGCGTATGAAGCTGCGTTTATCCTTGACGCGGGCAAAATTGCTTTGCATGGACATCGCTCCTCCGCGTATGCACTCTTTGAGGATGAACCATGCCCTGAAATCGGACATTATCTGGAGTTCCGGATCGCTGTTCTTGAGTGTTTCCTCACATATTGATCTGACGGTATGGACGATCGCCCCGGTCGCGGACATTTTTCCTGTATCGCGGACAGAATTCCCGGATAACGCCTCTTTGAGTTTGGCTCTGATGCTGTCCGCCACATGCAGGGACGATGTGAGGACGAGAATCTTACCTCCCATCACTTCGGGATCTTCCGCCCTCAAGAGCTTAATCACATTTTCGGTCAAAAGATAAGTCTTGCCAACGCCTGCGGCTCCGATTATAGCTATTTTCTGCATTCGTAATCTCCTCTGTATACAAATCATGTTAGCATTGCCACGCTCTGACTGTCAAGCGTTTTTCGGATGTAAATACTCGCTGCATGGCGATTTCTCCTGACTATTTCGGCTACCATATTTAAACAAGATGGACGGCGTTGTTCAAGGCGTTTAGTGTATAGTAGCCTATTCTTCAGAGCTTGGCCTACTATAAATATGAAATTAAGTGTGAGGGATCAGCAGTTTATATCTTGACAAAATTTTGAAAATATAGGAAAATCATGTAAGCGGCATGTGATCATGTAAAGAATCATCGCTATTCGGGGGTGAAGTATTTGGTTGGTGAACCAATAGAGAAAATCAAAAAAGCTGAGGAAAACTCAAGGAATCAGATGAAAGAAGCTCAATCTGAGTCTGACAGAATGTTAAGAGAAATCAGAGCAAAGGCAGAAGAATTAGCTGCTGAGGCAAAGAAGCAGATAGCGGAGGAAACAAAGCTCGTTATCAAAAAAGCAGAAGAGGAAGCAGCGCGGATAGTTGCACAACTCCAGGAAAAGAATGAAGTGGCAAAAGAGGAAATCCGATCAACAGCGGAAAGTAATAGATCAAAAGCCGCTTCCTTTATCACAAAGAGGGTAATTGTATAGATGGCGGTAAGCCAAATGCGGAGAGTGCAGATCTTCGCCCATAGCTCTCATCGTGCAGCTCTGGTAAAGGGGCTTCAGGATCTGAAGATCATTCATATCAATGATCTGCGTGAGCAGGAAGAGCCGGCAAGTGAAGCACTCGCAGAAAGCGAAACGAGGGTTATAGTCCGCGGGATGCAAAGCGATTTGTCCCGCCTTCAGTTCACCATAGATTATCTCGCCAATTTTGAACCGAAAAAAGGCTTCATAGAAGGTCTTTTTGGCGGCAAAATCGTCCTTTCATCTCAAGAATACGCCGATATTGCGAAGGACGTCGCTCATGGTGAGTGGCGAACTATATGCAATGAGTGTCAGTCTATCGAGGAGCAATCAGCGAATCTGACCAGCCGCGAGGGCAGACTTAACAATGATAAACAGCACCTCCTGCTCTGGGCTGATCTGGATGTCCCCATCGAGGAAATTCAGGATACTGAAAAGGCAGCAATACGTATGGGGATTGTGCCAGTAAGTACCTACGATGCTCTTATCGCTGAACTGGAAAGCTCGGAAATAGATGTGATCTATGAGACTGTGGGCGGTACAAAGACCGAAATAAATCTGGTTGCCATATTCCTGAAAGAGGATGAACAGGAGGCTACCGCTATCCTCACCAGATATGGCTTTTCTCCCGTATCTCTGCCACTTACTTCCGGCACTGTGACTGATCAACTGAAACAAATTGACGAAGAAATCTCAGGAATATCAACCCAGAGAGATGAGATAGCTAGAAAGAGCGCGGAACTGGCAAAACACCGGGTTGATCTGATGATCATCTATGACCACATGGAGGAACTTCTGGGACAGGAGGAGGTAAGGGAATCCTTTATCAATACCGAGCATACCTTCGTGGTGGATGGATGGGTACGCAAAAAGGATGTCAAAAACCTGGAGGATGAACTATCGGAGAAATACGCAGAGGTGGAGATCATAGCTTCTGAGCCATCGGAGGATGACGAGCCGCCGGTTGATCTGGAGATCAGAGGCCCGGCTGACCCGTTCCAGATGGTAACGAGACTGTATGGAATTCCCAATTACAGGGAGATCGACCCGACACCGCTGATCGCCCCGTTCTTTGCCTTCTTCTTCGGAATATGTATCACCGACGCGGGATACGGTTTTGTGGTCGCACTGGTGGCATTCCTCGCCGCACGGAAGGCAACAGGCGGCGGCAGGAATCTGCTCAAACTCCTGATATTTGCTGGTATTATGACTATGGTGGTAGGAGCGGTTACCGGCGGATGGTTCGGCATCAAGATTGACCCAAAGATGCTCTTTAGCGTTGATCTGGAGTACCAAAGCGAGTTAGACAGTGGAAACGTCCCAGCGGCAATGCTTCAGGGATTTGAGGATAAAGAACTCCCACTTTCTGATAGTGCCACTATTTCGACTAAAGAACAAGGAACCAAATGGCTGATAACCGATTCTGGACAGAAATATTCCGTCAAGATAAAGGGAGACAAGCTAGGGATTTACGAACCTAAGTCATTCTTGGCAAAAATCCGGCTTATTGATCCTCAAGGGGAAGGTCAGATGAACTTCCTGAAAGCGATACTTGCTATAGGTTTTATTCAGGTGTGGTTCGGGTTCTTTGTAAAGCTGTATATAGATTTTAAGGAGCGCGATTTGAAGGCCGCGTTTTATGATGAACTTCCGTGGCTTGTAGCCATGACTCTTATCGGTGTTATGATCGTGCTGTTCTTTGCGAAGGCACCCATCTCCACTATGTACGTGCCAGCGGGAATCACAGTGTTGTGCTGGCTTGTTATACTCTTGTTCGCTGGCCGGGAGAGCAGCAACCCCGTTGCACGGCTTGGCACCGGCGGATTCGAGTTATATACTAAAATCACGGGAACCTTTGGCGATGTCCTGTCATATCTGAGGCTCTTCGCTCTGGGTTTGGCGACAGGCATCATAGCCGGTGTGATAAACACAATGGCTATGATGATGTGGGGCAGTCTCGTCGGCAAAGTGGCAGCCATCGGTATTCTTTTGGGCGGCCATATATTCAACCTTGTTATCAACGCTCTGGGAGGCTTTATCCACACAGCGAGGCTTCAGTTTGTGGAGTTTTTCACCAAATTTTACGAAGGTGGCGGAGAAGAATTCAAGCCGTTTATGAGAGAGCATACCTATATAAAAATTGTGGATCTGGAAGATCCGCAGGAAGGTAAGTAGCGGTGAGTTAAGGTAGTAGCTCTACCTTTGTATGGGCAAATTTCCCATGCACGATCCTGGATGGAGGCATAAAAACATGCAATTAGGTGAGTTTTTGGCAACGATATTTAACTCCGGTATGGTTTACGCTGTGGTGGGCGCTGCTGCGGCAGTGATATTGTCGGGTATAGGCTCTGCCATAGGCATAGGATACACGGCGTCTGCTAGCGCTGGAGTTATGACCGAGGACCCGAGAGGCTTTGGTAAATACCTGATCCTGGTAGCCCTGCCCGGCACTCAGGGAATATATGGATTTGTCGCCGCCTTTCTGGTCATAATGAAAGTATTTATGGGAGAAAACGCCGCGGTAATAGCAAAAAGCATGACGACAGCCCAGGGACTTCAGATCATGTATGCCTGCTTACCCATAGCATTCGCAGGCCTGTTTTCTGCTATTCACCAGGGGAAGGTCTGTACCGCCGGTGTTGCTCTTACTGCTAAACAGCCTGCGGAATCTGGAAAAGCTCTGGTGTTTGGCGTTTTCGTTGAGTTCTACGCGGTTCTGGGCTTGATAATAACCATATTTCTCCTCAACAGCATTACCCTCGTTCCGGCGTAGGAAAGATGTTTAGCCACAGAAGAATGAAGGAATTTAGCCACAGATTAACACAGAATTCCACAGAAGAATGAAGGAATTTAGCCACAGATTAACACAGAATTCCACAGAAGAATGAAGGAATTTAGCCACAGATTAA
>SDBT01015560.1_pt1 | contig 12087 bp, 12 predicted proteins | sample 2277101 | NCBI WGS metagenome assembly SDBT01 (sample SAMN10404973, study PRJNA504765) | marine sediment metagenome | isolation source: marine sediment core GS10_PC15, 103 cmbsf | place: Arctic Ocean: Southern Knipovich Ridge | collected 2010
GCGCTGCTGATAGAATCGCGCTGCCTCCAGGCGCCGCGTCAGGCATCGGCCGATCGCGTGGACCGCGCCCCAGATCAGGAACGTCCAGGCCGCCCCGTGCCACAGCCCGCAAATCAGCATGGTCAGGATCATGTTCTTGTACGTATTGATCGTGCCACGCCGACTGCCGCCAAGCGGAATGTAAACGTAATCGGAGAACCAGGTGGACAGGCTGATGTGCCACCTTCGCCAGAAATCGCCCAGGCCGGTCGCCATGTAGGGATTATTGAAGTTGACCATCAGGTCAATGCCCATCGCCTTGGCGCACCCGCGTGCCATGTCGGTATAGCCGCTGAAGTCGAAATAAATCTGCCAGGCAAATGCGTAGGTAGCCACCAGCAGCGCGACGCCCTCGTAATTTCCCGGCGCGCCGTAGACCCTGTCCACATAGAGCGCGAGAAAATCGGCAATGGCCAGCTTCTTGAACAGCCCGACCGCGAACAGCGAAAGCCCCTGCGTGATATTCGCGGTGGTCAGCCTCGGCGAGTCGCCTTGCAACTGCGGCAGGAGGTTCTTGGCCCGTTCGATCGGCCCGGCCACCAACTGCGGGAACAACGCCACGAACGCTGCGAAACGGAAGAAGTTCCGCTCGACCCCGATCTTGCCGCGATAGAGATCGATCGAGTAGCTCATGGACTGGAACGTGTAGAAGGATATCCCCACCGGCAGCAACACGCCCGGCGCTGGGATAATCGCGGGCAGGTTGAAGTGCGTCAGCAATAGGTTGAGGTTCTCGGTGACGAAAACGCCGTACTTGAAGAACCCCAGCAGCAGGAGATTGTTCACGACGCTGACTACCAGCCAGAGCCCTTTGCGGCGTTTGGATCGGCTGATCGCCAGGCCCACGAAGTAGTCCAGCGCGGTCGAGTACAGGATCAGCAGGAGGTAGAGCGGGTTCCAGCAGCCGTAGAAAACGTACGAGGCTGCAAGCAGCCAATGCGTCCAGAACTTCGTGCGCTTTATGAGCAGATAGCCGGCGAACGTGACGGCCATGAATACGGCGAATTTCCAGGTATGAAAGAACATCTACAAAAATCCTCAGCCGCTGCGGCTATGGGCAATAACGCCATGATAAGGAATGGGCGGCTGATTCACAATCCCTCGCAGCCAAGGAACTCGCGAGTCGGTTTTGGCTGGCCTTGCCATGAATCCGCAAAGGATGTAGTGTATCTTGACTGCGATGTAGTTATACTCATGTCTTCAGACACCCTGTTGCACGTCAAGATCAGGATGCATGGCACGACCACCTTAGCGAGATAAATAATTCGAGGCGAACAATGCTAGCAGCACTGAAATTGTTTGAGACGCTGGATTACACGATCATCGGACTGTTTCTTGTGGTCCTGTTCATAGCGGCGTCCTACACCAAGAGACTGAATCGCTCCACAGCCGACTTTATCTCCGCCAATCGAACGGCCGGTCGTTACATGCTGGTGATGGCGACGGCGATGGCCTACATGGGCGCAGCGACGATGGTGATCAACTGGCAGAAGCAATATACCAGCGGCATAGGCGCGCGATGGTGGGGGCTGATCCTCGTGCCGGCCGGGCTGGTCATCGCCGTGTCGGGCTGGCTCAACTACCGATACCGCGAAACGCGGGCGATGACGCTTGGACAATTTCTGGAGATGCGTTACGGCCGACGCTTTCGCCTGTTCGGCAGCTTTGTGTCCTTCACCTCCGGAATCATGAATTTCGGCATCCTCCCAGCCATCGGCGGCAAATTCTTCGTAAGCTTTTGTGACATGCCGCAATACATCTCGTTTACGAGCATCATCCCATGGCTGTCGGCCGAGTCATGGTTGGCGATGTGGTCGATACCATCCGTTCCGCTGGTCACCGTTATCCTGGTTGCCATATCGGTTTACTTCACGCTGCAGGGCGGGCAGATCACTGTTCTGGTGACCGACTTCATCCAATCATTTTTCATGTACATCGTCGTGGCGATCACTTTGTTCATCATGCTCCAGAAGTTTTCGATCGTCGAAGTGTTCACAGCCCTCGAAACCTCCGAAGCAGGCATGTCGCTGCTGGACCCGCGAAATGCAGGGAAGGTGGAATTCAACTGGACTTTCGCTCTCGTCCCACTGTGGGGCATGCTCTATTCCCGACTCTCTTTTCAGGGTTTCAGCGCGTACCAGACCTCGGCCCGATCCCCTCACGAAGCCAAGATGTCGGGCATTATTGCGACGTTGCGTTTCTGGGCGGTCGATCAGGGCCTGCTGTTCATCCCGCTGGTCGCCATCATGATTATGAGTTCGCCTCAATTCGCCGATCAGGCGGCCGAGGTGAACCAGCAACTGGCCAAACTCGGCGGCGAGGGCATGAACGCCAGGCAACTCGACCAGATGCGAAGCCAGGTTCTCGTACCGATGACGATGAAACTGTATTTGCCGGTAGGCTTGATGGGCGCCTTCGCTGCGGTGGTGCTGGCTGCGTTTATCTCAACCAACGACACTATGCTGCATTCATGGGGCACGATCCTGGTCCAGGACGTCATCATGCCGTTCCGCAAAAAGCCCTTCAGCCCCAAACAGCACATGTGGATACTGCGGCTGAGCGTGTTGGGGGTTGCGATCTACGCGATCCTGTTCAGTTGCTTATACAAAGAGAATGATTTCGTCCCGTACTTCCTGGCGATCACCGGATCTATCTGGATGGCTGGTGCAGGCAGTTGCATCATCGGCGGACTGTACACGCGATGGGGGACGACCCTGGCTGCATACTCGACTGTGATCGTCGGCGCTATTATCGGCATTGCCGGTGTCATCCTCACGACGTATTGGCCGGACTGGTACGACGGAGACAGGTTCCCCATGAAGGGGCATATCTATGGCTTCTACAGTGCGCTGATTGCGGTTGCGACGTACCTGATCGTTTCTCTCGTGCCGCGGCTGATGGGTTATAAAACTAACTTCAACCTGGAAAAAATGCTGCATCGCGGCAAATATGCCGCACCGTCTGACCGTCCTGTTGTCGCCGAAGAAAGCACGAAGAAAAAGCCGCTGTGGAAGCGAATGCTGATTCCAGGCTTGACCAGCGAATTCACACGCGGAGACAAGATCATCTATGGCATCGTGGTCGGCAAGACGCTCTTTACGGTGACGTACTTCGTAATAATGACCATCCTGGCCTTTTCGCTCGATTATGGTGAATCCGAGTGGCGAACCTTCCATATGACCATCTTCGGCTTCTTCGCCTTCACGTCGTTTATCATAATCATCTGGCTGTCGATTGGCGGGGTGCGCGATTTGATCACGATGATCCGCCTCCTGAAATCAGCCAGGCGAGATGACGACGACGACGGATGGGTAGTCCAGGGTTTCGCGAAACAGACCGAGGAAGAAGACAAAAGCTGATCAGGCGTGACGGAAGTGGCAGACCGTGCCTGATCGCGCGTCAGTTTATTCCGCGTGCAACAAATTGCACGCCCTACGCACCCAAGATGTGCTAATCGCCGCTTAATTGTTCGGGCGTTTGCGGGTCTGTCGACTCGCCGCCCGTGGTGGAATTGGCCATCAGGATGCAGGTGCTGGTGCTGAAGTACCAGCCGCTGGTTCCGTCGCGGGGGCCGACACGATCGGAGCCGAATATCACCTTCTGGTCGACCAAATCTCCGCAGAACGGATTTTTCGGCCATCTCTTGAGGTAAGGCCCGCAGACACCGTCGGGGTTGAACGTCCCGTCGGTATCGGTCTTGGATGTCATTCGCAGGACGAAATTATCCGGGTCCGGCTCGCCATCCTCGTCCAGGTGGGGGCCGGTGCGAGCGTGTTGCATCATGTAGTGGACGATCTGTTTTCGACAAGTGGACAGATCAAAACTCAGGGCTGTTTCCTTGGCCTCATTGCTGGCGACGCCAACCTGTGGGATCACGATGGCGGCAAGGATCCCCAGGAGCATCACCACGATCAATAGTTCGATAAGCGAAAAGCCGGCCCGACAATGCCTTCCAGCCAGCCTTCTTGTTGTTCCTGCGAGCGATATCTGGCGCATCCATCTTCTCCGATCCAGTCAAAAGGGACTGATACCCTGATGTCGAATCGGATGGATCGTAGCGGCGCTTTAGTTGCAACTTCCGCTCACTATTGGACAGGCGTCAGGAACCAGCCACGCGCCAGCGGGTCGGTGGAGAAGAACTCCACCAGCAGCTTGCCAACCTTCTCCTGGCCGATGGGTCTGCTCGGATGCGTGCCATCTTTAGCGAAGTCTTCGCGTTTGTACACGAGCTTGTCGGTTTTTCGCCCGGCAATTCCGTCGGCCCAAAGATAAGGCCCCCACAGCAGCAGCGGCGCGTTGACCTTGCCCGCGGCCGGGTCGAAGTTCAGTTTCTCGTCGCCAGCTATCTGTCGCTCGATAAGCCACTGCACCGCAAAGCCGCTTTCGTAAGCGTAAGGCTCGGGGTTTAGCTGGCCTGCAGCGTAGCCTGCGTAGGTCCGTGACGAAATGTAGGCGATACGCAGGTTGGGCAAATGCTTTCGCGCGTCAATCAGCGTCTTGCCTATGTTCTGCGAGAGTATTTCGGCGTGGGCTGGGAACTCACCGTCGCGTTTCGGCGTGGCTTTGGCGTGCTTGACCCATGCAACTTGAACCTGGGCTGGCGTCACGCCTGCGTCGGCGAGTTTTTTCTCGACGAGTTGCCAGATGGTCTTGCCGCCAAATCGCTTGAGCGGCTTGTCGCCTAACCAGCCGGTAACGTCCACCCCGCCGCGAGCACAGTTGACGATTACCAAATGCTCTGAGAGGTTCTTGAGCTTGGCCGATTGGGAGATGAACTGCCCGAACGCCTGGTTCGTGTTAGACATCCCGATCGAAACCATCACCACCTTGCCGTCGGGCGAGGGCTTGCCGTCCGCATCGAGCGGCTGGATTTTTTCCAGTTCGCCCATCGCGGCCAGGGCATGCCTGGCCGGCGGAACGTTCCGCCCCTTGCCGTACAGCCCGCCGTGGTGGCCCTTGTACAAATCGCTTGCCTTCATGTCCGTCAGCGGAACCAGCCCGGTCTTTGTCTTCGGTGTCATGGGGGGTCTCTTGTTCTTGCCTTTCTGGCCAGCCTCTCGCTGCTGCTGCCTGACCTTCATAGCGCGTTTGAGATACGCAGTCTCCTCGGCCGAGAGCTTCAGACCAGCACGACGCTTGGCGCGGAACAGTTGCACCTTGCGCCAGTCGATCTGGTTCGCGTCGGCCGCGAGCACCCCGGCCGTGACGATCAGTAACAGGAATAACGCAGCCCCCGCCGAAATCAGCGTGGTTCGATTGGCTTTTTTCATCGCAGCCTTCCTTTCGCGAGTGCCGATAATCGTGCTATTGCATTATTGGCTCGCTGCAACGACATGCAAAGCAATTTACTCGATTTGACTCTCTAGGCCGGTTCGGTTCTAATTCCGCCCATGAGCGACAGGAACAGCCAACCGCTTCGTCTGGGCGTGCTGTTGAGCGGAGGCGGGCGGACGCTGCTGAACATTCTCGATGCGATCGAGGCAGGCGAACTGGCCGCCGAGGTCGCCACGGTTCTCTGCTCGCGCGAGTGCAAAGGCGTCGAGCGGGCCAAGGCGGCCGGGCTGGACGTTCACGTCATCCCCGCCAAGCAATCGCCCGACGTCGAAACGTACTCTGCCCGCATTGCCGAAATGCTCGACGCGGCGAAGGTGGACCTGGTCTGCTTCGCTGGCTTTCTTTCCAAGCTGCGGGTTCCGCCGCAATACGAAGGCCGCGTGATGAACATTCACCCAGCCCTGTTGCCTGCCTTCGGCGGTCAGGGTTTTTACGGCGAGCGCGTACACAAGGCGGCATTGGCGGCGGGCGTGAAGATTACCGGCTGCACGGTGCATTTCGTGAACAACGAGTACGATACGGGCCCGATCATCGTCCAGCGGGCCGTGCCGGTCGAGCCAGGCGACACGCCCGAAACGCTGGCCGCCCGCGTATTCGACCAGGAATGCGTCGCGTACGTCGAGGCGATTCGCCTGTTCGCCGCAGGCAGGCTGAAAATCGTCGACAATGTCGTACAAGTTTCTTCAGAATGAAATATTACTCGCGTGCCTTCAGCGACTTTGATGCTGGACGTCGAAAGTTGTGCGGAGATCTGGCAAGTCTTTCTAGAATAATGGATTATCCGCAAGCTTGCAGCGGAAGAGATGTTGAACGTTGAAAGCGTCGGGCTGATCGGGTATGATGCTGGGGTCGACAGGGCAGCTCGGTTGCATCCGCTGCTGTCGATACTCAGCTCTCGTGGGCATAACCCAAGCCCTCTCCGGGCACTTAATAAGCCGAAACTACAGTCAAATAACAAGGCCTACCCCAATAGGCTCTAACTACGGAGAGACATTTGCAACAAGAACAACGGACATACGAACTACAGAACGTTAGCGAGCCAAACCTCTATCGGGACATGTTCCCCTACACGGAACTGCCCAAGGTGATGCTTGAGGACGAAGGCGTCCCGATCGCACCGGCCAAGCAAATCTGGATCACCGACACGACGTTCCGGGACGGCCAGCAGGCCCGCCCGCCCTATACGGTCCAGCAGGTCGTGGACATTTTCAAGTTGCTGGCCAAGCTGGACGCAGGCAGCGGGCTCATTCGCCAGAGCGAGTTCTTCCTGTACTCGAAGAAGGACCGCCAGGCCGTGGAAAAATGTCTCGCCGCCGGCGTGGAATTCCCGCAGGTCACCGGCTGGATCCGCGCGGTCAAGAGCGACTTCAAGCTGGTCAAGCAAATGGAGCTGCCCGAGACGGGCATCCTGACCAGTTGCAGCGACTATCATATTTTCCTGAAGCTCAACAAGACGCGCAAGCAGGCGATGGAGCAATATCTCGACGTGGTGCGTACGGCTTTGGATGAAGGCATCGTGCCGCGCTGTCACTTCGAGGATCTTACGCGAGCCGACGTGTATGGCTTTGCCGTACCGTTCGCCATCGAGCTGATGAAGCTGCGCGAGGAGTCGGGCATCGACGTCAAGATCCGCCTGTGCGACACGATGGGCTACGGAGTTCCGTGGGCCGAGGCTACCCTGCCGCGATCGGTGCCGAAGCTCGTACAGGCCTTCATCCGCGACGCAGGCGTGCCGGGCGAACTGCTGGAATGGCACGGCCACAACGATTTCCACAAGGTGCTGATCAACCCCACCACCGCGTGGCTGTACGGCTGCGCTGCCGCCAATACCAGCCTGCTCGGCATCGGCGAGCGAACGGGCAACCCGCCGCTCGAAGCATCCGTCATCGACGCGGCCCAGTTCCGTTCCGTCACCGGCGGACCTACGGGAGTGAACGTCGAAGTGATCACCGAAATCGCCAACTATTACCGCGAGCAAGTAGGCGTGGTGATCCCCAATAACTTCCCGTTTATCGGGCGCGATTTTAACACGACGCGGGCGGGCATACACGCGGATGGGCTGCTGAAGAACGAGGAAATTTACAGCGCGTTCGACACGCAGAAGATACTCAACCGCGCGACGAGCGTGGCGATCACCGATAAATCTGGCGCGGCGGGCATCAAGCACTGGATCGACCTGCATCACGGCCTGGACGTCGCCAAAGACGACGCCCACCTGCTGATGATCCGCGACCTGGTGGACGTCGAATACGAGGCCGGGCGAACCACCGCCATCAGCGACGAAGAGATGGAAGTCTGGTACAACGAGGCATTCCGCTCGTAAGCTGATCGGGCAGTCCGACTCGACTGATTGAAAGCATTCGCGGCGGCCTAGGAGGTCGCCGCGTTTTTATTGAAAGGAACGACAACACATGGCCAGGCACGTCGGTATCGTCGGGTGCAGCGCCGAGGGAGCGGCCCTTTGTTATCGCACCTTCTGCGTGGATAGCGCCAAGCTGATGGGGCCGCACGACCATCCCGAAGTGTCGATGCACACCCACTCGCTGGCGAAGTACATGGCCCACATCCACGCCGGCAATTGGTCGGCCGTGGCGGAGCTGATGCTGGACTCGGCCCGCAAGCTCGCAGACATCGGGGCCAACCTGCTGATCTGCCCGGACAACACCATTCATGAATGCATGGACCAGGTCGAGGCCGAATCTCCCCTGCCGTGGCTGCACATCGCCCGCGAGGTATGTCGCGAAGCGACCGGCGCAGGCTATCGCCGACTGGCCGTGCTTGGCACGCGATACCTGATGGAAGGCCCGGTCTATGCTCAGGCCGCGGAATCGGCCGATATCGAAGTACAACCCCCTGACGCCGACGATCGCGAACGAATCAACCATGTGATTTTCGACGAGTTGGTCTACGGAATAATTCGCGAGGACAGCCAGGCGTTCTTCAACGAAGTAATGGGTCGCATGGCCGATCGAGGCTGTCAGGCAGTGGTTCTCGGCTGCACGGAGATCCCACTGCTGGTCGACCCGGCCACCGCCCCGCTGCCTACGCTGGATTCGACACGGATTCTCGCGCGGGCTGCACTGCGCGAAGCAATCGACAAGTAACCCCACCGAGCAACGCCGATTTGGCTTCAAGCGATCCGGCGTGTTAGAATGCAAGCCATGCGAAAAAAAAAATCCAGAGAACCGTGGTACGTCGCCGGGCTGGCCTTTGAATGCACCGGCTGCGGGCAATGCTGCGCCGGGCCAGAAGAAGGCTACGTCTGGATTACGGACGAAGAAATCGTCACGATCGCCGAACATCTCGGCATCTCCGAAAAGCAGATGCGCAGCGACTACGTTCGCAAGGCCGGCGGGCGAAGAAGCCTTGTCGAACGCCCAGGCAACAACGACTGCATTTTTCTGACCCAGACCGACACCGGCCGCCAGTGCCGTATCTATTCGTTGCGACCCATGCAGTGTCGCACCTGGCCGTTCTGGCCGAGCAATCTTCGCGACTGCGACGACTGGACGCTGGCGGGCATGCGTTGCGGCGGGATCAACCGTGGACCCATCCATGACTGCGATGAAATCGAACGACAACGCAGACGAACGCGCTGAAGGCCCGGCGACGCTGCTGGCTGGCGCCGTAGAACAGTGTCGCCAAAACCCTGCCTTTCTCGACGCGATACGCGACGTCTACCGCCGCGCAGAAGAGGACGTGGCGAAATTGCAGCCAGGCTGTCGCGCCTGCGGCGAGTGCTGCAGATTCGATCTGGCGGACCATCGGCTTTACCTTTCGACGGGCGAATTGGCGATCCTGTCGGCCGAGCCTCCGCCGTCTGTCGAGCCGTGCCGAGCACTTCGCTGCCCATATCAGGCGGACACCTTGTGCCTCGCCCGCAACCGCCGAGCGCTGGGATGCAGAATATTTTTTTGTAGCTCAATTTTTTCCCATCAAATAAATGACTTATGCGAAGCATATCACACAGAGATACGCGACCTCCACGAAACACATTGCCTGCCTTACATTTACACAGAAGTTACAATATCGCTCATGCAATTGCATTATTCAGAGTAATTTACGTTCGTGTCTGCCCGCCGAGAGTGCTATATTTTTTTGCTTGACAGAAACCGGCGTTTTTCGGTTTAGTGCTTTAAATTGATCGAGCTTAAATGCACTTCTCCGCTGAGGCCGCGCCGGGAGCCTCCCCGTCCAGCTGGCGGACACTGCTAAAATGGGCTGTGCATCGCCGCTGCCTGGAAGTTTAGCCCGGCGGCAGGCTTGTTCAAAAGGAGACCTAGCTGTGACGAAGAAAGAAATGATTCATCAGATTGCTGTCGATCTTCACGTCGACCAGACGATAGTGCGAGCGGTTGTGCAGCGCTGTCTGGATGACATCCTCGACACGACCATTAAGGAAGGGCGACTTGAGCTTCGCAACTTCGGCGTATTCGAGGTGAAACATCGAGCGGCTCGCAAGGCACGGAACCCCAAGACCAATCAGGAGGTCTTCGTCCCCGCCAAGCACGTGTTGACTTTCCAGGCTGGCAAGAACGTCGCCAGCCGGGTTAAAGCGACCGGCGGCAGCAGCGGTAATTGACGCACAATACGCAGTTTTTCATTTGACATTATGGCAAGCCGGCCATAACATGCTGTCGATAGTGAAGGGCCGTAGTCCTTTAGTCCCGGCCGCTTGGGGCCGGTCAGTGTTATACGAGGTACTAAAATGAAGAAACTCCTGATTCTTACCATCCTCGCTCTGGTGTCGTTCTCCTCCACCGGCTGCACGCTGACGGAGACTCCGAAGCAGCACTTTCGGCGCAAAAGCCAGATCACGAAATTGAATATGCGTATGCTTGTGGAAGACTGGGACTACTTCTGGCTGTACGACCGCAGTGCCATGACCACGTCGTCGCATGTGTGGATTGGAATGTAGCTGGTTCAATAGAACGTTTCTGCCTCCGGCCCGAAACGGTCGGAGGCTTTTTTTTTGCATGAGCAACTCCCAGGGGCCAATAAGACCACCCACGGGGCGGGCGGAAAGATTCCATATTATGACGTGGGACTTGCGACAGAAAAAAGTTGGGCTTGTCGCGTCATATCGATCCAAGGCGCGGTGGCTTTTCGGCTACGAGGGTATCCCCCTGCTGGCCAGGCCCACCTTCCGATACGATCTTCTGGCCACCGCATTCACCGCCGCGGGAACGGGCGCCCTGTATCCTTCGTTAACCTCGCAGTTCGCACGGCGAGGGTTGGAAGGCTCGACGTGGCTGGTCGGCCTGCTGTTCATGCTCCTGCCGATGGGCAATTTCCTGAGCACCTTTCTCGCACGCCAGATTGCCCTGCGCCGGCGGGTGCCGGTCGTCGTCGCGGCTTGGCTGGTCATGGCGGGTTTCCTTGCCGTGATCGCCCTGCTTCCTCGCGAGCCGGAATCCGCGTGGTGGTTCGCCGCGATGCTCGTTCCGCCAAGCCTCCTGCTGTCCGTAGTGATCAATGGACAGAACAGCATTCGCCACAGCAATTTTCCAGCCGAGGGGCTAGGCCGAACCTTCGCTCGTATCAGCATCGTCAAAATGGGTGTGTTGGCTATCTCGGCCGTCGCTTCGGGGTACCTGCTGGACGAGCTTCCATGGGGACATCGACTGATCTACGGATTCGCCGCAGCCATGATGATTCTCGGCGCGATGTTCTACAGCCGAATACGTGTCCGAAGAGAACGGTCACTGATGCGGAACGGTCGAAAGCAGCCCGCGAAACTGCTGGCCGGCTTTCGCCTGCTGCTGGAAGACCGCATATACGGACAGTTCATGTTTTGGCAGGCGCTTTTCGGATTCGCCAATTTGATGTGCATGCCCTTGTTGGCGCTGATCATGACCGACTACCTGAAGGTCAGCTACCTGATGGGCATCACAGCATTGCTGGCGATTCCGACAGGCACGGCCGTCTTTACGTCCGTTCTGGCCGGGAAACTTTTCGACCGCATCCGCATCACGCGTTACCGTGCGATCACCTGCACGTTCTGGGCAAGCAGTATTGCCATGTTCTACCTTGGGGTTCTACTGAACAATTGGGCGATCGTGATTGTCGGCTCGATCCTGCGAGGGGTCGGCATCGGCTTGGGAAACATCGCGTTCAACCTTGCCCACACCCACTTCAGTTCCGCCGACCGCAGCCAGGATTACATGGGTATCCATCTGACGTTGATAGGCATTCGCGGCATGGCTGCACCGCTTCTAACAGCCGCCCTGCTGAGGTGGACCGACGTTGGTCTGGGTATAATGCCCGTCGCGGTGGCGATAACGTTCTTCGCTACATGGGGATTCTACCGAATGCCCTCGCCGGCTTCTGCGCAGGAAGCAGCCAGACTCGGCGCTTTGCGGAGCCCGCCACGAGGCTTATAATGCTTGGAGCCATTTCCTGGGAGTTAGATATGACCACACAGCGCAAACGATTGGCGGTATTCCCCGGATCGTTCGATCCGATCACCAACGGGCATCTGGACGTGATTCGCCGCGGGGCGGCCTTGTTCGACGAGTTGATCGTCGCGGTCGGAGACAATCCGCAGAAAGGTGCGATGCTCGAACCGAGCGTGCGTGCCAGGATCGTCGCCGAGGCAACGGGCGACCTGCTCAACGTGCGAGTGGAAACCTATAGCGGCCTGACGGTCGATTTCATCCATAAGGTTGGCGCAGACGTGATCCTTAGAGGAATCCGCAACGGCGAGGATCTTCA
>SDBT01015561.1_pt1 | contig 12087 bp, 12 predicted proteins | sample 2277101 | NCBI WGS metagenome assembly SDBT01 (sample SAMN10404973, study PRJNA504765) | marine sediment metagenome | isolation source: marine sediment core GS10_PC15, 103 cmbsf | place: Arctic Ocean: Southern Knipovich Ridge | collected 2010
AACGTGATCGCCGACCTGGCACCGTTCCAACCAACTTGAAAAACGCCCGCGAGGATCGCCGTCACTTCCGCCGTGCCCCCCACCGTGATCCGGACCTCGACGTTTCCCGAAACCGGCGCGTCCGCCGCCTCTGTCATCAACTGGAAAACCAGATCGGACCCACACCGGATCCCAATCTGATCCGGTTCCGGGTTGCGGTTCAGGATCTCAAAATATGCCGCGCCCGCGCCTGACCCGAGATCGTCAAGCTGAACATCGTCGATATACCAAACCGGCAGTTCTAGTTCGATGCTCATTTGGCGATCACCTCAAGAACGAATCGAATCTCTACCGGGGATCCATGGGCCGCCAGATTTGCCGAAAACTCAGAAAAATCAAACGTCCGGCCCGGCCACAACTCAACCGACGCAATCGGATTTCCGGCTAACTCGATCGTCGCCAGCCACGCCAATTCCTCGAACCCGAGGTTGGGGTTTCCTGTGCCGCCAATTATCTCAATACGGCCAAACCGTCCCGGCTTGTCGCTGTGAATGAAAACCTTTCCCTCACCGTTGATTTGCGCGGTCCCGCCAATAATTTGAGCATTGATCGCCGCCGCTACCTCGGGCGCTGTGGCGTTCGCAATATCAACGAAATCCGCCGTGTTGAAAATGATTTGTTGCTGACTCCCCTCGTCGATTTTTAGCGTCAGGGTTTGCAGATCGGTCAGTCCAAACGTCTCTGACAGACTCGTCAGGGCTGGCATTTTCGCCGGACCCCTGACGCGCGTTGCGATCTTGACGATCTTTTCCGCCGCACCCGGGGCGTCCGATTGGAACACCTCGATCTTGTCGCCGACTTTGAAATTGCGAAAGAACCCCGCCCGGTCGGATCCCAACACGAGGGCCGCCGTCCCCTCGGGAGGCGCAAACCCCGAGGGATTGTCGACCCGCCCCTGTTCCACCCCGGGCCGGTCTGAATAGAATGGCGATAATGCGGCCAATTCGACGCCTTACAGTTGCCGAAATAGTTGAATGTGGTCGAAGAATCCCCGCCGCGTCACGTCCTCAATATGGAACGCATACCCACCACGGCCCGAGGTAAACGGCGCCGATCCTGTGTTGATCTGTAACGTGTCGTCGATGAATTGCGTCATCCCGGGGATCGCCGTCCAGACCGGCGGATCGTTGAGCGGGTTCGCTGCAAGATCATTCTCGAAGCATTGAAGCAACACGTCCCCGTTCGTGTTCGCGATCATGTCGAGTTTTATGTGTTTCCAAACGTCTTGTGCAAACGTGTCTGTCGACCTCAACAGGATCCCGTTTTCTGGGGCGTCCGGAACCAAATTCGGAAGGCCCGTCGCAAGGACGCCCTTTTTCAACACGAGCCGAGACGGGTCATCGTCACCGAACCCTAGAAGGTATCCCGAGTCGTTGACGCTGGCCCCCTGCAATCCAACGAACAACATGGGCGCGAACCCCGTGGGTCCACCACTGAGGCCACGTTTGATCGCGCCTGTGATCGACGCACCTTTCGCCGTCGGGGCAAAGTTGACGGCGTTGACGAAAAACCCAACGGCGCCTGTTGCCACGACCAACGAATTGAAACCGAACAAGAAATTGTTCGTGCCTGTCGACGGAGGCCGGGCGATCCCATTCGTCACACCGCGATCAATGCTCGCGCTGTCCAATCCGTCTGTTAACTCGGTCCAATCCCCACTTGCCATTGTATTTCCCTCACAGTGTTTTCATGAACTCAGTCCCGACCCAAACGAATTTCGGATCGCCGTTGATAAAATGCGTCCCTGTTCCAAAATCAGTCAAGTCAAGAACCGGCGCCACCGCCGTTTGTGCAATCGTTATCGTGTTTGCATCCGGGACCGTCTTGACCTTGTAAACCGTGTCGGGCTGTATCCCAAGCGGTAGCTGACCATTTTCATTTCTGAACGTCACGTTTTCGCCAACTGAAAATCCGTGAGCCGAGGCGTTTATTTCGTCTGTCACTGGATCAACCGTGATCACGATCTCGGCCTTTGCAACCTCGAAATCTTCTTCCTCTTGGCCGCTTATGCTGTGGAAATCGTGAACCACTCCGACAAATGAAAAATCAAAATTTTCGTTATCGTTCCATTCTTCCTCGTAGTCCTCGACCGTTTCGAACGTGCTATCGAATTTCGCGGCATCTGTGGCGCCCATAACGAACTCGAAAAACTCAACGCCGTCCCACTCGCGTTCAAACGCGTCCTCGGGGTCGTTGGTCATGTTGAACAGCGCCGCCTCGACGCTAGAAAGCTCAAAATTGAATCCGCTGTTCCCGTCCCACCCGGCCTCGAACGTTTCCCGATCTGTGTCAGGGGGCTCTGTAAAAATCGCCGGAAAGATTTGATTCAGATCAACAGGATCGTCAAACTTGCCAATGAAATCCGCGTTCCCCCATCCCCCCTCGAACGCATCGACAGGACGCCCCAAGATCGGAGGTGTCTGCCCGTCATCGAATGCCGCCGCTTCCTCGGCGTTCTCGGTCGTGACCGCTGTCCAGTCCTCGGCCTGTCCGGGCTCGGCTGGATCCTCGTCCTCAAATCCTAGATTTTGGAAAACCATTAGACCAACGCCACCCCGGTTTCGGCGTTGATCAAGGTGACATTTCCCAACGTGGGAAACTCACGCAACGCGATCACCACGTCCAACCGTTCGCCGTTCAACAGCAACGAATCAGGACCGTCGTCAATCTTCCTCACCCCTGTCGTATCGCGCACCACGTTAAAAATATCCGACCACGGGATCGATCCGTCGGGATCGCCGGTCGTCTCAATGAACCCGAAACCAAAATCGACCTTTGTGTTTTTGGTCCCGTCCGGATTATCGATTGCGAAATGGGCCGCGAGGTTCGCCCGGATCGCCGCGTCAACTGTGGCCGGTTTGGCGCCTTTCGACAGAAAGAAACGCGCCGCCACATCAATCGCCAAAAACAACGGATCCCCCACCTCGACCTGAAACGTCAACGTGTTCGGAAATGTGACCGTGACCTGTTCCAACACGTCGGCTTTCAGTTGCGTGGTAGGCAACCCACCGCCGACAGGAATGACCGCTAGGAATCCCCGGTTCTCAAGGATCGCGCTTTCCTCGTTGCTCGTCAGCATGAGCGTCCTGGACACCTGTGCGAGCTTTTCAGCGTTGATCTCGTAGTCCTCGCGGGACACGGTTCGAGTCAACACCCGCAACGACAGCGGGGCCTGTTCGCGTATACGCTCAACGTTGTCCCGGTCTGTGGCCGGGGTCGACGCCGCCGGGTTCGTGACGGTTGGCTGAACCACCGTGGCGAATGTGTCGACAAACGTCCCCTCGATCACCTCAACGGTCCCGGCCTCGACCTGTCCGGAACTTCCGCCGCCCGACTTGTAGTCCACCGTGATCGAACCCGTGGGAATCAGACCGTTGATCCCGTCGCCGTATCGCATCTTGGCCCGGTCGTTCTGATCGACGACAATCGTGAAATCCCGATCCGTCGCGTTCGAGTCAAGGAAATTATCTTCCTCGTCGAATACCCCATTTCCCGCTGACGCAACCGACGACCCGTCAATGTAGGGCGTTGCCGACAGTAGGAATTCCTGATCGGGCTTTCCGTTCGACGTAAACACGTCCTGTTCAGGTTCGGCGTTTTCAGCCGTCACGCCCGTCACCTCGGTCTGACCGGCCAAAATCGTAGCGTCGGCCAACAGTCGGAACAAAACCGGACTCTCGACCTCGCGCGTCCTGACAATGGTCCCCGCCGGGAACGGCACATCCCCCGCCACCGCCACCGGGATCGTGATCGTCACGTCCACCTGTGACGCCGTGGCCGTCGAGGGCTCAAAACTGATCAGTTTCGCCAACGCGATCAGGTTTTTCCGCTGTGTGGCGAATGCCCACCGGGACTCGCGCGCCTGATTGTCCTGATACTTGGAAAGAACGTCGAATTTAAACGCGTCAAGCTCGATCAGGATGTTCCCAAAGTTGGCGACCTGTCGGGCCGTCCACCGTGGGAAAACAGATTCGACCAACGCAAACGATCGCTCGCGTATGCTGTCGAAATCTTTGTCTGTGTAATCGAGATTTGCGCCGAGTAATGCCAACGATCCGGTCCCCTTGTTTTGTTGATCAGATAATAACCCCCGGTCGTGGGCCGGGGGAAGGTTAGGCCGCCAATGCGACCGACTGATTCACGTTCGGGATCAGTACATCGTTCCCGGGCCGGTTGATTCCGATCACGTCATAATTCAGCGAAATCAACAGAACCGTCAGACGCCCATCGGGTCCTTTCTTCTTTTCCACGTTGATCCGATTGAGTCGAATCTGTGGAACCCATCGGGCCAACGCGTCCGCCACATACACCCGCCCCAATTCTGCCGCCACATCGTTGTTAGTCTGGTGTCGTATGAAATGGACGAGGGATCCGAACTCAGTCCGCCACGGTAGTTCGCCCTGTGTGTAGTCGCTGTCTGACGCCGTGCCGAGGACTTGGGAGATCAACGATTGCAGAAACGGCAAATTTCCCGAACTGACGAAATCGTTGGATCCTCGCCGGAACGGCGTAATGATTCCGAACCCAATAAAATCAACGAATTGTACCGGGCTGAATCCGGGTGTCGATTGTGACGATTCACCCGGGGCCGCCGCCGGGGCTATCGGATAGGTTAATTCACTTGGCATTTGTTATGCCTCATTTCCAGACGTGTCGATCGCGTGAGTTTTCCAACGCATCAAAGATTGGCGGCCGACAATTTGAGGCCATCCGAGTTTGCGTTTCAACGTATAACGGAATCCATTCGAGATCACCTCAATGGTCGACAGACTGACATAACGAGGCGCGAACTCGTCCCCGTCGTGAACACACTCAACGTCTCCCGTCTCAAGAAAATGAACCTGTAGAAAGATCCGCCGAATATCCCCGAGGTTGTCCGTCACCTCGACCACGATCGGATCGTCCTTGTTTAAATCCGACGTGTTCAGTGTGACGTAGGTAATGATCGGCGGGATCACATCGGGCGGTATTGGTAACGGTCCTGATGGGGTCAAAAACTTGGCTATAGGTAAGATCTTCCGAATGATAGTTGTCGAAGCCCCACCCGTGAATATCTTCACCGTCGGGTTGGCTTTGATTATGTTCGATACGGTCATCAGAAGATCATCGTTGTCGCTTCATCCCAACGCATGGCAAGAATGCCGAATCGGATATAAGCCTTCACCTGTCCAGCGTCAGTGTATTCGTGACCCATCCCGCGATTCACACCAGGCCAGTAGAAGAAGGTAGACATACCCTTGTACTGTCCGAGTCGATCCGCGTACATGCATTGCATTGCTGGATCGTCACCTGATGGGGCGTGTTGGGCCAAACCATCCGGGAACGCTACTTGATTCCCTGTCTGTTCAAGCGCGAAAAAGTTCACAGCACGGAAATCGGCCTGTGGTTCCTCGACAAAAGCCATACCCCAAACTGCGTCGGATGCCATGTCTGTTTGCGCTACTGGGGACCTGTTGTGTGCCATGAACGACCATGGGCAGGTATTGTCCGGGTGTCCATTTTGAACGGGGTCCATAAAGAAGACGCCGTTGTTGCTGAACGTCGTCAGCCCATTGTTCGCTTGCATGACGTTGAAGCCATGACCCTCGGCGGAATCCAGAACGATAATGTGATAGCGACTAATTGGCGCCGTCTCGAAGACGAACTGGAATGTATCCGTGTTCAATTGATTGCCGTAGTGAACCTGATCCCCTGATGTAGGCATGAGCGTGTTCGTTCCGCCCGACGATCCAGCAGTCGGAAACAAACGCATCTTCCACGAATCGTTAGACGTTCCGCGCTGGAATCCCACTTCAAGCGCAACATCAAACGGAGCATTCCCGGTCGTCGGTTTGGACAAAACGCGATAGGCGTTGTTGTTGGCGTAGCCATTCGCACCGCTGCCTGGTCCCGTGATCGCATTACCAGAACCGTCGCTTTCCGCTGTGACAGTCCATCCCGCCGCGACCAATGCTTCAGTCAAATCGAAAACAAGTTCAGGACCGTTTCCACCGCTACTCATGGAATTGTTTGGATCGGAAGCCGCTATTCCCATTGTTTGAAACCTTTCACTGTCTATCCTACCTACGGGATCGGAATCGTGTCGCGGAAATCCTCAAGGACTTTCACCGCCGCGTCTAACTCGTCGATTGATTCTTGTGTATCGGCTGGCAAGTCTGCAAGGTTCGGGAGGGGATCGAAACCGATCAACTCAAGGAACACATTCAGGACCCCGATCAAGGCGTTGAGCGGTCCCAACCCATCCGAGATCCCGGATTTCTGTACCGCGACCAAATCACGCCCGCACTCAATGATCGGTTCAAGGGCCTCGTTGCCCGGCTCGTTCGCCTTGAGGGCCGCCGCCGCGATCTTTATTTCCTGAATCAGAATCGCCTCAAGCTGATCGATCACCCCGCGCAACGACGAGATCAAGGCGTTGATCGCATCTATGATCATGATAGGGGTCGAAAGTTGTGGGATCAGGTTCGCCAACTTGGCCGTCTTTTTAACCAAGTCCTCAATACAATCCGTGATCGGAGTCGGCGACAAACTCGTGATCGCCTTTGGAATTGCCTCGACGCAATCCTTGAGAGACAGAACCGCGTCGATAATATTGAAAACCGGGGTCAATGGAGCGAGCGCCCCGTTGGCCTGTGTCAACAGGTTTTTCGCCACCCGGATCCTACTTGGCGTAACGTCTGCCGTCATGACCGACAACTCAGCCCCGCCCGGCATCCGGATCAGTAGCCCCTGACTCGACGAGTCAATGCTTGGGCATTCGATTACGATCGACATTTACAGCGCCCCCGTCCCGGCTGGTATGCCGTTAATGGTCACGACCAACCCCTGAATGTCGATCTGTCCCGTGCTTATTATTTTGATCGCCGTCAGGGCTGAAATCTGCAACGCCTTGCTCACCCCGTCGAACTCGATCGCGTTCTCACCGTCCGACTTGTCCACAATCTTGAACCCCTTGGATTCCTTCCTGGTGTCTATGACGATATCGTAGGCCCCGAACGCGAACACAATCACGTCCGGATTTCCGCCGTCAGACGCCGCCGGGGGTTCCCCTGTGCCCCACATGGCAGGCATGTATCGCGGGTGATCCACGTCCGCCCCCTTGAACCACACCGCAACCTCGGCCTTTAGCTTTGGAATCCACCACCCGCCCTCGTCTTTTGTCCCCCCGCCCGGGGCACCCACAGGGAACGCCCACGCTGACGCCGGTTCGATCAACCCGGGAATCCTGACCCTCACCCGGCCCAATCCCTCGGGGTCGTCACGGGCCACAACAACGCCCTCGTGCATCCCCAACAGCATCGGGTCGAAGTCTGGATTGTCTGGATCGATTCCAGCCATTACTTTCCGGCCTTTCGATTCTGTGTCGGTCGCCGTGCCTGCGAATAGATTGTTCGCTGTCCGCCCTCAGGGTCAAAGACAAGGGTTTCAACCAAATTTAGATCGTCCTTGATAATCGGGTTGTCGTTCAACCTCCCACCCGCCTCCGTCTCGGGGCCAGATTGCGCCAACGCCGACACGATCTTTCCTGCCTGTTGGGCAAGCCTAAAATCGATCGTCCCCGATTTGGCGCCCTGAAAAATCTGTTGCATGAACCGGGCTACCTCGGCGCGTGCCTTGTTCCCATTTTTCAAATACACTTCCGCCGCTTTCTTAAACGTTTCCGCTGTCGCGAGATCGTTCAACTGAATCGCGGCGTTCAACCCGTCCTTTAACGCATTAAAGATCGCCTCGTTTACTTTCTTTCGATCCGCCCCGGCGCCCTTTCCGGCCTGTCCCGCCACCCTGTTGAAATCGGTCGCCGCGATCTTTGAATCGGTAGCGTGTCCCCCGTGTCCGTCACTGATCAACCGGGGTCGGCAAATGTATCCGCCGGGACTCAAATCGTGTTCGACCTCGGTCAAGTAATACCGGATCGAAAGACGCTGGCCCATGCCCTCAATTTTGACGACCGATTTGGCGACCAACAACGGATCCCCAATCATTGGGAACGTCATCTTGACCGCGACCTGTTGCGCCCTCCGGAACCTCGACCGCGCTCGGCGTTTCGCCTTGCCTGACGTGTCCTCGCCCGTCAGGACCGTATCGTTTCCGCCAATCTTTTCCTCTGGTTTTTGCTTGACGAGTGTCGGCCCTTTCTCGGCGTCGAAATGGATTTCAAGGATCGGCGCCAACACGTCCCGATCGCTGTCGCTGTCGTTGTCAGCCGACTCGTCTATATCTTTCTTGGTTCGAGGATCCCGGCCCTTGACCTTGACCCGCCCGGGCCGCCCCGTCAGATCGTTGTCGATCGTTGGCTCCCCGATGATATCCCCACCCCTCTGATCGGTGTGATATCGGATCACCCTGATCGGGGCATCGCCGATCCGGCGTTCGTGAAAATGGAACCCGTCGAAATCAACAAAAAACTCGAACCCCAACTTGGACGCCCACCGCCTCAAAAATTGCGCGTCCGTCAGCCGGGCCTGACTCACCACCTGGATCACCTCGTCCAAGTCGTCGACGTGGATTGTCTCGGTAGTGAATCCGTTTTCCTTGGCGAGCTTTTGAGCGATCCCCGTGATCGTCATGTTTTCGAACACCCGACATTTTTTCGTCCGGTTCATGAGGACCGACTTGGCCTGTGCCTCGATCGTCAACAAACTGAACCCTTTTACCGATGTAATAATCACCTCTCGGGCCGGTGTCATGGCCGCCGGGTATCCCCACTGGACGGACAATTCTGTTCCCTTGCGCCACACCGGATCGTCGAATTGTGAAAGATCCTGGTTCTTGACCGTCATGGTACAGAGATCGGCCTTCCGTTCCCGGTCCTTGTATTTGAAGCTAGTCACCTGATCGCTAACAATTCGCACGTCGCCCTGTTTGCTTTTCAGCTTAACCAGCAACATCGGCGCCGAACGATCGAGGACCGGCACCTATTCCCCCCGTCGTGACTCGCTGAACAATTCTTCGAGAACCGTCCGCATTGACGGGATCACAAGTGTCGCCCCGTCGGCCAATCTCACTGTCGGATCATGGATTGGGTCGGGCTGGAAATCAGCGATCACCCACCAAAATCCCGCCGGTCGTGGTAGGCCCCGGAACATCTTGGCCGCGATCGTGAACAGCGTTTCGCCGCCTCTGACGTTGTGGATCCTGTTGTCGTCGAATGGACGAAACCGAAACGGTTCGGGCTCGGTCAACAACAACTCGTCGTCGTCGTTCTGAAACGCCTCGGTGAACGTGTGCCGCGAATATTTACGAGGTGGCACCGTTGGCCCCTCTTTCAAATGGAATCGACGACAATGTAGTGCGTTGTGTTCCTTGCGTCCTGACCTGTTCGCTCGTCAGACGAACGTCGCGAATTTCCTCGATGTTGATAATTGCCCTGTAATTGATCGACCGACCCAAATGGTTAAATTTTTCGTGAGTAATCCGCAACTCGCCAAACACACACGTCAACGCCATTAACTGAGGCCACACGAACAGTACCCGGGGCGGGCCACCGTCTCGGACCGTTTCAGCCGTCTCTGACGCGTAACATAACGACATGAGAAAATTCCGGAGATCCATGGCCCGGTCCGCCTCAATAGTGTCTGTCTCTGACGGTTGAAAATTTCGCCGTCCTGCGATCGCCCGGGCCGGGCTCCGTGGCGACGGACCCCGTGGCATTCCTGAAACAAAAAACTCCAAACCGTCGATCTTGTAATTCTGCGTGTTGCCATACTGCATCGTCTCGTGACTCATGCCCGTCACCGCTTGCCGGGCGTAATTGACTATTATCGTTTCGGTCAACGTCGTTGGGGTGAAAGGCATTTCGTTTGTCTCACCCGTTCGGATGTTCGTAAAAAACACCCGGGGGGGCCGCGCACTAACTGATCCGGCGAAACTCATGGCTTATTCAGCATTAGCCGGGACCGGAATGAATCCCTGACTGTTGCCCTTTCGATCCGCATTTATGATCGACTGTGCCACCTGTTCACCGTCGATCAACAGGTTGGCAATAATCGGCTGTTTGTCCTCGAATCTAGCCTTTCGATCCGCCTCTCGCATTTGACCAATCGCCGAAACGATCCCCGCCGTGGCGCCCGATTGTGAATCCCTGGCCGCCCCAAGCTGTCGGGCCTCAAGCGACTCGTCCCTGTCCAAGAACGCGAGACGCGATTGGGTTTCCCTGTCTCGAGCCGCCCTGTCTGCTGTCCGCTTTTGAATCCGCCTCGGCGCCGTGATTCCGGCGTCAAGAATAGCCTCGACAGATTCAGTCCTGAACCCGACAGGAATCTTTGCAACCGCCGCCGCCAAGTCGATCAGAACCGCGTCGAACGCATTGGCGATAGTCGTGAGGACGTTTTCAATTACAGACGCGACGCTGATCCAAATCTTTGCAAACTCCCGGGGTAACAACATGAACCCCCGGAAAAGATCGATCGCGAACGTGATCCCCCGAACGAACAAGCGAATGAAATTACCCGCCGAAACAATGATCGCGCCAAACACCCGGCCAAACACACGCCCCATTCCTTCCCCGTCTTTTTCGGCCTGTCCCGTACCGAATCCCAACTGAATAAACAACCCCTGTATCGAGGTTCCCAATTCCTTGAAGTCGCTCCCGATACCTTGAAACACCGGGGCGATCACCCTGAACATGCTCCGGACGCCTCGAATGAATGAACCAATGAACCGGGCCACGATCTTGATCCCGTCCACCACAAGCCCGAGGGCGTCGCCAATCACCTGACCGATCGACGCACCCGCCCCAACGAAATCGTCGAGCGGTCCCTTTGCTACCGTGTCGGCCGCATCCCCGAACAACCCAAGGGCCGCGCCCACTTCCTTGAACGCCTCGATCATGGACTCGACGCGTGGTTGAATCGCCAACAGGGCCGCCGAAAATCCTGTCCCGATACCTTTGAAAAACGCGATCAGTCTCGATCCAATTTTGAAAATAGTATCGACGAATTTGAGGACGCCCTTGTTTTCGGCTTTTTGTAATTCCTCGGCAAGCGGACCCGACAGGCTCCCGCCGCTCGTAAATATTTCCCGCAACGCGTTGAACGCGAGTTTGATCTTGTTGAATGTGCCGACGAAAAACGAACCCAATAACCCAATGTCCTCTTTTGCCAACAGGACCAAGGCACCGATCGCCACCCCGAGGCCCACGACCGCCGCCGTGACAGGCGCCAATACCAACATAAACAGCAACATAATTTTGACGAATGCCAACATGAAAGGCGATAGCGCAATCACAAGGCCCAACATGATCGCCAACGCCCCCGACACAATGAAGATCGACGACCCAAGAACCACGAACGCCGCCGCCGCGATCTTGAAGTTTTCCGGGATCGTGTTTATGAACCGCGCCAATCCTGACGTGACGGTCGCGATCAGACTAATGATCGGCTTGAACACCTTGGCGAACGGTTCACCGATCAGTGTTTGCAGCGTTTGAAGGACACCTTCGAGGATCGTCCTTTGTCCCGCGAACGTGTCCAGCAACCGAGAGGCGAATTGCTCGGCTGTCCCCTCTGCGTTGCCCATTTCTTTCCGCAACTCGGCCACCGCTTGTTCGATCGTTTCGATATCGTCCCGGCCCTTAACCATCTGTTTCAACTGGTTCGAGATACCGACGAACGCCGTGGTCCCGAACCGTCCGAACAACCTCTGAGACAGGGCCGCGCGTTCCGCCGCGTTTCCAATTTTGTCCATGCTCTTACTCGTATCAACCACGATATCGAGGAAGTCCCTGAACGAATTTGTCCCGTCCTCGTTCGTTTTTGTTACCTCGATTCCCTCTTTCTTGAATGCCGCCGCGTTCTTTGCTGCAAACTGCAAAGCGGACGACACACCAGACGCCGCAACCGACGCGTCGACACCCGTGTTTTTCACGAGGCCCATGGAGATCAGCATTTCGTCGAGGCTCTGTTTGGTCGCGCCAGCGCCACGGGAAACAGTACCCAAAGCCAACTGCAGATCCTTTGCCTGTAACGCCGTCAGATTTGTGATTTTCAACAGCTTGTCGGTAGAAATTGCCGCGTCGTCTGCACTCAACGAGAAAACACGCAACGACGC
>SDBT01015562.1_pt1 | contig 12086 bp, 7 predicted proteins | sample 2277101 | NCBI WGS metagenome assembly SDBT01 (sample SAMN10404973, study PRJNA504765) | marine sediment metagenome | isolation source: marine sediment core GS10_PC15, 103 cmbsf | place: Arctic Ocean: Southern Knipovich Ridge | collected 2010
CATTTGTTCCGCATCTATAGTCTTCCCCGTCATTACTCCCCCATCGATTAACCGGCAATCGTCGAGGTTGGCAACATGTGAATCCAGCAATGCCCGCAGAGGATATCCAGGAATCGTCTTCACATGCACTGGCGACTTGGTCCCTGGACCTCCTAGGGATACGATTCTGACCGTTGACGGTCGCGATAGAGTAAGCGCGCGATCTATCGCTAATACACCGGCCACGCCTGTCGTCCACACAGGATTGTCTTCCGTTCGTTCCAAAGACAGATGGCGGGCGAGAACAGCCGGATTATCAAGGCCGTATCGTAGGGGAACCTGAACCAGTTTTACCCACGCATATCCACGCAACGTTTCGCGTACCTGCGTAGCGACCTCCGACTCATAATCCGGCATGACGAGATAGATAGGCTGATACTCTAAAAGCGATTGGATGTGTTCCAATCCTCTGGTAAAACCCGAGAGCCTATGCTGTATCTGAACATCTCCTCTTGCCCGAAAGGGCTCCAGGTTGAGTGTCGAAACAATAACGGATCCGGGAGTACTAAACGGATCCGGCAGCATTCCTGTGTGCGCGTCATACATGAATTGCCACGCGCCCAGAGCGATTAACTTGTAGCGTCTCATGCCGGCAGACCCTGAATCCTTCGGTATGTGTGGGATATCCTCGCTTGGATGATACGGTTCCTCATGCTCTTTCGTAACATCTTCCAGCGTAACATGATTTCTTGCCGTACCAAGTCTCACCGTTCCCGCTCTGGGGGCCAGAAGCGGAACTGAGAAATTGTCCGGGTCTTTCGCCAGGACCTGACCGGGATGAATACGGTCGCCTTCTTTCACAAGAATCTCAGAAAACTTGAAGCGCCTGGAATGAAGAGGCATGTGCAGGATATCGGGTTCGGGCAGGGAAATCACCTCGCCGGAAGGTTTGCCCTGAAGTAAAACACTGTACCCTCCTTTGATTCTCACGATGCAGGCCCCGCTGGAAGAACAGTGCTCTCCAAGTGTCTTTCCAACACCGATCTGAAGTCAAGAGCAAGAAAATCGGCCACTGCGGTACGAACATCTTCCCATGAATCGAGCAGGTCAAGCGCCGACTCGCTAAACTCGGATATGTATTCCAGCGTAACCGTTTCCCCGTCGAACTCACTTTGAGGGATTGTGTACTTCCCCCGACTAAGATCGGTGCCCAGGGTCTTTCCCGCCGCCGCCTCACTGCCGACAACATCAATGAGATCATCGGCAAGCTGATAAGCGGTACCAATAATGTAGCCTGCCTCTTCAAGCGCCGATGAGAGGTTCTTGTCGGAGCCCCCACAAATTTGCGCTACGAATGCAAAGAGAGGACCTGTCTTTCCCCTTGCAATTCTAAGGCACGTAGCTTCCTCTAGACGTCTGTCGCGCAGAAGCAGTTCATGTTCGGCCTCGGCAGCACAAACTTCCTGCAGTTTCTGAACGAATATCATCGCGTAACGTTCACCATCGAGGCCGAGAAGAATTTTCAAGGCCTCACATAGCAGCTGATCTCCGATCAGGACAGCGGCTGATGCCCCTGTGGATCGCCAGAACGTCGGTTGATCCCGACGTATCATTCCCCGATCCACAACGTCATCGTGCAGTAGACTCGCGGTATGTGCCATCTCCGTAGCGGCACAAGCCAACTCAACGGAGCGACGACTTAGAGACAATTCAGCGCAATCAGCTATACGGGCCGCCAGGGTGGTACGCAGCATTTTACCGGGCATAAGCTGTGCCACATTGCTTTTAACGTTCACCGCCGACACAACTTCCGCCACACGGGTCTGTATCAGACCCCTTACGTTAGATATAAAATCTGCAGTTTCCGGTGCTATTGATTCCAAGAGCATATTGTGATTTCCCACCTCCTGGCCAAAGCCTAGTAATGCGATGGGAATAGTATACCATATGTTAAAGAATTGTCAAGTCTTTTTTGGGAAAGACAACGAACAATTTACCATGAAGAACCTATGGCTTTACCCACGGGTTTAAGGAATGATCCAAAAAAGAGGGAGACCTAAAAAGGCCTCCCTCTTTGCATAGCCTATTAGACCAACTTTACGGTCTAGGTATAGCAGTGATCAATTCTTCCGCGTCCTCATCGTACCAGGTGCGAGCAGCGGCATATCCGGTCAGGTCGATAGTCCCGTCGAGGACACCGTTGTCAAGCCAGTCGATTGAATCGAATATCAGCCGCTGGGCGTAAAACCTATTGTGTGTGAAGGCACCCGGCTCATCGCTCAGATACTTGTAGTTCTGGAACGCGCCATAGGCCCCCATAGCCACTGTCTTGTAATTATCGTTACCGGTAGTATGTATGTCCAGCCCAAGATAGTTAGCGGGAGCGTTTTTGAGGTAATTCTCCAGGAGCAGAAGGGCATTCACGAAACCCGCCTTCTGTTCGTCTACTACGGCCAGGGTCATGACACCATGTGTAGAGTGACACGCATCGCAGAGCGCCTGGTTGCTGATAGAGTCTCGCACATCAACACTAAGGTCTGGATGGTCTTCATCTGACGGCACCGTCGTCACCGCGTCGAAAAGGTGACTGCCCGAAGGCATATGGCAGCCGACGCAGGGACCGGAAGTGCCGGTACCCTCCTCAACTTCGTTGCCGTCCGCGTCGACAGTACCGATAACGTCGTGTGCGAAGTACGACTTATTGGCGTAGTCGAGGCCGTCATATTCATAACCGGCATGGGTTACCGCACTGAACACAGTGGCGGCAGCCGCGCCGTGGTGCGCCTTGGCCCTGGAAGAACGACTCGCGGTCAAGATTGATGTGACGTTGCCCCGACCGGCATGGCAGTTGAGGCAGACGTTACTGTCACCCACATCCGGAAGGACAACATCGGCGTCGTTGTCGGTAGCCGGGTTCCTGTCGGCATCGTAGACGAAGCTTGGCAGCGTAATGGGTCCAGCTTCACGCAGCGCTCCGGAATTGTCCGCATGGCAGGCCCAGCAAAAGAGCAGTTCGTTCTGTCCGGAAGAGACTCCTTCATCAGCGGGCGTATCCGGATCGTCACCAACCCAGCCCAGGAGGTGTGAGAAGTCGTTATTGTCAGCATCGTACTCGACATAGTCCTCAGGATCTTCGTTCAGAGTCACCATGGAATCCAGTTGGTTCTTGGCACCGGTAGAGGTGTGGCACATCGCACAGCTCGCGCGGTTGGGTGCATCCCAGTCGTAATGCGGCCAGGCGTTTGTAGCGCCATCAGCACCAGCATCCCGAATGGCAATGATCTCAGTGTATTCTCTTCTCTCATCGGCATGGTCTGCCCCCTTCAGATGCTCAGCCAATTCTTTGGCTTCGAGGATCTCACCGCCGTGGCCGGAACGGGCCCAATCATTGTTGATGGTGGTATCCGCCACATGAACATCGTGGCAGTCGAGGCATACATGCTCGTTGGTGGGATCCATCGTGTAACCTTCAATAATAACATTGGCTTGAACCATATCCTCTACTGCAGCAGCAGCACGTGCCTTCTCTGCCTCGTAGCTGGTGTCCGGCCTGTCATAGTGAGTGTTGGAGATTACCCGGTTCCAGCGCTTGGAATGGTAAAGAAGATCGCCGGCATCTTTATCTGTGGTGTCATCCGCCTCAGCTGCCACCAGAGCTGCGAGTTCAGCCGCGTAAGCTACATACTCAGCGTCAAGGTAATCAGCAGGGTCAGCAGGATCATCCCAGTCGGCGAGCTTGGCATCGTGCGTTCCGTGGCAGTTGGCGCAGGTGTTGTATTGATCAGATGCATCATCTGTGCCATCCTTCAGCAGTCCACCGTGCGGATTATGGCAAGTGTTGCAATCGATAGGGGTGACCGTTTCAAACGGCAAGGCAGCAACAAGTAGTACGTTATAATCGTCAATGTCCTTATACGCCTTACCTCCTTCGGCGGTATGACACTTAACGCACTTAAGGCTGTTGTGGTTCCCCGACTCGGCGTGCTTTGAGACTAAGTAGTTTTCATAGATGTCGTACCCCTCGGGATGCCGGCTGTGATCTACAGTGGAATTGTGGCACGGTTCGCACGTAGTAAGATCCGGAGTAGCAACGGGCATCGGGCCTGTACCGTAGTGCTCACTGCCGGAACCATGACAGTTTTCGCATCCAACGGCAGCAAGTCCTTCATCAGGAATGTCCGCGGCGGCAATGTATTGTTCGATACCGGGGCCGTCCCCAATCGGGTCGTGGCAGGCCAGGCATGCAGCCTCACTAGATGCTTCTATGTGAGTGTTGTGGATTACGTGCCCGCCCGTAAGGAAGTCCTCAACTATCGCTTTGCTCCAGGAGAAGTCTTGATGGCAGGCGATACACGAGGCTGTCCCCACGTAGGACCTGCCTTCGCTGTCGGCTCCAAGGCCGGAGGTGCCGGAATACGTGATGCCGTCGCCCCCGCCGCCGCCTCCACCGCATGCAAGAGCAAACCCGATCAGTATTGCCAGCGCCAAACCCGAAAACAATCCACTTTCCGCTCGCCTCATAATTACTCCTCCTTTTTCAATATATTCGATTACCTATGGAACCACATGCGGAATCTGCCTGTGGCAGACCGCACACGTATTATTCTCAGGGGTAAAACTCGACTGCAGGTGGCAGGCACCACAGTGAGTGCTCTTCCAAGCACCCTTGTGGTTGCGCGGCGCAGTTTCTCTGTGGCACCGCACACAAGCGTCCTGTCTGTGACATACCAGACATTTATCTCGATCCATACCCGCCATAATACCATGCCCTCGCTGACGCCAGAAATTCGTGTGATCGCGCGGTGCTTTTTGCGTGTGGCATTCCTTACATTCCGACTTGGCGTGGCATGTACTGCAACTCTTACCGTGTTCGTTCTCTCCCGCCAGCATTGACTCCACGCCATGCTGAGCAATCCAGTTTATTTTGTGGTCATCCGGCTCTATCAGCTCATACGTCTTGTGGCACGTCGCGCAATCCGTTGACAGTCCCTTTTGTGTGTGGCAATCCACACAGATCTTCCCTGACGCCATATATTTGTGTCGAGGCAGAATCTTGTTGTCATCCGCAGCAATGTTGCCATGACAAGCTTCACACCCGATTTCCTTTTCGGTGTGCTTCACATGGACCGGTACAAGATCCGTCTTTGACACGCCTGGCCCGAGAACTACCTTCTGCTCACTGATTGACTTGTTTTGTTTTGGATTGTGGCAGTACAAGCACTTTTCACTTGCGGGACTGTCTTTTCCCTTAAGTTCTTTATCTAGTGTTTTATGACAATCCAGGCAAAGCTTTTCGCTCGGCATACCCGGAGTCTCGGTATCTTCCGCGCCCTCATGGCAGTCTACACACTCCATTTGGCGTTTCTCTATATGGGCCTTATGGCTCAAGTTGATATCGCGGCCACCATCATCAGAATCACAGCCGCAAATAAACACAGCTAGAGATACAAGAACAGCAATGCTTGCTATCCTTCCTGCGCCGCGCATTATAATGTTCAAATCAGAACTCATATCTAAGATCCATTTTCACGATATGACAGTTATCCCCCGCCGCATCCTCATACTCATACGATAGATTACCCGTGATGTTCTCCCTCAACGGCACCTTGCCCTTGATGTAGTATGTACTGACATCAGCTTTCTCACCGGTATCAAAATAGTAGTCGTACTTATATAGGCTATAGTACGTTCCAACGTTTATATTCGCGCCTTCTCTCCAACTGTCCAGATCGTATCCAACATCAAGGCCAAACGAATCAGCACCACCGCTATCGCCCTGCCAACGCTCCACGGTGGCCCCTACAGTCATACCCTCACGCGGCAGATCATATGTATCATAGGTCACGAACATCCTCTCGTACTCTCTGTTGAATGACCTTTCAGCGCTATCGTCGTTCGCAAGCTGTCGCATCGCGAAACCCATGTTGATGGCATGGCGCTCACCAATCGGCTTGCGGACATTCATATCAAAGTTGTGATACGGTTCTGATACTCCCATGATGTCATGAAAGAGAGAGAATTCGTTTGAGAGCTCGTTCTGGCTTCGCAATTGACTGAAGTAGCCCACATTAAGCACGAGACCACCACTGCCTGGAATTGCACTTACCGAACGGAAGGTCAGATCTCTCTTCTTGCCATCTATCATCCTGCATCGCACCATCACTTTTGAAGCATTTCCGACGAGTTGTTTTACCTTAAGAGAAACGAGGCTGTTCCGCTCATCCGCCAGGACATCTCTTTCATCATCCGCATACAGGTAATCGGCAATCAATTTAGTACGAGCAGTCAGGGAATAGTCTATACCGACGCCTATCAGCACATCCGAACCTGGATCCTCTTCGTAAAAATGCACCGACCGGCCACCATATACGCTGAGATCTACATCCCTGGGCAGTTCGAAGTCTCCCGCAACACCATCGAAGAACACCATTTCATCACGATTGCCGGCCTGACGACCCACTCGCAACTGCTTCAAATGCGGAAGAGTTTCGTTAAAAGCAACATATGCATCGTATACGTAGACCGCCCATTCTGACTTCCTGGCATCATCAACATCCTCGAACGGATGGAATGATTGCCAATCCTGATCACCATCTGCATCGACCTTTATCATGCCGAAAAGATGGAACTCATACTTATTGTCATCCGGGAATGTTACATCAAGGCATATCCGCTCAAAAATGTCGCTGTCAGTGAAGTTGTCGCCTGAACTCTGAGTGCTTCGCCACAGGTAAGATGTGGAGGAATAACCGTCCAGCTTAAATTTTTTCCCGTCCGCTTTCTGATCATCGTCGGCTGCCGATGCCGGCAGAGCCGCTGCCACAAGAAGAAGGGTACACAACGATCTGATAACCTTGCTTCCGATCACCCCTTGAAGACTTCCCCTACACCACAAGACCCACAGCCTTTCTGAAGTACTTCTTGTACTTTTGACGATTGATTTCAAGAATACGTTACACAGTACAAATCATCAAATTTTTAACGATACACAGTACAAATCATCACAAATCATCAAATTTTTAACGATAGCGTTGCACTATACTATCGCCTCCCAGAGGTGTCAAGTAATTTTTTCTGTTTTTTGTTTTTTTTTTTCTAATGCCCATCTTTCCGTGTTGGAAACATCGGGAGGGATGTTCTTCAACAGCCCCGGCAAGTGAAACGAATCAATCTTCCGTTGTTTCGCAACTTGTGTCTGCCGAAGGGGTTCGGAAGATCGCTGCGTCGCGTCGCTTCCGTCTATGCCCTCCGTGGCTCTTCGATGTGCAGGTCACGCCCGAAATCCCCGGTGCCGACAACGATTACCTTTTTCTTTTTTACAGGCACCCCTTCATTTTGCGCTGGACCGCTATTGTCTCTCATTCTCCACGGGAGGTTTGTTAAATATTTCGCAGATTCGAGCTTGACAACGGTTCTTGAGATGGTATTTAGATGGTATCGTGGTATATTGAGGAGTTGTGGGAAAGGAGGAAAAGATGAGTGTTGATGCTAAGATTCTTGTTGTTGATGATGACTCTGACATCGTAGAAGCAATTAGAGTTGTTTTGGAGAGCAAGTCCTACGAAGTGCTGACGGCAGCCGATGGGAAAGAGGGGCTGGAAAAAGCCGAGACGGAGAAACCGGATTTAATTATTTTAGATGTAATGATGACAAGGAAGGATGAAGGATTCGATGTATGTCGAATCCTCAAAAAAGATCCCAAGCTCCAAGGCATCCCGGTGCTCATGTTGACTGCGTTGAGAGAAGAGACGGGATTTGATCTTAGATCTGAGGCAGGCGACAAGACCTGGCTTCCTGCTGACGATTATACGGAAAAACCGATTCAGCCCGCTGAACTCATTGCTCGCGTAGAAAAGCTTCTCGAAAAGAAACCGCGTGCATAATTCGGAAGAGGATCACGCGGATGTTTTACAAAAGACTCAGCTTTAAGCTGATTTGTTCAGTAGGAGGGGCCTTGATGTTGAGCATAGGGTCTTTTGCCTACATGGATATCAAGCGCCAACGAGTTGAACTCATCAACGAAGTGAAACGAGATACCACTCGACTGAGCGAAACAATAACCAGGAGCTTGCATTATGATATGCTGAAGGATGATAGGGAAGGCATACAAAGAACGATTGAGACCATTGGTGATCAGGAGGGCATTGACAAGGTTAGGATATTTAATAAGAAAGGAGAAATCCTGATCTCCAGTGATCAGGCAGAAAGAGGATCGCTGGTTGATAAGAAAGCTGATGCCTGTTATGCCTGCCATCAGGCTGGGAAAGTCATGGAAAGATTAGATACCTCAGCCAGGTCGAGAATTTTCCAATCAAAGATGGGCCATCAATCCCTGGGCGTGATCAATCCTATATATAACGAGAACGACTGCTATAACGCTTCTTGCCATTTCCACCCGCGGGAACAAAAAGTCCTCGGAGTGCTGGATGTAGTTATGTCTTTGTCTGAAGTAGACAAGCGAATGGCAGAGAATTGCCGAAGGATAATGGTGCGTTTCGGCGCTATCCTTTTGATAATCTCGGGAATGATTGGCGGTCTTATTTTTTTGTTCGTTAGTGTGCCTGTTAGGAATCTCATTGCCGGGACACGAAAAGTGGCCCGAGGGGAGATTGATCAGCTAATAAAAGTCAGAGGCGGCGGTGAGATGAGGGAATTAACCAATGCTTTTAACCGAATGACGACTGATCTAAGAAGGTCTCAGGAGGAGATCAAGCAGTGGAATGTAGATCTGGAGAACAAGGTGAGAATTGCCACGCGCGACCTGGAGGGAGCTAATCGGACACCGTGTGAATTCGACCACGTGAGGTCGGAGTCGATGCGAACTGTAGCCCATGAACTGCGTTCTCCGTTGGCCGCTATCGAAAGTTGCTTGAGGGTTGTCTTGGAAGGCTTTACCTCCAAAGTGGACGATAAACAAAGGGAAATGATTGCCAGAGCAACAGAGAGGACGTCAACTCTCTTGGCTGAGGTCAATGCCCTTCTCGATCTTGCACGGTTGCGAGCGGTCAAGACGCCGGCCCGAATGGAACTCTTACCTTTAGACGAATTGTTGGCACAAACCGTTGATTTTATGCGCCCAAGGGCTGATGAAAGAAACATAACTTTAGAAGAGGAGGTGAATTCTCCGTTGCCTCTGGTCTCTGGCAACAAGAATGACATTGAGCAGTTGTTTACTAACTTATTGGCTAATTCCATAAAATACACTCCCGAAGGCGGCGTTGTGAGAAGCACAGGCAGAGAGACCGGGGATTATGTTGAGGTTGAGATTTCTGATACCGGGATAGGAATTCCAAAGGAAGATTTACCAATGGTATTCGACGAGTTTTTCAGGGCAGGCCGGGCCAAAGCTTATGTGGAGAAGGGGACTGGACTGGGTCTTACCGTTGTCAAACAGATTGTGAACGTACATAAGGGTCAGATCCGGGTGGAGAGCGAGGAAGGAAAAGGGACTAAATTTACAATCGCCTTGCCAAAAGCGGAAAAAACTTAGAGAGTATGAGAGCAGAGCCTTAAAACTCCAGCCTCACCCCGCTCGTGACCCATCGGCCCGGCTGGGGAACCCCTATTATATCCTCATGATCGACATTTAAAAGATTTGTTGCTTCGACAAATATGTTGCCCCAGGACATGTTCTTAGACAAACGAGTGTCGGTCACTGTATAGCGGTCTCCTCCCTCTCGGGCCTTGTAGGTCACTCGCGAGGTCTGCAGGATGCCGTGAGGAAGTTTTAAGATCAAACCTGTCTGCAAGTGATGCTCAGGATGGCTTGATGCGTATTTGGAGACATAGTTGCCCTCTATCTCGACGTCGGAATCGAGATAGGTATAATCAAATGATATGGTCAACCAGTCCGTACCCTTGATCTTTGTTCCGACTTCTATCCCTGACATCTGCGCGGACGTTATGTTTGTTGCTGTCCATCTGGGTGCTGCCGGGGGTTTCTTTATCCAGTCTATGAGATCCTTCTGGTCGCGCAGGAAGACTGTAACCCCTCCGGTCACAACATTATTCTCGGGGAAATAATCAATTCCTATCTCATAAGACCAGGCTTCTTCGGGTTTCAGATCCGGATCCCCCACATTTGCGGGGCTGTCATAATAGAGATCGGTAAAGGTGGGAACGCGGAAAGATCTCCCCACTGAAAACCGCAGTTTCGATGAGTCCGACAACCTAACCCTTCCGCTTATCGCTGGAGACCACTGCGAACCGAAGGTTGAATAGTGATCGAGCCTCCCCCCTAAATTCACGACCAAGGCGTCCCCGATCATAGGCGTTTCTATTTCTGCGAACACGGCGGACCTTGTGAAGTCGCGGTCACCCAGTGCCGTGGAGTCTATTTCCTCTCCGCTCAGCTCTCCGCCCACAGCCAGTTTGCGTTTGTCGCCGAGAGGAAAGGAAACCTGAACTCCGCCTCCGTACGATTCGGTAGTGTGGCGGTTCTGGTAAAAGCTTGGATTGGATTTGTTGAGAACGTACCTATTGTAGTGGCGTCGGTAGAAAAGTTTGGGTTCGATAGTCACTCCACCATTGTCTATCACTCCCGCATAGGAAACATATCTTGTCCTGGTCCATTCCTTGGAAGGGAAGTCCATCCCGGGGGTGTAAAAGTCATAGGCTCCATATTCCTTGTCGATGCCGCCCAGGGTCAAGGAGTTATCTCCCCAGGGACGATATAATGTGGATTTAATGAAGACGGTAGTTGTGTCGAAGTCCGTATCGAACCTGTAGCCGTCGGAGCGAGCCCTGTCCACGGAAGCGCGAAAACCGAAATCCTGCGAACCATATTCAACGCTCACATTCCCGCCACCAGTGGCATACTCCCCCCAGAGGCCTTCGACTGCCACCTTCTTTTCCCTGGGCCTCCTCGTGATGATGTTTATCACCCCGCCGAAGGCATCGGGTCCGTGTAAAGCGGATCCCTGACCGCGAAGCACTTCGATTCTTTCTATATCATTGGGGGTAATGGGTAGATCAAGCTTGTAGTGGCCTGTCTGAGGGTCGTTCACCCGGACTCCGTCTATGAGCACTGCTGTCTGTTCGAACGTAGACCCTCTAATGGAAACATCGGCCTGAGCGCTGCCACGCGGACCTCTGCTTTGAAGATCAACTCCTGGGATATAGTCCAAGAGACCCACCGCGTTACGAACGGGTGCCGTATCAATAACATCTCTGCTGATAACGCTAACACTTCTGCTGGTTTCGGAAAGTGTTTTGGGAATTCTCGATGCGGTCACGACAATAGTCTCTAGTTCGACTTCTACGTCATCTTTTCCGAAGGCAGCAACGACCATCACTATAAGAACACTGAGATATGCAGAGATACGCACTCCGGACTGCATCATCCCGTGTCTCTGCCGCCTTTGCGCACGACTACCCGCCAATGATCATCCTCCTGGGCTGCCGAAAGCACCTCATGGCCGTCGTCTGAAGCGCTTGCCGGTACATTTCTGGCTCCCTCCTCGTCTAGGAGGACCGACAGCACCTGGCCGGCGTCCATCTGTTCGAGTGCGAGTTTTGTTTTGACGTAGTTGAGTGGACACACAACCCCCCTGAAGTCGTGTGACACATCGGCTGCGATTGCTTCATCCGGGACAGGCACAGCCGTCTGCCCTTCATCCGGCTTATCTTTGGGCGTGAAGCGTAGAGAGGCATCCATGTTTTCATATAGAGTCGCCACAGCATCGACGAAGGCACCCATATTGTCCGGTGCCGTCCCGGACTCGATACACTCGTCAATTAGACTCTTGAACTCTGCGCTCACAATGTTCTGATCGACAAAGTGTTTCTTGAAGAGGGTGAACGCTGAAACATCATCGTCAGCTTGCTCGCCTCTGGTGACCAGGAGGGCCCGCGCGGCGAGTGCCGCCGCGGCATAGTAGTCTTCCTTCTTCAGCGCCTCACGAGCACTCGCAATGTCCACCTCAATCAGATCAAAGACCCCGGCTCCGCACTCGCCCGGTCCGCGGCCCGCCAGCGAAAACACCTCTTCAGCGTCCCAGTCGAAATAGAAGTTCTTGTCTTCCTCGAAGGCGGGGATCTCTCCACATCTGGAAACGAAGTCTTGCACTTTGCGCACACCCTCGGCCTGGAGAAAATTAGCGCAAACC
>SDBT01015563.1_pt1 | contig 12086 bp, 15 predicted proteins | sample 2277101 | NCBI WGS metagenome assembly SDBT01 (sample SAMN10404973, study PRJNA504765) | marine sediment metagenome | isolation source: marine sediment core GS10_PC15, 103 cmbsf | place: Arctic Ocean: Southern Knipovich Ridge | collected 2010
CTGTATTCTCCTCTTTACTTGTATATTTACCATATTAACAAAGAAATCCTTAGGATTTAATGTTCTTTCAAATACTAGCTTTATTTTAAAATAATACTATATTGTAGGTATGGTTAGAATAAGGGTAGCCAGATAATAACTAGCCCTTTGGAATTTTACTGAAGGGCTTTTTTGTTTTTTATAAATTATTTTCCAGAAAAAGAAGGATTTTTAAATAGAACTGTAGTATAAAGAAAACAGTCTATTAAAATTAAATATTGTATTCTGTATGAAGGTAACAGGAGAGACCTTTTCTTTTATCTAAATAAAGAAAAGGAGCCGAAGAGGCAAGATACCAAAAGTATTAAAACTTTCAGGCGAAAGGACTGTTACCGGACAGAACTCTGGCCAGCTTTATCATAAAAAGCACAGACGGGGCAATTCCTAATTTTTAGGAAAATCCTTACAGAGTTTGCTAAAAAGAATTATTTCCTAATGCTTTAGGAAGAATCTTTCAGGTAGAAAGACAAAGCAGGAGAGTGATATAATTATTTGTTATATTCTTTTTTTACTTGCTTTAAACATTTAAGAATAATACAATAAAGAAAAGTATTTATACTATTAAAGGGTTCAAGTCGAAGTTTGCATCTCGTGAGGCTTACAGATATCGTTAGCTGTTAAAAAATAATTCAAAAATAAATGTGAGGTTCTAAATGAGTAAAAAAAGTAGTACCGGGCAAACAAAAAATCCTCGGTCGGGACATTATGTTAAAATTGATAGAGAAAAAGGTAAAATAATTTCCCATAAAAAATCAGAAGGTCCCTATAAAAATGTGCCTATAATTAGAAAGAGAGATAAATGATTAACTATGATCTAATTGTTGGTGACGTTTATTCAAAAATGATTAAATACAGACCTGAGACTTGTTTTATAATGACTAAATTGGGGAAATCAATTCCACCAAAAATAAACAATATGAGGAGAACGGTAGAAAAATACCTAAAGGACCACAATTTTGAGATTATAGATGCTTCTAGTGAAGTAACAGGTAGAGATTACCTATACAAAATATATGAATTGATTTTATCAGTTCCATTAGGAATTGCATTGATTTCAGAAGAATTACATCTCAAAACAATCGCAAATATTTTCTATGAAATTGGTCTGCTACAAGCTCTAGGAAAAGAAACATTAATTATAAAAACAGAAGAATATGATATTCCCTCTGATTTTATAAGAACGGAACATATTGAATATGATAGGAAATTTAAAAACAAAATAAATAAATATTTTAAAAAATACTTAGAACAAGCTGAACATTACGAATTATTAGGTTGCGAACTTATAAAAAATCCAATCATATCAATAGATTATTTGAAAAGATCACATTTGATGACTGGCGAAATCAAGACTAAAGATAAAATGAATAAAGTAATTTCACAGTTATTCAGTCCAAAATGTTTTACTAAAGAAATTAAAAAAAATATGAAAAATCTAATAACCAGTTAATAGGATATTAACAGTTAGTGCTGGGGGATTAGAAGCTTTTTGAGAGTCAAATAATACAACAAGCGACGTTCTTTTTAAAAAAAAAGAAGGATTTTCAAAGGAATAAATTATAAATAAAATTTAATATTGTAACCTGTATGAAGGTAACAGGAGAGACTTTTTCTTTCCATCATAAAAGAAAAAGAGCCGAAGAGGCAAGATTCCAAAAGTATCCAAACTTTCAGGCAAAAGGACTGTTACCGGACAGAACTCTGGAGAGCTTTATGTCAAAAAGCACCGAAGGGGCAATTCCTAAGCTTTAGGAAAACCCATACAGAGTTTACTTATAAAGAACTGTTTCCTAATCACTCAGGAAGAATCTTTCAGGTAAAAGGACAGAGTAAGAGAGTAATATCATTATTTTCTTACTCTGTCCTTTTTTGTTTACATAAAGATATTTTAGAAGGGCACAAAAATGTTTAAGTCTCATTTATTTTAGTAATTAGGAGGTATTACTTATGAAAAAGCGGTTAAGTAAAAGGATTGTTACTATTTTTCTTGTTATATTTGTTATCTGCTTGCTCATACTTACTATAGGAAGCATAGCAATGGCTATTGAACATCTTTCAATGATTACTACACCTGTAATCCTATTAAAGGGTGATAAAGTTGTTTCACAAGGGACTGGTTTTTATTACGGACAAAAGGATTCATCCCAGGACGTCATTTTATTTTTAGTAACTAACTATCATGTGTTGACAGGATATTCTCCAGAAGAAACAAACCCTCCAAAAGGAGATAATATTATTTTTTACTTTCATAAAGATGTTAAAAATCCTGGGGATGTAAAGCAAATTAGATTTCCACTCTTTACTAAGAATGGTAAACCTATTTGGCTAAAAAGTAAAGAGTTTCCTCACGCCGATATCGCAATTATTCCCTTAGATGCATCCCTTTATAATGATGTTGTAGTTTCTGCAATTTCGGAAGATTGGGCAAAAGGTGATATAAAGGTAAGACCTACTTCCACAATTACTCTTATTGGTTATCCACATGGATATTATGATAAAAAGAATTGGCTTCCTGTTTGGAAAACAGGAAGCATTGCAAGCGAACCCGATGTTGACTTTGAAGGAAAACCACTGTTTTTAGTTGATATTTCTGCTTTTCCAGGCATGTCCGGATCTCCAGCATTTGCTATTGCATATGGTGCTTATGAAACAATTGCAGGCCCAACGACAGTAGGACATGTTCAGAAATTTTTAGGTATTTATGCAAGCAATCAGGTGGTAACGGAAGAGATGTATTTGGAAGAGATCATATCTGAATCCAAAACAGGGCTTGTTGTTAGTAAATCACTCGAACTGGCTCATATCTGGAAAGCCAGTCTAATAATGAAAATCATAAAAGAAATTGACGTTAAAAAATATGAAAGTGAGATATTAAAAGATTTAATCCCTTAATTACTTAGTATGGATAAGCCTATGTTATACGAAAAATGAAAGAAAAAGGAGGATCAAAATGGCAAAATTTGGAGGAAATGAATTCATTGGCTTTTCAGTGCCATTAGCTTTCGAAGGACGCTATTTTATAATGGAACCGGGAAATCCCCCTAAGATTACAGTTGTACGCGAAATAGAAGGAAAACCTGTTTTTGAAGTATTGAAAAATGAACCTTCAAGCACTCTATATACCGACGTTTCTAAAACCCTTCCAGGGATCATAACTATTACTGACAAAGAATCTGGATTCCTTTATAAGATCCGCCCTGATTCTAAAACCAGTGTTGCATTTGGAACGCTTGGTGGTGGTGAAATTTCTGCAAAAATATCAGATAGAGAAATTGAAGTTGGTGGTCTTGCTCTTGAGAACAATACATTTATAAATCGGGCTGGTGTTACAGTTTGTCGAGATGGTAGCGTAAAGATAGGTGGCTCTATCCTTACGCAGGTTTTATCTTGGTTGTCATCATAAATTTCGTATAACTAGTCATTACAATTGGCCACTGACCAGATAATAAGGACAGACACCTATTTTTTAAGATAAAAATAGACAAAAAGAATATTTCTTTTGGAGAACATGAATTCCAAATGAATTACAGTAACGATTGTATTAGATCAATCACTCGGTAACTTTAAACAAGGTATTAGCGGAAGGTATAAGGAAGATGACTTCATGAAGAAACCATAAATAAAACAGAGGACGGTTGTACTAGCTCAATAATTTGGTAACTTTTTCTAACTTTTTATAAGGGGCTAGATAGTTCAGCTTATGTGCCAAGTCTTCTTATAATAAAGAAAAATTATTAAGTAATCAAGACAGATTATCAAATTGAAAAAATTGCATAAGAAATAACTTAAGATAAGTATTAAGAAGGGCTTACTCATGGATGATAAAAAGAGCAAAGAATTAGTTTATTTAAAAGAATTTTTAAAGTTATATGGGCTCAGCCCAACAAAAATTAACTTCGATGTTGAGTCTCCGGATTTTGTTATTAATTATTCTGGTAAAAAAATAGGAATTGAACTTACTGAGTATCATTCGTTACAAGAAGTATTGGGACATTCAAGGAGAGAGGTAGAGAGTAATTGGAAAAGAATTCAAGGTGAAATATATAAAAAAATAAAGTTGGATAAGGAATTAATGGGTGTCCGTACGTTAATATTTCTTAAAAAGGTACTCTTGCCTTCGCGAGGAGAAATTCCACTCTTTGTAGATGAGTTAATCGATTGCACTAAAGAATTCATTATAGAAGGTAAAAAGATTGTTTTGGTTCCAGGAAAATATAAGATATTAAGTATATATGTTGATGAAATTAATATTTATAAAATTAATAGTAACTTTCACCTAAAATGGGAATCCAATCTAAATGTAGGATTTGTTGGCATAAAAGAAGAGGAATTAATAAAAACAATAACGCCAAAGATAAAAAAGGCAGAAGAATATTTTCAAAAGGAATTAGACGAATTATGGTTATTAATAGCCTTTGGTCCCCTAATTTCCCAGACAGTACAACCTAGATTAAAATTTAAATTAGAAGAATTTAAAACCTTAAATTCAATAATTAGCAAATCAAGTTATAATCATATTTTTCTTTACCTCTATCTGTATGATGTAATTTATAGATGGCCGAATTGGATAAAATTTGGCAAAGGTAAATTTTTTAATTTAAAAGAATACTAATAAATGCTTGTAATTATGGAGGCTTATTATGACTAAACCAATTTTATATGATTTTTTCTATAAAAAAACGGAGGCATTATTAGCTTTATATAATTTAAGCGGGGAACAAAAGTCTTCCATTAATATTGGGGATAATAGGGAAATATTTTTAAATAAATTTTTAAAAGGAAGTTTGCCCAAAAAATTAAGCATAGAAAAAGGAGAAATTTGTGATAAAAAAGGCGATAAAACAGAACAATTAGATTCAATAATAATAAGAGATGATTGTCCTGCTTTAGATTTTGAAGGGAAGAATGTTTATTTAGCAGAAGGAGTTTTTACGGTAATAGAGATTAAATCTAATTTAGATAGCACACAATTAAAAAGAGCAGGAAAAACTTTAGAAAGAGTAAAAAATTTAGAAACTAAAGACAGAGCTGTTATAACTATAGGGCCCCGTTTAAATAGACCTTTAAGATTGGTTTTTTCTTACAAAGGTGCAAAATGGGATACTTTAAGAGCGTCATAGACCAAAATAACTGGACAGAATTATTTGATAAGATTTGTATTTTAGGGAAGGGAGTAATAATAGGCAAAGGAGGCTTATTTTATGGATTGGACAATGATTACTGTCTTTACCGTCCTGTCTGTTATTTTAGGTGTTTCTTTGGGGTTTTTCCATAAAAGTATAATTTTGGGTTTATTTTTTGCTTTAATTGGCATGGGGCTTACATTAATAGCTGCGTTAATACTTATTACAGGATATGATGGCATTTTTGTGTGGATAGCTGGCCCTTTAATTATGGTTGGACCATTTTACATTTTCCTACTAATTAAATACCCAGATAAACTAAAGGAGTTAGATGATAAATTGGGTTTTAAGAAGAAAAAAAGGTAAAGTCTGAAATGGAATTTTTAAATAGATACGATAAATTTTATCAGATGTTAATTGAGCAGGCTAAGCAAGATAATATCAATGAGCAGGAATTTTTTATGTTGATGGTAACTAAGGCAAAGGTAATGGCCAGGGAGGAAAGAGAATTTAGGCACGATAAAAAAGGTTATGTTAAATGATAAGGAGCAAACAAGGGGGTAAGAAATACAAAAAGCAACCTCTCAATTTTCGACTGACTCGGGAGTGGCCTTTAACCGAGATAGTTATAACTTCTAACAGATGTGTTATATGGTTTAGCTATAATGGCAATTGCAGGATTGATTTATCTGGATGTGCCGAAGTATAAGATACAGAGTGTCAGTGTTGATGATGATACTGTTGTTGTGATAAATGTGAATACGATAACCGGGAAGACAACTTCTACTATTAACGATTACAGAAGAAATTTTTAAATATTTTTAGGGGTATTTTGAGCTAGTTATTTAATCTAAAAGGGGGTAAAATGAAAGCAGAGGAGATTTTTGGTATTTTCTTACTGTTTTGTCTTATTATCTTTTTCTGCATATCAGGTTATCATATGAGGGGAATGATAATACTCGGAGTTATAGGAATGGTATTGTTTGCATTGTGGGAAATGAATAAATAAAAGGGGGCAATATGGAAATTTTTATAATTGTTATAGTTTTTATAGGACTAATATTTTGGGTGAAAGATTTTATAAGAATTTGCAGATACGGTTATGAAAATGACTTGATTAAAGACCCTAAAACCGGGAAAGACCTTCCGGAAAAGATAGACGATTATTTATTAAAATGATAGTGGCAATATGCAAGTTTACTTCCTTCTCGCTGTAAGGATAATAATATTTCTTCTCGCAGTTATAGCCTTTGGAATCTTTATCGATTGGCTGGAGAATCGGAATAAAAATAAAAGGGGATAAACGTGGCAAATAAAACTATCGAATATATTTTTGGATTGGTTATCTTTATTTTTGTAATGTATATATGGAGTATGTGGGCTGGGTATGTGGTAGCGAAAGAAGATTGGTTGATCGGTATTGCCGGGTTTATATTCATATGGTTTTTGATTTATATTGTTTTTAAGGAAAAAAATAAAAGGAAGTAAATAATTGAGAAAATAGCAATATCAAATTTTAAAGGCGGAATCGGGAAAACCACAACAGCGCTCAATTTAGGTTACGCCCTATCTCTTGAGGATCATAAGGTATTAATTATTCCAATTATAAATGCAAGTTAATTAAAAAAATACACTTAAAGAATAACTATAAATTTTAATTTTTAACAGATACTAATAACTTCTTCTAACTTACGACATACTTTTACAGTTTCCTCACTCATACAAAAAGTTCGATAATCGTTCTGTCTGCCAGGGGGAGCCAGACTTAAACATAGGCAGAACTTCTTTATCAGAGGTTCTGCCTTTTTAATTCTAAAGGAATAATATATTCAACTGTAATCTTATTTTAATTTTAAGGATAACAAAAAAATTTAAAATTTTATATAATAGTAGAAAGTTTATTAAAATTGATTTGACATTGGTTGCTAATTTTGATATTTTAAAAGTGTGTTGTAAGACATATTATATCTTATCTTATCTCTTAAATATTAATTTTTCTAACCATTCTATTTTTCGCGATAGTAAATCTAATTTAGCCAGATAGTTGGAAAATAGCGATCAAAATTAAATATTTATCCTTCACTTTATTAAATTGGAAGAGATGATTTTAAGAGATAAAAATAAACAAAATCAATTTGTTATATAATGATGAATAATATATTTTGCCGTTGAAATAGGGAAAATTTTTTAGTAATTCTAAGTAGTTTTATTATAATATAGGAGTATTCAAATGAAATCAGTAAAAAGAACTAAAAGTTTAACAAGCCAAGTATTTGAACAACTAAAAGACCAAATCATTACAAATAAGTGGAAATCAGGGGATAAAATCCCTTCTGAAAATAAGCTTACGGAAATCCTAAATGTGAGTAGGATAACAATAAGAGAAGCTTTACAAGCATTGGTGGCATTAGGACTCCTTGAAAAGAAAAGGGGACAAGGAACATTTGTAAAAAAATCTTTTACTGAATCCTTCATTAATTCATTATTACCATTAATCAAATTTGACCATTCTCAAACTGTTTACATGCATGAATATAGAAAAATCGTAGAAATAGGTGCAATTGGGATAGTTGTCGATAGGGCTTCCAAAGAGGATATAAATAGTTTAAAAAATATTCTTGGAGAGATGAGAAAATACAAAGATAATGATTTAAAAAATTTTGCATCAGAGGATTTAAATTTTCATTTGGCTCTTTCTCAAATCACAAAAAATCCTATCATTATTAGGTCTAATTTTATCATCATAGATTTCTTTAGAGTACATATGGTTAAAATGATTACGCTGATGGGTACGAGACCTGGCCTTTATTATCACGAAAAAATAATTCAGGCTATAGAAAAAAAAGATAAAAAAGAAGCACAAAGATTAATTAAAAAACATCTTGAAAATAATGAAAAGTATTTACAAGTTTAAAATAATAACCTCATCATTCTGTCACAAAAAAATATGAAACCTAACTTTTATATACTGATATAATAAGCACCTCATAGTATTACTTCCCCAAAGTTACTTCATTCTATTCATGTATTAATGAATTCCTAAATCGATATTAATTTTAATCAAATAAAAACAATTTCTGATTAGTTTAACAATGATACTTATTTTGTTTGGATAAGTTGTTCGTTATTCCAGCAAAATACTTTGTATAATATTTTTATAAATTTTGTGACGAATTTGATTGACATTAGATGTAAAAAAGATTAATATATGTATAGAAGTTGTATTACATCTGTTAACATATATCTTATAATAGTTTTTTGTGAAAAGTAGTAAAGACAAAAAATTCAAGGCAACTCCTTAAAAACATCAAAACAATTAATAAATCTTGTATCATTTTAGTAAATTTTGAAAAATAAAATAATAAAAATGACAAGCAAATTAGATTTTTAAACATGAAAGAGTTTGTTTTGTGGAGGTAGAACATTTGAAAAAAAGTAGGGATATTAAATGGCTAAAAAACATATCAAAGAAAATTAGAGCAGATATTTTAGAAATGATAGGAGTTGGTAAGAAGGGCCACCTCGGCGGCTCTATGTCTTCAGCTGATTTGGTTACCGCTCTCTATTTTTATAAGTTGAACCATAACCCTAAATATCAAAATGATCCCCATAGAGATCGTTTTATTTTTAGCAAAGGTCATTCAGTTTTAGCTCAATATGCTGCATTAGCTGAATGGGATTATTTTTCCAAATCAGAGCTAAAAAAAACTAAGACTCTAGGTTCTATACTACAGGGTCATCCAGAAATCAGAACCCCAGGAATTGAAGCAAATACTGGCTCTTTAGGCCAGGGACTTTCGATGGGAGTGGGGATGGCTTTGGGAGGCAAAATAGATAAGCTGAATTATAAGGTATATGTAATAACTGGAGATGGTGAATTAGCAGAAGGTCAAATTTGGGAAGCTGCTAATACGGCAAGTTTTTATAAATTAGATAATTTAGTCGTATTAGTTGATAATAACCAATTACAAGCTTCTGGACAGATTAAAAAAAGATTTAATTTGGGTGATATAAGAGCTAAATTTTTATCATTCGGTTGGGAGACCTTTGAAATTGATGGACATAACATGCCAGAGATAGTAGATGCCTTGGATTCAGTTGATGAAGTAAAAAATTCCCCATCAGTCATTATTGCTCATACTGTTAAAGGGAAGGGAGTTTCTTTTGCAGAAAACAATTATCGTTTTCATAATATTGCATTAACTGAGGAGCAATTCAGACAGGCAAAAAAGGATATTGCTGATATCGAAGCGTGAGGTGAAGGAATTGATTAGAAAAGAAAATTTGAGAGAAGCTTATGGAAGAGAATTAGTTGAGATAGCGAAGAATAATCCCCGCATTGTTGTCTTAGATGCAGATTTATGTGAATCTACTATGACCTGTTATATGGAGAAAGAAATACCACAAAGGTTTTTTGAGATGGGAATTGCCGAGCAGAATATGCTTTCTGTTGCGGCTGGCTTAGCCTTAGTTGGGAAAGTGCCCTTTGTGAATTCCTTTTCTGTCTTTACTACTGGACAACCGTTTAATCAGATTAGACAGGGGATAGCCTTACCTGAACTGAATGTGAAGATTTTCGGTTCTAGCTGTGGTTTGTCGGATGCAGATGATGGAGCTACTCATCAATCGGTGGAAGATATCGCTATTATTCGGGCTATCCCCAATATGAGTGTGATTATTCCTGTTGATGCCATTGAAGTCAAGAAAGTAGTAAGAGCGGTTGTAGAATACCCTGGTCCTGTCTATGTAAGGATTAGTAGAACACCACTCCCTATATTAACTGAAGAGGATACGCCTTTTCAAATTGGTAAAATATCCCTTATTAAAGATGGTTTTGATATTACTATTTTCGCTTGTGGTTTAATGGTCTATCAAGCTTTAAAGGCAAGAGAAGTCTTAGCCAATAAAGGTATTTCTGTTCGTGTGGTGAATGTTAGCACAATTAAACCTTTGGACAGAGAGACCGTAAAGATATATAGCCAAGGAGTGAAAGGAGTAATTACTGCTGAAGAACATAGTATAATCGGAGGCCTGGGAGGAGCTATAACTGAAGCCTTAAGTAATCAGATGGTGCGTATAGAGAGAGTGGGAATAAAAGATGTATTTGGTCAATCCGCCCGAACCCATGAAGAGCTTCTCGAATATTATTCTTTAACACCCGAAAATATTATCGAACATGCGGAGAATCTGGTTAAATATAAATGACACCAATCAATTTCTTTTATTAAATTGTATTAATTTTAATTTAACAGGAACTCTCCATCTGTTAAGGTGGGGATGAGAGCAAGTTCCCAACTTCATGTCATTAATGTAAGAGGAGAGGAAAAATATAATAAGGTTACTGGTAAAGAGAAATTTGCTTTTAGAGTGACACGATCTACCGGAATCTCAAAAGAAACTTGTGATTCCGTTAATTTGGGATATACAGACCCAAATTCAATCCATCAAGGGGATTTTACTGGTCCGGGAAAACTTTGGATTCAAAATGGGAAAAAGTACCTCTATAAAATAAAACAAAACATCGAGTAAATCGAGATCCTAGATAGAAAAATATTAAATCGGAAGGAGTGATTTATTTGAAAGCAGTAGTAAAATACGCTAGGGAAGACGGGAATACAGAAGTTCGGGATGTCCCTATACCCAAGATTGGACCTAAAGATGCTTTAGTAAAAGTAAAATACATCGGAATTTGTGGAAGCGATCCTCATGTATACCATAATAATGTATCCTATAAAATGGAATATCCTTTAATATTGGGCCATGAGTTTTCTGGTGTTATTGATAAAGTAGGAGTTGATGTAAAAAATTTTAGTATCGGGGATAGAGTGACTGTAGAAACCCATGCCGAATATTGTGGAAAATGTTTAATGTGTCGGACGAATAACTATCATCTCTGTAGAAATCGAAAAGGGTATGGTTTTAGAGTGAATGGTGCTTTTGCTGAATATGTAAAGGTTCCCGAAAGAATATTACATCGAGTACCAGATAATGTAAGTTTAAAAGAGGCTGCTTTAACAGAACCCTTATGTGTAGCTTATAATTTAGTAGTAAAAAATATTACTATAAGCCCTGGTGATATTGTAATGATTATAGGCCCAGGTCCCATAGGCCTTCTTTGTTGTAAGATGGCTCAGATAACAGGGGCTAGTGAATTGATTATGGTTGGAACATTTAGTGATGATAAAAGATTGGAAAAGGCAAAAGAGTATGGAGCAACCCGCATTATTAATGGAACAAAAGAGGATCCTCTTATCTATGTTAAAGATAAAAATGAGGGATATGGAGTGGATGTGGTTATTGATGCTGCTGGTCCTGCAGAGAGTTTAAAATTATCATTAGAAGCAGTAAAGCCAAATGGTATTATAGGTAAGGTAGCTTGGGGACCGAAGCCCATCCATTTTAGTTTAGATAAGTTATTAGAAAAGTCACTTACTCTAAGGGGTACTTTTAGCCATACTTGGGATGTATGGGAAAAGTGCCTGAATCTATTAAAAACTGGCCAGGTTAATTTAAGTGGCTTAATTACACATGAGTTGAAAATAGATGACTGGAAAAAAGGTTTTGAATTAGTAGAGACAAAAGAAGGAATTAAAGTCATACTTAAGCCTTAAATCAAAAATGTTTTGATGTATTCTTAATTAATAGAAAAAACATATAGAAAGGAGTATTAAAATAAAAAAATGTCTAAAATTATACTTATTACTGGCGCAAGTACAGGTTTAGGGGCAGCAACTGCCAGACTATTGGCTCCCCAAAATAAGATCATTGTACATTATTATAGTTCTAAAGAAGCAGCTGAGAAAGTTGCAAAAGATATTGAGGAAAGTGGTGGAGAAGCTTTTCTTATTCAAGAGGATTTAACTTCTGAAGAGGCTTGTATAAGATTGGTTAGAGAGGTTGCTAATAGATATTCTAAACTTGATA
>SDBT01015564.1_pt1 | contig 12086 bp, 10 predicted proteins | sample 2277101 | NCBI WGS metagenome assembly SDBT01 (sample SAMN10404973, study PRJNA504765) | marine sediment metagenome | isolation source: marine sediment core GS10_PC15, 103 cmbsf | place: Arctic Ocean: Southern Knipovich Ridge | collected 2010
AGGGCGCTTTCCAAACGCTCGATGAGAGGCTTGCCCTCGATCGTTCGGCTAAGCCAGTCGCGCTCCCCGGTGATTTGGAAAACCTGGTAGGCTGCGGAAACGGCAGCGCTTTCTTGATCCGATTCAACCGTGTTCCGGTCGGCGGAAACATCCAATTGCGTCGGGTTGTGGACCCGCTTAGCTTTAGGCGCATGAGGGAGGAAATGCTCGACCGGCCCCGGTGCTATCCAGTCGTAGAGCCGACCCTTGTCGCCCTGGTAGGCCAGGTGCTCTTCCAGCCAACTCTTGATGTAGGTTATGGGATAGTAGTATCTGGCGGTTCCAATGAGGGTGGCGCTGTCTCTCAACCAGATCTGGGGGTAAATATCGCCGGCGCCGAAACCCTGGATCCGCCCGAGCCGGCCTGAGAACTCCTTCCGGTTGGCTTCCAGGACCGGTTGGAGCAAGGCCTGCAAGTGAAAGAGGTATTCATTGCCGGTTTCGAACCGGCTTCCCTCTGTGCCGGCGGTAGGTTCACCTTGTGGCTCGTTCCCATCGAACCGGTACCGCCCGAGTCCGGCAGCCGCCAAGGTGATCACCAGGGCGGCCGCAGCGGCGATTCCGATCCATCGCGTCGTACGGCGGGTCATGCTCGATCACTCTTCGAGCACGTACTCGAAAGTCATCCATGACACGACGGTGAAGACCACGCAGAAAACGATTAATAGTTTGATCCATCCCCAGGGGCTCGAGAAGGGATCGGGCTGGAAGATGAGGCGGGTCGCCTCGGCGGCCCCGATCACCACCGGAACCGCCACCGGGAAGAGAAGAATCGGAAGCAGGACCTCTCGCATGGTGGTGTTGGCGGTAATGGCGGCCAGGGTGGTGCCCACTGCGGCGTAGCCCAGAGTACCGACGAGAACCACCAGAAGGAGAGTGAGCAATTGAGAGGGAGGAAGCTCGGTCAGCAAGTTCAAATTGAAGAAGAGCATGAACAGCGGAAGGATCAAAATCTCAGCAACCAGCATGAACACAACGTTGGAGATCAGTTTGCCGAGGTAAAGAGCGCTATGGTCTACCGGCGCCAGCATCAATCCGTGCAGCGCTCGGTTCTCCCGTTCGGAGGCGAAGCTTCGATTGAGTCCCAAAGAGCCGGCGAAAATGAAAGCAACCCAGAGGATGCCGGGCCCCAGCGTCAGGGCGGACTCACTGTCGACGGAGAGGGTGAAGTTGAAGATGAGGAGCACCAGGACCGAAAAGACGAACATCGAAGCGACCATCTCTTTGGTGCGAAGCTCGGAGCGGATGTCCTTCTGGACGATGGCGGCTATGGCTGCCAGGTAGCTCATGATCGACGGGTAAGCTCCGCGAAGGTTTTTCGAAACTCCCCCGGGTCCTGTTTGCCGGCTCCCTGATAGACGATGCGTCCGGACTCCAGTATCACGACTCGATCGGCCACCTCGAGCCCTTGTTCGACGTCGTGGGTGGTAAGAAGGACGGCGGCGTTGGAGCTTGCCAGTTCACCGATTTGTCGGGTTAAACGTTCGGCCGATATGGGATCGAGCCCGGTGTAGGGCTCATCGAGGAGCAGCAAGGAGGGACGGTGAAGCAGGGCCCGTGCGATGGTGAGTCTCTGATGCATACCTCGGGAGAGACTCCTTACCGGAGAGTCGGCCCGGTTGGTAAGGTCGGCCCGGTTGAGGGCCTCGCCAATGGGTGATGGGGCGTCGGCGATACCGTACAGGCGAGCGTAAAACTCGAGGTTTTCCCGGACGGTGAGATCCGGGTAAAGGAAACTGGCGTGAGAGACCAGGCCGATCTGTCGCCGGACGTGGATGGGGTCTTCGGAGAAGGGCCGCCCAAGGTAGAAAAGCTCTCCGTGGCTCGGCTTCATCAAGGTGGCGGCAAGATGGAGAAAAGTGGTCTTGCCGGCGCCGTTACGGCCGAATAGAACCAAGATCTCGCGGGCCTCGAGGCGGAGGCTCAACTCTTTGAGCGCCGTAAAACGGCCGAAGCGTTTGGTCAGTCGACGGGCTTCGAAAGCGGTGCCAGTGCCCGGGGAGCTCAGGGCTTTCCTCTCCTGGCTGCCCGTTCCATCTGCGCCTGGAGCTCGCGTTTTTTCTTGCGGTAGCTCTTGCTGGAGATTTTTCCCTCCCCATGCCGGCGCTCCAAGTTTGCCAGGGTCTGCTGGAGACTCGTTGGGGGGGAGTTGGCGGCCGGCGTGGTTTCCGGCGCAGGGAGCAGGACGGTTAACAATCCGTAAGCGAGTGCCGCCCCCATCAAGAGGACGACGATCCACTTCTGGGCTCGAGTGTGGTCGGGAAACTGAATGACCTGAGTCGAGGGATGCCCTTCGGGGGGAGAGCCTCCACCGCCCGAAGATGAAGAGCCCAGGTCGGCGGCGTGCTCGCTCCCACCGGACAAACCGAGCTCGATGGGGGTTCCCGGAGCAAGATTCGACTTCCGGAGAACGACGAATCGTCCGTCAGGCTCCGGGCCGAGGTTTTCCCAACCTTCGGCTTCCAGATCGATGTCGGCAGGGGACACGAGAACCATCAGCTCGTCGAGCGAGTGAAAGGTTTTTTCCTCGAGACGGTAGTGGTTGGCCGAGTAGTCGATATCGTAGGAAATCGCCACATCAGTGGTTCCGGGCTTGAACGCGGTGCGGGTAAAGTATCCGGAGCCGTCGGGCAAAGGCGATGCCGCCTGAGGTACCGGCATGCCGCTCGAAGAGGAGGCGGAAATCGAGCGCATCTCCACCACATCGGAAGGCATGTGGAATCGAAAAGAGCCCTCCGGATCATACAGGGTTCTCTTCGGCTCGGTCTCGTTCTCCAGTACGTACAGCTTGTCCACCCGGAGCCGTTCGTGCTCGCGGCGGAGGAAAAAGCGCGCCGTCTTGATTCTCACCGCGTCCCAATCACGGGTGGCGTCGTATACGGTGATCGTCGCTTCCGCCTCGTAGCCGCGCCCGAAACTGATGCGCTGGTTATAGTTCACCCCGTCGTGAGTGACTTGTAAGAGGTAGGGCTGTTCGGCCTCGAGCTCGAAACCTTCCAGCGTGAAACGGCTGGAGACGTTCTCCGCCGATGCCACCAACTCCATGCCGGCTGAGAGGTTGAGCAGGGCCGCCCGTTCCGCTTGGCCGTCGCCTCCTGTTGTGCCGTTCACGATCCGGGCTCGGACGATGCCTCCCCGAGGCTGCGCCTTTAGCTCGGAGGTTGAAAGGACTGCGAGAAGAGCCGCGCCGAGAAAGACTGCGAGGCCGGTTCGAGGTTGAATCGTTGCCGGGTTAATCATTCTGATTGAACTGCGGTTCCACAAGATGTGCAAAACCGTGCTTCTTCGAGAAGCTCCGTCCCACACCCGGGGCATTGTACCGGAATCTCGATGGGTTTGCCGCAGCTAGAACAGAATTGGGCATCCTGAGGATTGACTTCCTGACATGAAAGGCACGTCACGTCGCCGGAGCGCTCTTCAGAGCTCTTGCTGGGCTCGGTTGATTCCGGGGACGGTTTTTGGCCGGCATCCATGGCTTCCAACCGGGCCATGACCTGGGCGAGTTGGGAGAGATCGCCCGCCCGGACTCTCTGGTAGTCGACGTCGGAGAGCTTGCCGGCTCGGTGCTCGAAATCGAGGTCTTTAATGACGGTAAGAAGACGATTTTTCTGGTCCGCAAGCTGCTCTCTTTCTCGTCCGGCTTCGTCCCGGATGTCCGGAAATGCCTGCTCGCGGCCGAAGATGGGGTGGAGAACAAACCCCACCACCACGGCTCCCAGTGCGGCAAGAAGTGCAAGGCTCATAGCTCTAGCTCTTCGAGCTCCTTTTCGATGCGGTCACGCATGTCATCGGCAACTTCAGGAGGAGACGGTGAGCTTGCCGGTGATTTTGTCGCCGACTCACGTTTCCAGGAGTTCAGAACTTTCTTGGCGATGAAGGCCCCGCCAAAAAGGGCAACGAAAGGCATGATCCATGCGGTCAGGTTGAAACCTGAGGCGGGCGGAGCAGCGAGAACCACCAAACCATATTGGTCGACGAAACTGGCAATAATCGCCTCTTGGGTCTCTCCGGCGCGCAGTTTGAGTCGAATCTCGGCACGCATGGGGGTGGCGGAACCGCAGCCGTGCATCCCGCAGTCATGTAACACCGAGTTGCAGCCGCATTGACAGATGAGGGCGTTGGCCACCTCTCGGTAGGCGACCGAGAGCTCTGACTCTTCAGCCGACTGCGCGTCGGACCGACCGGCGGGCAAGCAGAGCAAACACACTAAGCTCATCAAGCTCACTAGGCTTACCAGGCCGGCCGGTTTCAGGCGGGAGCCCGCAAACCGATCAAGCGACTTCCGCACTTCTTCTCTCCTCGATCGTTGTCGTCCCGGCGGGCGGCGGCTGCTTGCGGACCATCCTCAATTCACGCTTGTCGGGAATCATGGTGATGATGGTTCCGAAGAACATGACGATGCCCCCGATCCAGATCCACCGCACGAGGGGATTCAAGTAGATTTGAATCGTCGCCTTGCCATCCTGAGTCATGCCGGCAAATACCAAATAGAGGTCCTCTCGGAACGTGGAATAGCGGCGTACCTCCGAGGTCGGCTGCTCACTGGACTTGTACAGATGCTTTTGTGGATCGTAAGTTCCCAGCACCTTGCCGTCCTTGCTGACTTCCAGGATCGTCGCCATCCAATCGTAGTTTGGATTCGTGCCCTCGTCCACTCGAATCAGCTTGACCGTGTAGTTGCGGATGGTCATCGTCTCGCCGGGCTCGAGATCGGCCATTCGATCAGTGTCGAACGCCGAGCCCGCCACCCCGATGAATAACAGCACGATCCCGAAGTGGACGATATAGCCTCCATACCGGCGGGTATTGACCAGAGTCAAATCCCACATGGCAGCAAGGTAGTTCCCGCCCCGGTGCTCCCGGCGCGTTCGGGCCCCCTTGTGGAACTCCTGAGCGATGGTGCCGATAACGAACACCGAGAGCGCGAAGCACATCAAGGCGTAAAAGTGCCGCATCCCCAGCGCAAACAGGATCCCGCCAACCGCAACTCCCGCTACCGACGGCCATAAGAAGTTCCGCTTCAACCCTTCCAGAGAGGCTTTCCGCCAGGCGAGGAGCGGCCCCACTCCAGTCAGGAAAAGGAGGGCAAGAGCGATGGGCACGTTGACCTTGTTGAAAAACGGCGGTCCCACCGTGACCCGATCTCCTTGCACCGCCTCGGACAGAACCGGAAACATCGTGCCCCACAGCACCGTGAAACAAGCGGCAAGGAGCAGAAGATTGTTGAACAAGAAGCTCGATTCTCTGGAAACCAGGGAGTCGAGCTCGTTGTCGCTCTTGAGATCCGGCAGACGGATGATAACCAGCCAGGCGCAAAACGCCGCTGCCACGATGATGAAAGCGAAAAATTTCCACGCGAAGTCGGACTCTGCGAAGGCATGAACCGAGGAAACGATGCCGCTTCGTGTCAGGAAGGTTCCGAAGATGCACAAAAGGTAAGTGACCATCACCAGAGAGACGTTCCAGACCTTGAGCATCCCCTTTCTTTCCTGAATCATCACCGAGTGGAGGTAGGCGGTGGCGGTGATCCAGGGCATGAGTGAGGCGTTCTCCACCGGGTCCCAGGCCCAGTAGCCTCCCCAGCCGAGCTCTACATAGGCCCAGCGTCCTCCTAAAATGATCCCGGTGCCGAGAAAAAACCATGAAAACAGCGTCCACCGGCGGGTGGAAGTGATCCACTCTGACCCCAGTCGCCGGGTGATGAGCGCAGCGACGCAAAAGGCAAAAGGAATTGCGAAGGAGACATAGCCGATGTAGAGGATGGGAGGATGGATGACCATGATGGGGTGCTGCAGCAGGGGGCTGAGCCCCTTTCCATCGGCTGGAGCCCAGGGCTGGACGGCGCCGGAAGGCCCGGTGACGGCAAGCTGCTCGAAGGGATTGGTCACCCAGTAGTTCATGTAGGTGAAAAAGAGCACGATCACGCCGAGGGTCGCCACCACGTACGGCATGAGCTCCCGGTTGCGTTTGCGGTTGAGCAGCACGGCGGCGCCGCCGGCAAGAAGTAGTAACCAGCTCCAGAATAATAGCGATCCGTCATTCCCCGCCCAAAGTGCCGCCATCTTGTAAAACATCGGCAATTCGCGGTTGGAGTAGTTCGCCACATACTCGAAGGAAAAGTCGCTCCTCATCAAAAGGACGACCAGCGATATCACCGCGGTAGTGGAGAGCAGCGTACAGGCCAGGAACGCCCTTTCGCCGCTCGCGATGAGCTTGGGTTGACGGCGCCGATCGCCGAGAATCGATGCCACCACCGCGTAGGCGGCGAACAAGAAAGTCGCCATGAGGGCAAAGTTGCCGAGATGATGCATGGTCTTTACCTAGAGGTATAGAGAGGTCTGTTATTCGCCGTATTCAGCTTCGTACTTCGAGGCGCATTTGGCCTGTACCAGGGTAGCCTCGAACGTTCCATCGCTCAGCAGATAGCCTTCGGCCACCGCCTGGGACTCGTCCACCAGCGTGTCCGGAAGCGGATCTCGGCCAACGTAGTGGACGGATATGACCTCTTCATCCTGCTGGACATCGAAGTTGACCGCTCCTTCCACGCGGACGATGGAGCCGGGCACCACCGTGCCGGCCACCCGGATCCGAACTCCTTCGGCTCTGGACCCCATGGCCCTCAGTTCACTGACCGTTTGATAGTACGCCTTGCTTTCCTCGAAACCGGAGAAAGCCAGCAAGGTCAATGCTCCCAATATGATAAAGCTTCCTACAACAAACTTCAGTTTTTTTGTATTCATGGACTCCACTCCATCCAGAACCCGGGCGACCGACCGCCGGGCCAATGCAAATGCTCTAGAAAACCACGTTAATTATACAGTTAGTCTTCAGTTCCCGCAAAGACAGACAAGGCAGACGGAAACGGTCAAATCAAGCAGGCGCGCAGGTACTCCCGATTCAATCGGGCAATGTTGGAAATGGAAATCTCCTTGGGACACTCGGCCTCGCATTCGCCCTCGTTGGTACAGTTACCGAAGCCTTCTCGATCCATTTGTTCGACCATGGCCAAAGCCCGAGATTGACGCTCCGGCTGGCCCTGTGGAAGGAGCGCCAATTGACTCACCTTGGCGGCGACAAAGAGCATGGCGGAGGCGTTCTTGCACGCCGCCACACAAGCGCCGCAACCGATACAAGCTGCCGCGTCCATCGCCGCTTCGGCGTTGGCCTTTGGGACGGGCAACGCGTTTCCGTCGGGAGCCCCACCGGTGTCGGCTGAAACATATCCACCCGTCTGGATGATTCGATCGAAAGCAGAGCGATCGACTACCAGGTCCTTCACGATAGGAAATCCTCGGGCGCGCCAGGGCTCGATGATCAGGGTGTCTCCATCGTTATATCGGCGCATGTGAAGCTGGCACACGGTGGTCCCCACCTCCGGCCCGTGGGGCCGGCCGTTGATGACCAGGCTACACATGCCGCAGATGCCTTCCCGGCAGTCGTGGTCGAAAGCAATCGGCTCTTCACCCTTATGCTGAAGCTGCTCGTTGAGAAGGTCCAGCATCTCCAGAAACGAGCTGTCGGTCGAAATGTTTTTTGCCTGGTAGGTGACGAGCCGACCTTTCTCATTGGGTCCGCTCTGGCGCCACACCTTCAATGTCAGGTTCATTACGACCTCACTTGTAGCTTCGGGTTGTGAGCTGTACGTTCTCGAACTCCAAGGGTTCTTTGTGAAAGACCGGTTCCCCGCCTACGCCGGTAAACTCCCAGCAAGCGACGTGGCGGAAGTCCTCGTCGTTGCGCTTGGCTTCGTTGTCTTCGGTTTGGCTTTCCTCGCGGAAATGCCCGCCGCAAGACTCTTTGCGCTGGAGCGCGTCGGTCGCCAGAAGCTCGGCAAACTCGAGGAAGTCGGCCACTCGGCCCGCCCGCTCCAAGACCTGGTTGAAGTCTCCCGGCGTACCCGTAACGGTGACGTCGGCCCAGAACCGCTCGCGTATTCGAGGGATCTCACCGAGCGCTTCCTTGAGCCCGGCTTCGTTGCGGCTCATTCCACAGTGGTTCCACATCACGAGGCCCAGCTCCCGGTGGAAGGTGTCCACGGTACGCTTGCCTTTCACCGCCAGGAGCTTGGCGATACGATCGGAGGCGTCTTTTTCGGCGTCGGCGAAGGCGGCGTGGTCGACCGCCAGGCCCGAAGTGCCTTGCTCTGCGAGAAACCCGCCGAGGGTGTAAGGAATGACGAAGTACCCGTCCGCCAAGCCTTGCATGAGCGCCGATGCGCCGAGACGATTGGCGCCGTGGTCGCTGAAGTTGGCTTCACCCAAAACGAAGAGCCCGGGCAAGTTGCTCATGAGATTGTAGTCCACCCAGAGTCCTCCCATGGTGTAGTGAAGGGCAGGGTAGATGCGCATGGGCGCTTGGTAGGGATCTTCGTCGGTGATCTTCTTGTACATATGGAAGAGATTTCCGTATTTGGCGCGGACGGTCTCTTCCCCGTCACGGGAGATGGCGTCCCGGAAGTCGAGATACACCGCTTGTCCGGTGGTGCCCACCCCATAGCCCTCGTCGCACAGGGCCTTGGCGCCACGGCTGGCTACGTCGCGGGGCACCAGGTTTCCGAAGCTCGGGTAGCGTCTCTCGAGGTAGTAGTCGCGCTCTTCTTCCGGGATGGTGCCCGGCGGTCGTTTGTCGTCTTTGGCCTTGGGCACCCAAACGCGGCCGTCGTTGCGCAGGCTTTCGCTCATCAAAGTGAGCTTGGACTGATGCGCGCCGGCCACCGGAATGCAGGTGGGATGAATTTGAGTAAAGCAGGGATTGGCGAAAAACGCACCTCTCCTGTGGGCCCGCCAGGCGGCGGTCACGTTACAGGCCTTGGCGTTGGTGGAAAGGAAGTAAACGTTGGAGTAGCCACCGGTGGCGAGGCAAACCGCATCGGCGGCATAGCGCTCCAGGTCCCCGTTCAACAGGTTCCGGCAGATGATGCCTCGGGCGCGACCGTCTGCCACCACCAGCTCGAGCATCTCCCGGCGGGGGAACAACTTCACTTTGCCGGCGTGAACAGCTCGCATCAGGGCGCTGTAAGCGCCGAGGAGCAACTGTTGCCCGGTTTGTCCCCGGCAGTAAAAGGTGCGGGAAACCTGGGCCCCGCCGAAGCTTCGGTTGGCCAGCAACCCCCCATAGTCCCGCGCAAACGGTACGCCTTGCGCCACCGCTTGATCGATGATGCTGGAGGAAATCTCGGCCAGCCGATAAACGTTGGCCTCGCGGCTCCGGTAGTCGCCACCTTTGATGGTGTCATAGAAGAGTCGCCACAGGCTGTCGCCGTCGTTGGGGTAGTTCTTGGCGGCGTTGATTCCGCCTTGAGCCGCAATGGAGTGAGCTCTACGGGGGCTGTCCTGGATACAAAAGTTGAGGACGTTGTAGCCGAGCTCCGCCAAAGACGCCGCCGCCGAAGCTCCGGCCAGGCCGGTACCGACGACGATGACCGTGTATTTCCGTTTGTTGGCCGGGGTGATCAGCTTGAGGTCGAAGCGGTGCTTCTCCCATTTCTTCTCGAGAGGTCCGCTGGGCACTTTGGATTCGAGTGACATTACATGCCTCCCCCAGCCGGTATTCCGCTAGCGGGAACGTCCTGGAAAAAGGCCCAGATGGTCAAAAACGCGTACCCGGCGGCGATGCTCCAAGCGAACAGCTGGCCGGCTCCCTTGATGATGGGAGTGTATTTCGGATGACGGATGCCCACCGTTTGGAAAGCGCTTTGTACCGCGTGGCTCAAGTGAAGACCCAGCAGCAGGAACGCGACGACATATCCGATGGCCCAGTAGGGTTTCCCGAGCTCCTCGATGACCACTTGCCAAAGCCCCAGGTCGCGACTCTGGAAGTCACTGAACTTGAACATCCATAGATGAAGGATCAGGAATACGAGAATGGCGATGCCGGTATAGATCATGGTGCGGCTCGCGGTGGTGGCGCCGGCTCCCGAGCGGGCATCGTAAGCGTATCTCTCCGGGCGGGCTCTCCGATTCTTGAGAGTCAGCCAGATGCCTAAGGAGAGGTGAGTCAGGAAGAAGGCAGCCAGGCCGGCTTCCGCCACGTAGAGGGCAAAACCGAAGCTCGCCAACCCTTCGGCGTAAGCATTGAATGCTTGGTCGCCCTCGAGCAACAGGAAGTTGCCGGCGAGATGTGCCACCAGGAAACCACACAAGCAAAGGCCGGCCAGGCCTTGAATTTGTTTCAAACCGATGGAAGATTTGAAGTAAGACATAACGGTTTTTTCCTGCAGGGATACATTCTATATAAACCTGAAACCCGGGTGCCAGAAGGCATTATTCAGTGGTGGCTAAGAGGCTTTAAATTGCGGAAGGTTCATTTAATAATTCGGTCGCATCGAATGGAATTGGACTCGATGCGCCCGATCTATACAAGCATGTAGTCGCTGTAAAACCGCGGGGCCATTTCCAGAAACCACAGGACCGCCGCCGCCGCCATCGCCAGCAAGATGAGGCTGGCCAAGAGCCTGCCTGTCCGATTCCTCTGCCACAGGTGGGCGCTCCAGACTCCGAGCCCAACCGAAAGCACCGCGGCAATCCAATAGAGCTCCTTTTGAAAGTGAAATAGCTCCAGCAGTACGAAGCGCAGGAAATAGCCGGCAGCTCCCGATAGCGCCCAGGCCGCAACCAGGAGCCGCAGCGAGGTGGTTGGCGCCCGTCGAAGGGCATCGATCCATCCGGCCAGTCCCACGAGAGGCAAAGCGAGCCCAAGAAACCGTTTGGCCCGTGCGATGGCGGACAGCAGTCTTTCCACGAGGGTGGGGGAGACTTCGCTGGAAGTTACCGCAACCGCCGGCAGTACCGCCAGGAATAAGTTGGAAACCGTTCGAGGGTGATAAAAGGCAAGCGCCACCGTAGCGCCCAGCAAGCCCGCGGCGGCAAGACGGGCGGCGCTCCTGCGATCCAGGCCCCCGATACAAGGAGCCAAGATCAAACACGAGCCGACCAGAAGTCCCTGGTGGATGAAGCCGGATGTATAGACCGTCGCCGAGGCGGCGATGAGGGCCGCGACCGCCAGTGTGCGTTTCCACGAGCTGAGGTCGAGAGAGATCCGCGCCAGGTAAGCAACCACGATCAAGTCGAACAGATGCCCGGCGAGGGCCGAAAGCTCCAGAAGAAGCAGACTCTGAGTGAGCGCCGGTGTGAGCAGGTAGAAGGCTCCGGCGAGAAGATCGGCTCGGGGAGCGTGACTCAAGCGCCGGGCAAGGTAGCCGAGGGGAAAAAGGCTGAGAGTACCGGCCAAGGCCCCGGTCAGTTTGAGCCACAGCTCGGGATCATGAAGCATACGATTGCCGAGGTGTGCGATGAGGTAAAAAAATGTTGGGTAGGGGAAAGGTTGGTACAGGCCACCGACCGGTGCCACCCCCAGGTTGTGGATGACCTGGTAGTCGGGAAACCGAAGCCAGAAGTCGATGAGTCCCCGGTGGTATACGAGCTCGAGCAACGTTTCATGAATAGGCAAGTCGACGAAGTAGAACTGCAGGTGAAACACGAGAAAGGTCTTCAGAAGCAACGCCCCGTAAACGAGACAAAGGAAGGCCGGTTTCAAACCGCGGCTTACGAGTCGCGCCAGCCCAACCACCAGGAGTCCCATCGCCGCCGCCGCCGGGCCTCTTTGAATGAGGTGAAGGCTGCTCATGGGATTTTCGGCGCCAAGAAAGAAAAGCATGGCTGCCAGGCCGAGAGTCCCCGCGGCCGAGGCGCGGAGCGAAGCCCCGCTCGCGGCGAGGGCCAGGAATGTGAGCGCGAAAAGCCAACCGCCGGCCCATACCAGAGAGAGCTCGGGCCGCACCGTCTCCCCCTCCCAACCGATCGACGCGATCTTCAGGCGGCCGGGCGCCCCGGTCTCCGTGTCGGACCTCAAACGAACGTTGGCCCTGATCCGAGCGTCGGGAAGCTCGAAAACCACCTTTTGGAAACCTTGCGAGAACGGAATGCTTATTTCTCGAGTGGTCTCATCATCGAATCGAGCTTGCAGTCGAACCGGCGCCGGATCCGGCTGGGACACCGACAGGGTCAAGGTCCCCCCACCTCGAAGGACCACCGGCAGGTGCAGACGGG
>SDBT01015565.1_pt1 | contig 12086 bp, 22 predicted proteins | sample 2277101 | NCBI WGS metagenome assembly SDBT01 (sample SAMN10404973, study PRJNA504765) | marine sediment metagenome | isolation source: marine sediment core GS10_PC15, 103 cmbsf | place: Arctic Ocean: Southern Knipovich Ridge | collected 2010
GCGGTGCGGGGGGGCGGGGCGTGCGGTAGTTGCAGTTCCTCTGCGGCTGTTGCACGCGGACGGATGGGCGAGAGCTTTGCATAACGCGGATTAAACGCCTCTTCGTTTCCTACGTGCGTTTAAGCCTAAGTTGTGCGTTGCTCTCGGTTGGTGGTGGCGTACGGACGTACGTGGCTAGCCTAACGCCGATTCCTGCGGCGCAACTTCTAAAACTTTTCGAAAGTTTTCGTCCGGGATCCCATAAATTTCCCAATTCTGGGCGGGGTGGTAGGTTGGAAGGTTTACTGAGTTTGCGCTGCCACCACAACGGCGCAAACTAGCTAAACCTTCCGGCCGTTGTTAGGCTCTCTTCTTGCGCATTGTTGCCTACTGTCTGGTGCGAGCGCCGCCACGTAGTAAAGGCGGCGCAAGTAACTGCCCAGCGTATAGATTTAGATTGTGGAGGCGGGCGTTACAAGGTATGAGGTACCCCTCACTGCGCCCGGCCCTCCGTTTCAGTGAGCTCTTTCAATAAGTCCATGACATTTACTAATAACAAAGTTACTTTCAATAGTATCAAGGTTTCTTCCTTACTCATATCAGCTTCTCCCCGAAGACTTTGTTTATATCTTTACAAGCCTTACACTCACCTTTGAAGTTCAATTCTATCCCCATATGACAATAACAGAAGTTTTCCTTCAACAGCCTAGCCGCCTCTTTCACATCATCTCTAATAATAACTTTAATTCCATTTGCATCTATTAATATCTTCTCGCTTAAACTCATATCAGCTTCCCCCCAGCCAAGCGGTTAATTGCTTTCCACTCCCTGATGTCCACAATATCCTTCAACCGCCTGATAAACTCCTTTACGTCTTCCACATCTATGTCTTCTTCGTTCTTTCCTATAATCTCGCCTGTGGAGCTATGATATTGGTCTGAATAGTTTATCTTCTCGCTTAGGTTGAATTCTTCTCCCATGATTATGATCCCCCCCCAGTCCTCTTTATCGACGGTGATTGTGTAACTTGCTTATGCTTTCGTTTCTTCATTAGTTTACCTGGCTTCTTCGTAGCCTTTCTTTTCCTTACCATGATTATGATCCCCGTCTTTCCGGGTGTCAGCGCTCTTAACGCATGGTGTTTGATTAAGGCTCAGCGACTAAGCCTTTGGCCAACGGGAACAGCGAGATTCCACTCGCCTCTCCTCAACGTTTAACCGTTAAGTTCCCAAAGGGAACGGTGGGGAATTGCACCCCGCGAACATCTACCACCCAGACGGCACCTCGTTCCCTGCCGAATTATCGGCATTCGTGGATTGTTAGTCTGTTAGGTCGCTCCACAGCTTGACCTTAGCCGAATTATCGGCGTTTGGGCGTTGCATTTATGACAAAGCAGATAACCCAATGGGGTGGCAGGATTCGAACCTGAATTAACGGTGTTTCGCAAAGCACCACATCCCCAAGTTAGCAGTTTAGTTTATAACGTGACTCCGATTGCCACCAGAGCCTTTTGTTTTATTGATTCGTACTTATGTTTTATTGATTCGTACTTATCTAACCGAATAATGAAAAACGTATCTTTAACGATCTGCTCCGCCCTAGCTTCCTTCTCCACAGGGAGGGGGCCTGTAGCATCTATTATATCCCCTTGAGCCTCTAACTCATCGAAGACGCTCATCCTCGCTCGATGAGGTCTGCTAGTTGTCCAGCAAAGCACCAACCTATCATTCTCAGTTCTTTACACATATCTCTACGATCTTTTTCACCTATAACGCTACACTTCGGCATTATATCAATCTCAACTATGAACTTAGTCCGCTTCTCCTTCACTGGCATATAAGCAACTTCTTTACACGCTGTCATTTTACCTTCTCCTCCACGATAGGCCTAACAACCATCTTCTTCTCTACGTGAAGTATCTGTAGCTTCTTTCCGGCCCAGTTGTCTGAATCAAAGCCAAACGCAGCTTGCAATGCGCGTCCGTCTTTATCCCAGGGTGAGAAGATTAGTTCAGTATCTCCAATCTTTACGGGAATGTTCCTAACCTTCTTTGTTTTCCCGCCGAAAGTTATTTCTTCGATTGTTCCTCCACTGACCATCGTTGCTATCTGGCCATCCTTTGTGCTGTCAACATTCATGTACTTTCCTTTGAATTCGTCTTTTGTATCCATTTTATGATTCCCCCCTTTCAGTTTTAACCATAATCATACTCCTTCAAGCTCGCCATATCTCTCGCTTTGTTCCAGGTTTCCTTCATATAGCAGTTCCTACAAGAAGGGCCTGTAGTCCTCACCCCACACGTAGGGCACTCGTGAACGTCAATTAGAGCCCCGCCCGCAATCGTTTGGCCTACTGGGTTCATTTACTCCACACCCCCGTACTCTTCCCTCGCCCAATCGTCCAGGGCCTTAACTTTCTTCTTGATCTCATCTACGTCATTGTCGTATATCTTCACGTCCCAATAGTAAAGTCCTTTCGCCGTCTGCTTCAGAGTGAAACTAGAGGTCTGTTGCTTATCCGATAGGGTCGTTTCTTCAGGATAAGGGTTTGGTAATTCCATACTAAAGTAGAGAGCGCACACCTATATAAATGTATCTATGTACCGCCTATTTGTATTGCGCAGAAATCTATGTCCTCAACAGTTACTGTTCGAGCAGCACCTGAATCACTTGTTATCCAGAATTCTATTGTATCATTAGCCGCCAAGTCAACGATGCCCGACATGGTTAAGTTTCCAACATCTGAACCAGTTCCCAATGTCCTTCCAGCATGGATATTATTGAAAACTCCAGTTCCATTGTTCTTATACATCTCTAGAGAAATAACGTGAGCAGCCCCTGAACTGTTTTTAATTGATATGCTGGCATCTATTTTATACTTTCCCGGTTTGAGCACAACGATATGGCCTTGTGCATTTACAGCAGTCATATTGTTGGATTCTCCATCCGTATCAAAGATTAGAATTTGGGCTTTGGTTGTGCTAGTTGATGTTGTAGTTGTGTTATCTCTGGCGTAGATTTCAGCAAATGGTAGCCCTGAGTCAGTGCCAGTAAAGAACAAATCTCCAAATGCTTCCACATCATCCATCAAATCAATACTTACTGCTGCGTGTAGATTCAGATGGTCTGCTTCATCGGAGTTCATATACTCCGTAGGTTGTCCACCCTTCGACACCCTGCAAGCATACATTCCGGCTCCCGAAGTTCCAAACTCAACATTGTAAGTTCCCTGAGTTAGCTCTTCTTGATAGTGTCCCCAGTTGTTTGTCAAGGTTCCTGCCATAGTTCCAAAATTTCTTCCCCAGAAGTTATAAGATGTTGTCATCTCAGAGGTAGCATCTATCACCTGATTTCCCTCTGCTAGATAACCATAGCCTTCAGTTACAGTAAACCCGTTTGCTGTACCTTGAATTTGAGACCGCGCAGCCTGCCCACCAGCCAAAGCTACGGTAGTTCCAGACGTAGTTGTTCTGGCCCTAAATGCCACTCTGTTTGCACAAACCCCCGCATTAGTGCTTGCAGTAGAGTCACCTGTACCTGTCCAGATAATAAAAGAATTACTCCCAAAACAATCATTAGCCCTATCACCTGAGCCTGTGTATGCTGTTGAAGCCAAGACCGACCTTAGTGTAGTTGCTCCTTCAGAGTTCTTGACACAGACGAGATTATCTATTGCGTTACTTACAGTTGGATTGATTGGGTTCGGTCCAATCTGGGAGAATTTATTTGAAGATAGGGCTATTTGCATATTTTCTGGTACTGTTAGAAGTCCATCATTATCTACAGTCATCTTTGTGCTGTTGTTAATAGATAAATTAATAGTATCTCCTGACTTAAAGAAGCCAGTATTAGTATCATTGAATTTTAAAGCCGGTGAGGCTTGAGTTCCATCACTTACTATTTTTAATGTATTGGGTTCTAATTCATTTGTTGCATCATTCCAGAATAAGTTGAAGTTATCTTCTGTTAATAATCCATTATCTCCTATAAATAGAACAGAACCTTGAGTAAATGGCAGACTTAATTCTCTTAAAGATTTAGTTTTCTCAATATCATCTCTAGGATTATCGTAACCTGCCGAGCCTAGAGGTGTGGCTGCAGGCACCTTAATCGGCTTAGACTTGATAGAATTAATCACTCGCCTAACATTCCTGTTTATTGCCATAATAAATTAGAGGAGCGCATGCCTTAATTAGATTTCGGTCAGCGACATTTATCCTACAAGTCCGAATGCTTGAAGGTCGTCGATTATTGCTGTGATTGCTTTTCTTAAATCTAGGTTGTCTGCTATTAGAGCATCAATCGCTACTTCAATCTTATCAAAGTTACCAGTCGAAGATGCGCCACTTGCTCCATTTCCTAAATCACCGACTACTGTGGCGGTTGGATTTGAAATAGTTTTATCTGCGGTAGAGTATGTTTGGGTGTATGCTCCCTGTGTTGTTGGTGGGGCCGCGCCTCCTAGTGCTACTCCAAATTTCTCAGCAGTTAATTCTCTCGTGCTTATTGGCGAGCCGTCAGTTATTGACATTTTTCTTTCCTCCCTTCTTTGCTGTAATAGGCTTAGGATATCCAGGAGTTGTCATTACTTTGTTTTCTTTCTCGAATGTTTGCTCCACATCAGCTACGACTAATCCAGATTTATCTTTCAAAGCGTGGGCTTCTTCCCTAGTAATCTTCTTTTCGTTGTTGTAGTAAAATTCATTAGTTCCCATTAGTCGCCCCTCTTTATTACCGAAAGAAAATCAGGCCCATCTTTGATCGTGTTGATGAACTCTGCTGCGTGTCCACTCGATTGGTTTTCTATTGCTTGTGTCCAAGTTGAAATCTCCCCACCATAATGAGCGTCGCCTGTCAGGGTTCCATTGTCTGCTCCACTCCCATCATCAGTTATACCATCATTTTCCATCGTGATGTCAAAGACTCTCGCAGTCTCAACTGTTGAAGCCCTTCTTGTGTGAGTTGCTCCTTTGAATTCTACTAGGATTTCTTCTGCTGATAAATCTATATTGAAATACTTAACCTGTCCGATTGCTCCTGTGAAATCACTGAGATGTGTTGCGTTTGTTTCCAAAACTCCAATTGCGAATTTATCTGCTAAGGTTATTTTGTTATACCAATCCGTTAAGTCTGTTGAAATTGTATCTGTCATGGCGACCGCCAATCCATTAACATAAAGAGTTGGTCTTGTCCCATTTTGAACGATTGCAATGTGAGTCCACGTTCTCGCAGTTAAGGAGCCTGTTGTTTCTCTGATAGACCATTGTGTTGCCGAGCCATGATTTAGTTTTGCCTGTAATTGTCCGCTAAATTGATTTAGTTGTAGGAACTCAGAAGCTGAATTATTATCTCCAGCTGATAGTATTACATTGACTTGCGCTTCTATGTTATCTAAATAAATCCAAGCCGTATACGTTCCTACCGTATCTCCCGCCGCTACTCTCGCCACAGCGTGAGCATCGTGTAAAACATAATCATCAGTGCCATCAAAGTAATTTCCTTTCTTGAAGTCGTGGTTTCCCCTAACAACAACAACATCTCCTGCTGCCATTTTATACTCCTGTCAGCTTGTAAGCAGCGTTTTTGTTTATCAAAACTGCGACAGACATATTGTAAGCCTTGATTGTTATAGTTTCCCCTTGCTCTTGTTTGAATGCTGTCGTTAGTGGCTCTGCTTCATATAGGGACATTGCCGTTTGTCTTATTCCAAATAGGACTGTGTTCTCTGTTGCTGCGTTAGTTTCTATAATATCAAAGCCCGCAACCTTTCCAACAATTCCATTTCTCGAAACTCCATCTGTGAAGAATACTGCTGCGTTTCTAACTACTGGGTTGTTCATCAACTCCATCAAATTTGTAGGATGGATAGCCATAAACAAGTTTACCTTTGTCGACCAGTTGTTTAAAATCAAAGCAGACCTAGCAATAAGAATATCTTTTAGAGGTTGCTGCAAAGACTCCGTTGCATTATCCCATGTTTGGACTGCGGCCGCTGTGTTTGTAGTTGTTGCCAACTCTGTCCAGATTGCCGTGTCTTCTGAGAGAACAACTGATCTAGCTACCCTCTCCATCATTCTTGCTTTAACATCAAATGCAGATAATTTCCAAACTTGCCAAGACATAGTGTGAGTTGATCCGTGCTGCTTAACTCTCTCTGTAATCTCAGTCCAGGTATGAGTTACGTGTTCAAATATTGCGCCTTCTGGATTAGTAAAATTATTTCCTGTAATTCCAGTAGTGGAGATTGGTACGATATCTGAATCTGTTTCCTCGTAATAAACATTACTCTCAGCAGAGGTTTTTATAATTGAACAAATCTGTCTTCCTGTAAATTGTTCTAGTGCGAAGTTCTTTACAATCTTATCAACGTCTTCTGCTCTAAGGTCGAATTCACCTGGTTGATCAGCCATTAGAATGTACTCCTGAATAGTGCTGTTTCTCCGGCGCTTGCTGTTTCGTAACTAAATCCAACAGTCCAACCCTTTTCGAAGTCTAGTGTACTTGCTGTTTCAACTTCGTCAGCCGTAGAACCTACCGAGGCCAAGTCTCCTATCGTCACACCTGCTCCATCAATTTTCGATTTGAATACACAATTTGTTATTCCAGTAATTAATACATGTCCATCGCTTGCTTTCTTCTCATGTGCTGCGATTCCAACAATAGGGACATCAACATTTGTTGAGTGAGCGATTACGGTCATTGGATTAGTCAATTCTAAGAAATCTCCCATCGCAATCGCGTTTCCATCAGCTACAATAAATGAAACTCTATCTCCGTTGTTTCCTAGAAGTCTCCAGATTTCAGCTTGAACCATGCACAAGTAGAGAAATGAATATTATTTAAATGTTCTCTTTTTTGCGCTAATAGAATTACGAGCTACTATCCCTGCGCTTCCTGTGCGGATAGGACTTTCTTTTCTTTTTCTGGCTCTTCTGGTTTAGGATATTTCGCTCTTTCTATCAACGCTTTTTTCAAAACTAACTCCTCGACTATCTCTCCAACTTCTATATTTCTTTTGTTGGCGTTGATTACTATTAGACTCGCTTCTTTGGCCTTGACAATATTATCCCAATCTTCATAACCTACTTTTCTTTTTTCGCCCATTGTGCTCCTGCCATTTCTCCAATCTTTTGCACTCTTTTATCTGATGCGATTTCTGCTTCAGACTTTGGTTTCTCTTGTTTTTGTACTATGGCTTTTCCTGCAACCATTTCTTCCGCTTGAAGTTTTTCTTTTCTTTCCATTAGTTTTTCTTCACGATCAAGTAACTTTTTCTTTTCTTCGTTTATCTTCCTTGCTTCATCAAGAACTTTGGAATTAGATGCGGCAGATTTCTCCGCCGGCTTTGCTTCCTCTGTGGGCTTTTCCTCGGGTTTCTCCGCAGGTTTGTCCTCAGTCTTAGGTGTTTCTTCTGTCATCATAAGTAGAGAACACACCCTTATTTAAATCTTTCTATGATAGCTTAGGGGCTTTTACCATCCAGCCTGCAAGTCCTGCAATTAGTCCTACGATTGTTGTCAGCAGGACTCCGTTAATTCCTTTCAGCAGTGCCACGGTTTCTAGTACAGTTATGCAAATCATTGCTGCCATTACAACTCTGTGGTCTTTTATTTCTTTTCTCATTTTACCTCCTTTTTCGGGTTGTTGTCCGTAACATCATCTCCAGTATTCTTTCTAGCATCAGTTAGTAAAGCTGGGTCTATCGATGGAGATTCTTTGAATTCAATCTCTATGTTTAGCTGGGCCTTCATTTGTTTTTCAATAAACATTCTGTGAAGTTTTGATCTCGGTTGATAATTCAGATGAAGAATCTTTGAGGTTGCTTCCGAACTTCCGCTTTCGCTCCCTTGCGTAACATTCGGTACACCGAATCCTTTTGTAAGTTCTTCTTCTAAATGTCTTAGCCAGATTACGCTCTCTTCTATCGTCCCTTTCTGCATCTGGAGGATTATTGCTTTAGCGGAACCCATTGGTACCACTAGGTTCTCTACGTTCTTATAGATTCCATCCACCTTTCCTTTGAAAGTCGCCATCTCTGTTGTGTCGTCTGTGTCAACTTCCCAAATCTTTACAGGAGTCATGTGTCTTCTGTGAATTACCGACGTGATGTCTTTGGCTTGCTGAATCTTTTTAATTTGGAGGCTTAATTTTTCTATTCTAGAAATTCCGTGTATCTCATTCGCAATTCTATTCCATGGAAGATGAAAAATTTCTTCTGGATTCCATACTTTGAGCACCTTTCTTTTTTCGTCTCCTTGCCCAGCTTCTCTGTTTGCAATTTGTTCATATCTGGATATTATTCCTTTAATGTTTGCTACAATTCTTATCTCTCCAGGATTTAGTGGTTTCAAATTAATTAATCTTCTTCTTGTGTCTCTGATTATTTCAGTGAAAGAATCTCCACAGATTTCGTATTGAGTCATGAAGTTCATCGCTATCGAGTCAAAAATATCTTTTCCATTCCCCCTTATCTTTTCTAGTAAAGCTTTTTGTTTTGAAGTCCAGCCTTGTCCTATCGCTTGCAAAACATTTGTATCTATTGGGCCTTTCACATCTCCAAGTGTACGATAATATCCGTTCCATTTCGCCCACTCTGGGATCCAGGTAACAACGTCCCCTTCGACCTGGTCTATTGTGACAAGAGCTTGAGTTTTGTATTCCGGTGTGCTTAGAGAAGTGGTGAAGTTCCAGTTCTGCATATCTGTCGAGGTTGCTTTGTCTAAATCTAGTAAACCCATGGAATTTCATGGAATGTCTAGGATTTAAATGTTTCTAGAAGGCCATCTTTATCCAGTTTGATTCAATTATAACCTCAGCTGATCCGTTTACGTCTGTGACTCTGAAATAAGGTGTTAGCTCTTTTGTCCAGGGGATGTCGTTCGAGTCTGTGATTGTATCTTTTAAAACATTATCCAGATAAAATTTTATCGAGTTGCTTGCGTCTGCTTCAATTTTGTATGTGTGCCAGATGTTGTCAACAACTGTAAATGCTGGTCCGTCGTCCGAGGTTCCGTCTTCGGTGCCTGGAGTCATTGTTGTTTCACTTCCTCCAGCTGCGCCAGCCCAGAAAAATATCCCATCCGTTTGATTAGAATTAATCAAACCAAATTCACATAAAATATTTCCTCCACCTTTTTGTCTGTTTATTTTTATTCTCGCTTGCCAGATAGCAGGGCCATCAACGCTTCCTTTCCAGGAATGTTTATCTTTCACTCTAACAAACGAATTTCCTGATGAATTTGCTGTGAGTGTTAGTATTCCTTTGCTTACTTCAATTGAAGATGAGGCGACTCTTGTCCAGATTTTAGTGTTTAGGCTGTTTTCCGGATCTCTAAATAGGTCACTGAGAGAAGCTATGCCGAACTGAGATTCCCTACGCCTGCTTCCAACGGATAGAAATGGAAAGGGAATTAAATCTCTAAGCTCTTTGGGTAACTCAATCACCATTAAGTCTCTCCGTTGATAAAGGTTTGGTATACGGTTTCTTGTAGAAGTGCAATGTTTACTTCTGCTTTTGCCCAAAGAACATTTACTAAGTCTTCGCTTTCTTCTAGGATTGTATAACTCTGTGTGTCATAAAGTATTGCCCAAACTGCAGCTAGATTTGATACTGTCTCTCTTAAAATATATTTGACATCAACATTCAGGGTGGAGTAAACATCGGTCCAGTTCTTCCTAGTTTTAACATTGACGTAGCTTTCAGCGTCGAGGATATAGATATTTGTGTATGCTTCTGCTGTTGAGGTTGTGCCAGCAAATGCTCCGGCTTTTCTTACAACTTCTGCGTTGTCTGACATTGTTCCAGCTTCTACCATTCTTTTCTAAACCATGCAGACTTTATAACCTTTATCTTTCACGCACCAACACATTCTAACTAGCGCTTCTGTTAGGTGGCTGTTCTTTCCTGAAATCTTTCCATCTATCTTTTGTATTGATTGCAGAGACTTTCTCATTCTGTCGTCCTCTACTAGAGATAACTTTCCTTGCTCCATCATGCGGAGTGTGTTGGAATACAAATCTTCTTTCAGGATTTTATGAAACTTCTCTCTGGACTTTGAGGAGTTGTTTAGGTCAATCATTCTCCTGCCGTATTTTTCTTTGAATACGTCCCGGTATCCTTCTCCGATTCCTCCACTATCCATAAACATTCTGTTGAAGAAAAGTTTCTGGTCTAATTTGTCTGTCATTCGCATTGTGTCTTTCATTCTTGACGTCGGTAAGGTTTCGTTGTGCACGTTCTTTATTTTGTCTCCGGTTAGTTCTCCGCAGCAATACGCCTCTGGATCGTTTCCCATTCCTGCGATGTCAATACCTAGATAGAACTTTCTTTGTGGTGTAATTTTCTTATCCCAGAATCGGAAGTTCATACATTCATTTATTAGTTCTGGCGGGAAGTAGTCGAAGTCATCTTCTACGAATTCACCAAGATATTCTTGGGCGTATTCTCTTTCTGTCATCCTTGCTTTTTCTTCGGCTAAGAAAGATTTACCTTCTGGCGTTTGCATACGTGGGCACTCTTCAGTATTTCCGTGCACAACTTTAAACTTGCCTCCGGTCCAGCACTTATAGAAATATCCTTTCTTTCCGAATGGTGAGCCTAGGAATGTTCTCCAGCCCAGGCCTTTCGCGCGAGCTAACATCACCATCGGCATGATCGAATCCCACACTCTCTCACCCATATATGGCGCTTCATCCACTCCTAAGAAATCAACCGTCAATCCTTTCATTAAGAAACCTGTCTGGCCTGGCGCGTGTTTGATTACTTTTGAACCATTCTTTAGTGATAACTTAGATAGAGTTTGTCTCCCTTTCCCTAGCGCTTTGTCAGCTTTTAGCCAATCGTGGATCTTCTCAAATAAATAGGCCTCTTGCTTCTCTGAGGCTGCCATGATGAGGGTTGTTGTATTTGAGTACTCTTTAGCGTGGTTTGCTAGTCTCTTGCTTGCAGCGAAGGATTTACCCCACTGACGGCCGCCTGAGATGATGATATCACCTTTATGTTCTATAATCTCTTTCTGCTTCGGGTCCCAAGTAATAGCCATTTATCTAGTTGCACGCGCTGTCCTTAGGTAATCTAGTGAAGTACGCCAAGAACATCCGTACTGCGCGCATATCTGCCCGCGTATTTTCGTATCGTCAACTGCCAGGCCTTTCTTTTTAGCTTTCTGTAATGTTGCTCTAATCTTTTCAATGATTTCAGCTCTTCTATCTATCCAACTCATATAATAGTGTGTTCTCTCTATTATTTAAATCTTTCTTATTCTAGTGGCTCGAGCTTCACTCCGAATCTTGAGTGTATGTGTTCTAGGGATCCTCTGACTTTGAAGCAGGCTTTGATATTGAAGTTGGGGTGGCACTTATCGCAGATTGCTATCTTCTTCCATTCGCAGCGATATCCTTGCTCTATTTCCTTTTTACACTCTGAACAAACAATCTTTAGGCTTTCGTTCGAGAAGTCTTGTTTTGCTGGCTTGTCTTTATCGTAGAGAGCATCATTTAGTACGTCGCTAATTACCAGGCCCTTTGCTTTTGCTCTTTCTAGTAGTTCAATGTCAGCGTTGAGTGTTATGTGTCTCTTCATATGTATAACAATACATACTACTATTTAAGTCTTTCGCGAACTATTGTGTGTGTTATAGGAGCAAAAGAAAGAAAGAACCAAAGAAAGAAAAGCTATACGTACGTACGTATCACATACCTATTCGCTATCAGAACTAGTACGGGCGGTTGTTCCGTGCCCGTTTTCAATGAAGTGAGCCTTCCATTCTTTATATAATTTTCTTACTACTGTGAAGTAATTTGCTCTACGCACTTACTAAACTTCGGCTTTCTTACTCCACTGTGTACCGATATATTTATTAAGCTAGTTCCCCTGGCGCTGAGATAGGAATCCAGCGCTTCAACGGTCCACCACGCTATAAATCACTCGTTGCATACGCTGCGGTTGAACTCCTCGTAGAGTAAGTGCGTAGAGGGTGTTTCTTATCATCTCCCACACCACAGATTAGATTATCCCCACTCCCAAACCCCTTTTCTTTTTATTGTTAGGGGGGCGGGGGCGTTCGCTCCTGTGAACGCAAGCGTAGCGCAGGTCGGGGGGGCGGGGCG
>SDBT01015566.1_pt1 | contig 12085 bp, 12 predicted proteins | sample 2277101 | NCBI WGS metagenome assembly SDBT01 (sample SAMN10404973, study PRJNA504765) | marine sediment metagenome | isolation source: marine sediment core GS10_PC15, 103 cmbsf | place: Arctic Ocean: Southern Knipovich Ridge | collected 2010
CATCCTGATTATCCTGCCATTAACCCCTACCAGAATGTGATTAAAGATTTCTATATCTTAACTGATGAGATAGTGGGCAAATTTCTTGATGCTGTCGACTCAGATACCACTATTATTGTTTTTAGCGACCATGGCCATGGTATACGCCCGACCAAGCTGGTAAACATAAACGAGCTTCTCCGTCGGCAGGGCTTGCTGGTGACCAAAGCCAAGACCTTGGGCAGTAAGAATCCGTTATATCAGACGGAGATGCTGAAAAGAATAGCATCTTCTTTAGCTGTCAGGTTTGGTATAAATCGCTTGGCGATGAGAATACTGGCCAAATTCCCGATATGGAAAAGGATATTTGCCTCTCCGTCTTTCATCGACTGGGAGAAAACTCTAGCTTATGCCTCTGATCTATCAGCAGTAAAGTCTTACTCGTATGGTGGGGTGATGCTCAATGGAGACATCGTAGCCGAGGGTGACTACCAGCACATACGAGACCGGGTAATTGAAGGGCTGGCAGAGATAAAAGAGCCAGGCAGTGAAGAAAATCTGGTGAAGTGGATTTGCCGCAGAGAAGAACTATATTCTGGTAAGAATCTAGCAAAATATCCAGACGTTATCCTTGATCTGAAAGACAACTATGGGCTGGGCTGGGCAGCAAATGGCTCACTCATTAGTCCAAGCTCCATGCACAGGATTCAACCCGGGAGCCATAAGAGAGACTCGGCTGTCTTCTTGGCATCGAATACGAAGAATAGTGAGTGCTTGCAAAGCGAGATGACTCTGATGGATATTGCCCCCACTGTCCTGGACCTTCTGGGTGTAGAGGGCGGCTTTACCTTTGAAGGGGAAAGCATCTTTCGCAAAGCTAGGAAATGAAAGATTGGTAGAGTAGAAGAGGCAAGACTCTTTCAGATTCTCCCTGCGCTTATGGTTCCTCTATGGTTATTTCGCCGGCATAGTAAGCAAAATCACTGTGGTTGTACTCTGTATCTTCAGTTCGAGCAACGATACTGACGCTTAAGTCATAAGTGCCGGGTTTGTCAGGGATTGTGGAGGAGATAGATACGGTTTCCTTCTGATTCAAATATAAGTGGACTCTCTGAGGACTCGGTGCACTAATCACGGCTCCCTCAGCTTCCCCCCAGGGGAGGGCACCACCGGGCGCGTCCAGATAGACAAAGCTTGTTACATAGTAGTCAATGGCGCCTATGTTTTTCAGGGTGATGGCGACAGTCATTTCCTCCCCGGGTTTATACGAGATTTTATCGGATATGATGTCAATTATAGCTACCATATCGGTATCAGGTTGGTAGGATTCTTCCAGATTGCCTCCTTTTATCTCTATTTTACTTTTGGAACTAGCAAAATCACTGTGCTCATAGTTTCCCTCTTCGGTCAAGATGTTAACCAGGACACTCAGGTAGTGGTCGCCAGCTTTGCCTGGAATCCAAAAGGAGGTGAGGACGACTCTTTGCTCTCCCGGGTTGAGGTGGATTTCACTATTCTCTGAACTCGCCAGCGGTCTTTCAGCTTCCTGCCAGGTCATTTCAACTCCTGTCGCATCCAGATAGAATTGGATTGTGGCGTTATGCTCAATAATGTCCAGGTTTTTCAGGGCTATCGCGACGGGCATCTTGTCCCCGGGCTCATACGAGAGTTCTTCCGGCGCAAAATCAATTATAGCTACTGCGTTGGTATCGGGTTCTGTAGATTCTCCCATATTGTTTATTATCTCTACCGTGGATTCAGCATAAGTGAAATCACCGTGCTGGTAGTCCACATCTTCGTCGGTCAGGATACCTGCCAGAACGCTCAGGTCATAAATGCCTTCTTTACCCGGAACCACTTCAATTGGGATGAGAATGGTTTTTTGGTCTCCCGGCTTCAGGTGGATGTCAAGCTTTATTTCGACTGCCGGTCCCGCTGGTTCTTTCCACGGCCTTTCACCGCCAGGGGTATCTAAATAGCAGTGGACTCTAACGCCGTGCTCATGGATGTCTACGTTTTTCAAGGTGACACTAACAGTTGGCTTCTCTACTGATAAATATGAAGTTCTATCAAGCGTGATGTCATATATGCGCACCCGGTGCACTCTGCCGGGTTCAGTAATCTCTACCGATTGCTCCTCATTGGTCGGCTCGATAGATTCTACCGGCTGCTCTTCTTCAATTGGCGTCTGCGCACAGGCACCAAGAAAAACATACGCCGATATGAGGATTAGAGCGGATATTCCAACAATCCGCTTATTCGCTAACTTAAACATAGTACTCGCCAACGCTTGATATAGATTAGTGTATCATGCGATAGGCTAACAGGCAAGCGATTTCTATCATACCAGTTGACTTTTGGCATATTTTCTGCCATAATAGTGCTCTGAGACATCTTTAGGCGAGGTAGCAAATAACCAACTACTGAACACAGCAGAACCTGTAGATGGTCTTGACTAGAAGCTATATGTCAAGGTATCATTGACCAGACTAGCCCTGTCAGTGAACTTGGCGGGAAGCTAAAGATATGTTTGGAAAAATATTTGTGCCCGGTGGCAACGGATTCTTAGGTAAAAGGGTTGTCAATAAATTAGAAGAAGAGAGGATGAATTTCATCTCTCTATCTCTAAGAGATGGGATTGATTTTCGGGACAGCAAACAGACAAGAGAATTATTTGAGAGAGAGAAGTTTGACGCCGTAGTTCACTGTGCTGCATTTATTGGGGGTATCCAATTTGGCTATGAAAAGCCGGGAGAGATATTCTACAACAATACCTTGATGTCAACGAACTTGATGGAAGCGGCAAGATTAACCAATGTAAAAAGATTCGTCAACCCGATTTCAAATTGTGCCTATCCTGGAAACTTAACCGGAAATTTTAAGGAAGAAGAATGGTGGGATGGGCAACCTCACGAATCCGTGCTGGTGTATGGAGCGATAAGAAGAACGAGCTGGGTGCAGAGCTGGGCATATTATAAACAATATGGTCTTGAAACTATAAACCTCATCCTGCCCAATATGTATGGTCCCGGAGAACATTTTGATGAAATCCGCTCTCATGCCCTGGGCGCTCTTATAACCAAGTTTGTAGAGGCAAAAAGGAAGAGCCTCCCTGCGGTTACTGTATGGGGTACGGGTAAACCAACCAGAGAGTGGCTTTATGTCGATGATGGGGCGGAAGCTATGGTAAGAGCCTTGGAAATTGAGCATACATTAAAACCCATTAATGTCGGCGTCGGCCAAGGAATCCCAATTCTGGAACTTGCTGAGCTGATAAGGGACATAGTGGACTATGAAGGTAAGATAGCCCTGGATAAATCAAAGCCAGATGGCGCCTTATATAAGGCGATGGATAACACTAAATTAAAGAGACTGTTCGGGTGGGCACCACATACAGATTTGAGAGAAGGCATTGAAAAGACAGTAGAATGGTATATAGACAATTTCAAATAGGGCAAGATGGATGAAGACAGAAAAGATAGTAGATGGGGACTTAACATTAGCCATTGTAATCAGGGGTGATGATTGGGAAGAAGGTCTGAGTTTCGTGTCTTCTGATGAAGATTATCAGCAGGTAGGAATCTGGGACTATGGCAAAGGGAAAGAACTAGCTGCCCATATTCACCTCACTGAGCCCCGGCAAGCATTGCGTACTCAAGAGGTTGTTTTTGTCAGGGATGGTCGTATCAAAGCTAAGATTTATACGGGAAAGAGAGAATTTCTTACTTCAGTCGAATTGGGGAGTGGCGATACCATAATTCTCCTCAACGGCGGGCATGGCTATGACATACTTGAGGACAATACCAAAGTACTAGAAGTGAAGAACGGTCCCTATCCCGGAGCGGAGAAGGATAGAGAGAGAATCTAGCGGAGCAGCGAACAATGAAATGGATTAACCAGATGGAGCCCTGGATAGGTGGAGAAGAAAAAAGTGCCGTGGTGGCATACCTGGATTCAGGAGGATGGCTCACTGAATTCAAGAAAACCAGGGAATTTGAGCAGATGCTCGCTGACTATGTTGGCAGTAGATATGCTTCGGTAGTCAATAACGGGACGGCTAGTCTGATTATTGCCCTGATGGCTTTGGGAATCCAAGGGGGAGATGAGGTTATTGTCCCTGATTACACCATGATAGCCTCAGCCAATGCCATTGTCCTGGTTGGTGCCAAGCCGGTTCTGGTTGACATAAACCTATCAAATTTATGCCTTGACCTGGATTTGGTTGAAGAGGCGATAAGTCCTAGAACTAAGGCGATAATGTTCGTCAGTATCAACGGGCGCTGCCCCGATATGAATAGGGTAGCAGCTTTGGCTGATAAGTATAACCTGTCTCTCATTGAGGATACTGCCCAGTCTTTAGGTTCAAGATATCAGGGGAAACACCTGGGGACCTTCGGAGTGATTGGTAGCTTCTCCTTCAGCGCTCCAAAGGTCATCACCACCGGGCAGGGTGGTGCTTTGATTACTGATGACGAGCAACTGTTTACCAGAATCTCAATGATAAAAGATTTCGGTAGGCCTAAGAGTGGAGTGGACTACCATGAGACAATGGGCTTTAATTCTAAATTCACTGACCTCCAGGCAGTCATTGGCATTGAGCAGATGAAGAAGCTGGACTGGAGGGTAAGCCGCAAGAAGGAGATGTACCAGCTATACCGAGATTTACTAAAGGATATTGAAGGAATAGAACTTATAGATACCAATCTGGAGAACTGCTCACCTTGGTTTATTGATATCCTGGTTGAAAGCGAAGGGAGAAGAGAAAACCTAGCCTTGTTCTTAAAAGAGAAGGAAATTGGCAGCAGACCTTTCTATCCAGCCATTCATACTCAGCCTCCTTATTCCTACATCCGCGGTGATTTTAAAAATTCAGTAGATGTGTCTCAGCGAGGACTATGGCTGCCATCCTCTTCATTCTTAAGTGATGAAGACATAGGCAGGGTATGCGGCGAAGTCAGGAGGTATTTCCAGAGCAGTGGCTAAAACCCGGGATAGAAAAGGGCAGTTAAAATACATGCCCATTACCGAGCCTATCAACTACACCGTCAAGAATAAGAAGTTGTTATTCTTGAACTTCTCTTTAAGATGGTTCCTGTTGAATAAGATGCCATTTTTGGCTGATAAGCTTTTTCAGACTGTTATCAGTGAGCGGATTGCTGACTATGCCTTCATTCATCAGAATATCGGTTTAAATGGCGAAGGGAAGATACTCGATGTCGGCTGTCAGGGAAGTAAGCTGCCCATAGAGTTGGCAAGCCTTGGTTATAAAGTCTGGGGTATAGATGTGGAAGATTATCCGTTGGAGCATCCTAATTTCACCTTCGTTCAAGGAGACATCTGTCAAACATCTTTCCCGGATAATTTCTTTGATTGTGTAACCGTTATCTCTACACTTGAACACATAGGCCTGGGACGCTATAAAGACCCTCTCCATTCGGACGGCGATAAGGAGGCAGTTGGTGAGATACGACGAATTCTTAGAGCTGGTGGAAAAGCAATTATTACCGTTCCCTTTGGAAAGGGAACGATTGTTTATCGCAAGAAAGTACCTTTGCATCGGGTCTATGATTCTTCCAGATTGGCGGAGATATTCTCTGAATTCGACATTGAGAAGATTGAGTATTTGGTGAAAAGAGATGAGAATTGGTTTAAGGTTACGCTGGATGAAGCCAAAGATATTGAGAGTGGAGAAGTTCCTATGGCTGATGCCTTGATAGTGACTCGGAAGGAAATGAGATAACTCTATGACACAAAAATTACCTAACGTAGTTCTGATAACTATTGACGACCTCAGACCCGATCATACCAGTGTCTATGGTTATCATAAGCAGACCACCCCCAATCTGGAGCGTCTGGCTAAAAAGTCAATACTATTTGAGCAGGCGATAACTATGGGGGGCTACACGCCTATGTCCTTTCCTCAGCTCCTTGCCTCTGTTCCACCACCACTGAACCAGGCGGAGTTTATCCGTTATTATAAGAGCAAGTTTAATATCGCCGAGGTGCTTCAGGAGATGGGTTATAAGACTGCTGCCTTTGTATCTAATGCGCATCTCTCCAAGTTTTACCACTATGATAAAGGGTTTGATATTTTTGAGGACGATTTCATGGGTCAGACCTCGCTGTGGATGAAGAGAGTAAGGCATATCTTATCACCAATCAGACCGCTCCGCTCCGCCTATCGTTTTCTGCATGATTCCTTCCTGGCTAATCTGCGGCAGGAACTACCCCACAAGACCGCCGAGGAAATCAATGAACGGGCAATTGCCTGGATAAAACAACAATCAGAGAGCTTCTTTCTCTGGTTGCACTATATGGATGTGCATCCGCCCTATGTGCCACCAGCACCCTATCTTAAAGAGTTTTGCCCTGACTTTAGCCGGCGCAAAGCCTATAATCTGTCAAGTAAAAGACTTGCCAGACGAGATGATTTGACACCTTCAGAGCAGGAATCCGTGGCTAATCTGTATGATGCTTGCATAAAGCATGTTGACAATGGTGTGGGAGAGTTTCTCGACCAGTTGCAGAAAATAAAAGCTGATGAGGATACCGTAGTTGTTGTCACATCAGACCACGGTGACGAACTGGGTGAGCACAGCAGAGGAGACTTCATACTGTATGAAGGGAATCTCCGTGTCTCTCTGATTATTCAACACCCTAAAATAGGCGAAGGCATTGTAGTTAAGCCCCAGGTCAGCATGATAGACTTAGCGCCTACCATTATTGACCTGGTGGGTGGAGACAGGATGCCCGACTTCTACGGTAAGAGTCTGCTTCCAGTAGTGAACAGCGAAGTAGCCGGACCAGAACACATCATAAGCATGAACCTGGACCTGTCGTCAGAGGCGAAGTGCTTTTCTTGCAGGACGGAAGAGTGGAAGCTAATAGTAACCGATGGAGAAAGAGATAGGCTCTACAATTTACAAGATGACCCTGGCGAAACAGTAAATCTAGTAGATGAAGAGAGGGTGATAGCTGAGAGGCTTAGAGCTAAGATATCGGATTATATCTCCTTCATTGAGAAAGAGAAGCAGCAACCATCTACCGATAGGTTAAGGCAGAGAATAAAAGCACTTAAGCAGGCGGGCAAGATATAATAGATTGTCGGGATAGGAGAGCTAAGCAAGTCGGTACCAGCTTGCCAGTCAGTTAGAATATTCGATGCGGATATATATTCTGAGTAATTATAAGGGACACCCTGACGAGGCTATGAAGATTATAGCCTTTCGTCTTGAACAGGAATTATCCAGGCATCACGATGTAATTCACTCCAATGCACGGCGGAGCCTAACCTCTCTCCAGTTCTGGCGAAAGATTAGAAGTTTTCGACCCGATATTGTGCACATTTTACTGGGTCCTTTCGTTAACACTTTCATGATTGCTAGGCTTCTCAAAATCTACTGTAGAGGGGCAAAAGTGGTGCTCTCCCAACTCCAGCCGCCGACATCAGGCTTGCTTCGCTGGGGTATTATACCTACCTTGAAGCCCGACATGGTGATAACACAGTCAAAGAAAACCGCAGAGCAATATGCCAATCGTGGGTGCCGAACAGTTGTCCTCCGCGGCGGCGTGGATATGGAAAGATTCAAACCAATCAGTCCAGAGACAAAGAGAAAGTTAAGAGAAAAATATTCCATACCGCAGGGTGAGTTTGTTGTATTACACGTAGGACATATTAAGAAAGACAGGAACATTCAGCTACTAGCTGAAGTACAGGAAAAAACAGGAAATCAGGTCGTTGTTGTCGGTGGCAGCGCTTTTAAGCCAGAACCAGAGGTTTATGCTGACCTGAAGACTAATGGTTGTATTATTCTGACCGACTTTGTACCAGATGTAGAGGATATCTATAATTTGAGTGATTGTTATCTCTTTCCTACCACTCAACCCCTGCATGCCAATGAGATACCCCTGTCTGTTTTGGAAGCCATGTCCTGCAACTTGCCGGTAGTCTCTACCCGGTTCGGTGCACTGCTAGATATGTTCACTGATGGAGATGGCTTCTTCTTCGCCTCCGATGATGGAGAACTCTTAACCAGGGTGGAAGAAATCAAAACTGACCGAATTTCGGCCGATACCCGCTCAAAGGTATTGCCTTATAGCTGGCAGAATCTAGCCTCAGAGTTGGATGCTACGTATAACGACCTGGTGGCTGGCTCTTGCCGAGAAGTGATATGATGCTAAGGTTTGTTCTAGACAAGTTGATTTTCAATAATTTGAGAATAGGTCGTCTGTTCTTGAAGATGGTGGTTATTTTACTAAAATTCATGAAGCCACCTTATATCCAGGTGGAATCGACTACTCGCTGTAACCTGCGTTGTGAGTTTTGTGAGAGGTCAACCAGAGCAGGGAAAGGTTCAGACCTTGATTTGGGGAAATTCACTTCTTTTATTAGAGGTGGAGGCTTCTTCAGACCCCGTTTCACGATAGACCTCACTGGTGTAGGTGAACCTCTACTAAACAAAAACCTTTTGCAGATGATACGTTGTGTCAAAGAAACCGGCGGGTGGTGTGGCTTCACAAGTAATTTCCTTCTCATAGATGAGGCAAAAGCAGAGGAACTGATAGCTTCTGGGTTGGATTATATTTATATCTCCCTGGATGCCGCAAGTAAGAATTTATATGAGAATATGCGGAAAGGAGCTGATTTCGGAAGGTTGATGCGGAATATCTCTACTTTCATAACGCAGAAGCGACGCCTTCAAGCCAGAAAACCGTCCCTGTCTTTTTTGAGCACAGTCACCGAGAGTAATGGGGGAGAGATATTAGCTCTCATAAAATTGGCTGCTGATGCGGGGGTAGGCAAGGTCAACTTTCAATCCGCTGGAAAAGTCCACGAGAAGCCATACGACCCTACTGAGATTGAAGACTTTGAGGGGTTGCTCAATGATGCCTTGAAGCTATCAAAGGAGAGGGGTGTCACAATTGATACTCACTTTTTGACTGGCAAGCGTAAATGGTGCCTTCCGGTGATACCCTTTATTGCTGTAGAAGGCTGCGTGTTGCCATGCTGTTGGGCGACTCAAATAATGCCCCGCGAGGAGTATATTGAATTGAGTTTCGGGAATGCATTTGAGGAGGACTTCTCCAAGATATGGTCTTCCCCTGCTTATGTTGATTTCAGGAAGAAGATATTATTGGGCGATTACCCTTCTACATGTGGTAATTGTCCTGTTGTTGATGTCCAAGCTGGTGAATAATATTGATTACGGAGGTGTATCAATGCCACTGACAGATGCGGATGAAAGAGCGCTGGCTTCCTTTCAGGGAGGCACGACACTGCAAGAGTATCGCATACTACATGAGCTTGCTACTCAGGTAACAGAGGGCCAGATAGTAGAGATCGGCTCATTTGAAGGCAGGTCAACTATCTATATAGCAAAAGGCGTGAAGCAGCCAAACATAAAGGTCTGGTCTGTAGACCCGCATGTGCATGGTTCGGCAGATACACTTAAGAAGAACATCAAGAAATTCAACTGTGGGGATATTATAACCTCTATCGTTATGAAGTCACATGATGCGGCTGAGGCTTATGGTGAGCGCATTGGCCCCATTGGCTTCCTTTTCATTGACGGTGACCACAGCTATGAGGCTGCGAAGGACGATTTTGTTTCCTGGGGAAAACGGCTGGTTGATAATGGCGCGGTTGCTTTTCACGATTGCTGGGGTTCGGGTCCCACAAAGGTGGTTGCTGAGATGCTTGGTTCCGGTCAATATTCCAACGTGCACTTTCGTCATACCCTGTTATGGGCGACGAAACGTCCGGCATCCAGTAAGCAGCGTCTCAAATATCGGCTGTTCTCTATACTATTGCTGGCAATATCATGGGTCAAAATGCGCTTAAGACCTTATAAAACTATGCGTAAACTGGAATACTATTTTGGGCGTATATTTAAGTTAAGATACCTCGTGCCGCGTCTGTAAGAGAATGCTAAAGAATATTGCCGTCTCAGTACTGAATAAAGGTGACTTCTTTGAGTCCACCGAAGGTATGGTGGTTAGAACTAAGGCGTTATTTGATGTGATTAGCAAGCACCACCATGCCAGCCTGATTGTTAGAACAGATAAGGAGGATAATCTGAACAATGTCTTCCCGGTTAAGCCGGCCAATACCAGGCTATGGAACCTCAAGTTAATTCCAATCATCATGAGGGGCAAATTTGATTACGTTTACTGCGTGGGCGACCGCTTCGGGTTCATTACTTACTACCTATTATCTAAGATATATAAATACAAGATAATCTTTGGGGCAGAGGAGGTGTGGTCTGAAGTAGTACGACAGAGGAAAAGGATTAGCCCAAAAGAATTGCCCCGGTGGCAGCACTGGCTCGGGCTTGTCCGGGCATTAGACCGATTTGCCATTAAGCGTGCCGATTATGTTATTGGTGAAGCAGGCTACATTTGTGAGTTCTATCGGAAGTACCAGAAGAATGTCGAACTGGTTCCGTTGTTCATCAATGAAGATATATTCAGCAAGCATGAAACAGACAGAAAGTCAGGCAAACAAGGACACAAGAGAGTTGGTATCATCGGCCCCTTTGATATACCCAGAAACAGGTACAGCCTGGAATTTCTGTACAACAACCTGGCCGAATTTGACAGCAGGATAGAACTGGTGGTCATCGGCAAATGCAGCCATAGGATTGAGGATAGGCGCCTTACCTATACAGGCTATCTGGAGTCGGTTGAGAATTATGTTTCTCAACTGTCCCTTCTGGATGCTATCATAATGGTTGGTAAGAAATGGGACATCGGGCCATTCGTCCATGTCCTGGAATGCATGGCTTGTTCCTTACCTGTGTTCGCCACGCCTCAAGGTGCTTTTGGTCTAGACCATATCCAGCCGGGTAAGGACATTTTTGTTTTCGCAGAAGATGAGCTGGTGGACGAGGTTAATCAACTTGTATTTGATGATACTCTGATGGAACAGACAGGAAATAAGGCTCGGGCTACGGTCAAAAAATATTACAGCCGCAGGGCTGTTGAAGATAAACTTGTCAAGATACTGGAAGATATGGATAAGGTGTCATGAAGATTGCCGTTTGGCAAAGCTAATACTATACTTAACTAACAAGCGAGACCTAAAAGAGGTTCTAATAACAAGTAAGGAGGTGGAAATGGAAAATAGTGGTAGGCACGGGCTTTTGCATTTACTTGAAAAGCTACGCTTGGTTAGGGTTGCTATTATACTGAACGACATGCTGAAATCGACTCTGGCGTTGAAGGTTGTTTCCGCAGGTTCTTTGCAGATATCCAGCAATTGGCGGGATAGACTACTTCACTTTGAGAGATTGTTTAACTCAGTCAGAAATATACAAGGTGACGTCGTGGAGTGTGGAGTGGGAGGGGGGGAAAGCTTACTTATGATAGCAATCTTAGTCAGGAACAGTGGCATAAGGAGGCATATTTGGGGCTTTGATTCTTTTGAGGGATTACCTCCAGCAACTGAGGAAGACTTGAGTTCATCAAAAAGTTGGGTGAAGAATAGGTGGGCGAGGACAGTAAGGATTGTTGGAGAGGAAGAGGTGTTGTCTCGGCTAAGGCAAAGCGGGCTAGACAAACAGACTATAACTCAGCAGATAAGTCTTGTTAAAGGGTGGTTTTCTCAGACCTTGCCAGGATATCGCGGGACACAAATTGCTCTCTTGCACATTGATACCGACTTGTATGATTCCTACAAGATTGCTCTGGAGTGCCTATGGCCAAGGGTCGTTGTTGGTGGCATTGCGGTCTTCGGTGGTTATCAGACAACTGAGAACTGGCCCGGAGCCAAGAGAGCTATAGACGAGTTTGCTAGCCAGCATAGTGACAGCATGAAGCTATGTGAGGACCCCTACACTGACAGATACTACGCTATCAAATTGATGTAGCCAGTTAATCTCTGATAAAAGAGTAGCTTGGCATAATAGGTTAAAATGAATGTCAACCCAACGTGGAGAGAAATATTGCAAGCAAGGAGCCAGTGAAGACAAACGCACGGCAATTTTGGAGGATTTAAGGTATCATGAAAATCGCTATTTGGCTATTTGCCAACGGATCTACGGCCTTCGGGACAGCCGTCAGGGCAAGGAGCCTTGTTGAAGTCCTGAACTAAAAACACGAGGGCACC
>SDBT01015567.1_pt1 | contig 12085 bp, 19 predicted proteins | sample 2277101 | NCBI WGS metagenome assembly SDBT01 (sample SAMN10404973, study PRJNA504765) | marine sediment metagenome | isolation source: marine sediment core GS10_PC15, 103 cmbsf | place: Arctic Ocean: Southern Knipovich Ridge | collected 2010
CCCTAAAAGATAAAGAAAAACAGATAACTTCAGGATTTCTGGACCCAGAAACTGGAAGATTTATCACAGATGATGATAAAGAGTTTTATTTAAAAAAGATAATTTTGATAAGACATGCAATTTGTGATTGCGAACAAAATAAGATAAATCCTGACATAACTAAAATCGGCCATCAAAATGCACAAAAAATGGCCGATTTTCTTTCTCGTGTTATAGAAGACATTGAAGAATTTGAAATGTTTTCCAGCACCTTATTAAGATGCGTTCAAACAGCATCAGAAGTTTCAAGAAAATTAAATCTTAAATATACCGCAGCAGAAAAATTTGAAGATAAAAATACAGAAGAAACTCCTGAAATATTTTTTGATAGATTAAGAAACGTCTTGCATTTTCTACCAGAAAAAAGTATTATTATATCGCATTGTAATTTTATTATAAATACAACGCAATTGGCTACTGGAATCGAAGACATTACAGCATGCCCTCAATGGGAAGAAAAGATTCCAAACGCAAGTATAACTTTTATTAACCACCGAAAGCTAATTTGGCTTGGCAAGGATCATGAATGAAATCAATTGTAAAATTAGATAATAAAATTAAGTTTAGAAAATTAGAAGACCTTATTGAAGAACCTATTATAATAAGAGTAAAAGGAACTTTTGATGAAGATATGGCTGAAAAGTTCTCAGAAGATTTCTCTATTGCTCACAATACAGGACAAGAAATAATTCCAGTTATAATAGATTCATATGGAGGTCATGTAGACAGCCTCATTTCAATGATATCAGATATTCAAAATTCAACTCTTCCTGTAGCGACCATTTGTATAGGAAAAGCAATGAGTTGCGGTTCCATACTTTTATCCTGCGGAACAGAAGGGTACAGGTTTATGGATGCCAATTCCAGAGTTATGATTCATGATATTTCTTCATTCCATTTTGGAAAAAATGAAGAAATACAATCTAGTGCTAGAGAAGTGAATAGATTGCAAAAGAAGGTGTTTAGATTAATGGCAAAAAATTGCGGTCATAAAGATCATGATTATTTTTTGAAATTAATTCATGAGAAAAGCCATGCAAACTGGTATTTAACTCCAATAACAGCAAAAAAACATAATCTTATAAATCACATTGGTGTTCCTACACTGACAACAAAAGTAAGCGTGGTATCTAGTTTTGAATTTTAATCTTACAGATGAACAGAAAAACATAATATCAGAAATCACAAAGTTTAAACATAGCGTCCAAACTTTGGGCGGTTATGCGGGAACTGGCAAAAGCACTGTTGTTACCCACATCCATCAAGCCTTTCCTGATTTTGCTGTCTGTGCTTATACAGGAAAAGCAGCAAATGTTTTAAGAAAAAAGGGCATTGTAGATGCTTCAACTATTCATAGTTTAATTTACAAGCCATTATTAGATTGGGAAGGCAAGATAATTCTTGATGATAATGGCAATCCTATTTTCACACTAGCTCAAGATATGCCTTATAATGGAATCATCATAGATGAAGCCTCTATGGTTAGCGAAGAGATATATAAAGATTTGTGTTATTTTAAAGTTCCTCTTTTATTTGTTGGAGATCATGGGCAGTTAGAGCCAGTTAGTGATAAATTTAATTTAATGAATAATCCAGATTATAAGCTTGAGACCATTCATAGAAACGCTGGGGAAATTGCCCACTTTGCAGATCATCTAAGAAAAGGATTTAGAGCAAATGCCTTTAGGAATAAAGACAAAGTCAAATTTGTTTCTTATTATAAATCAGATGAACATCTTGTAACAATGGATCAAATAATTTGTGCTTTTAATAAAACCAGAGTTAGTATAAATCAAAAAGTCAGAAATACACTTGGTTTGAAAGGCCAATGGCCCACAGTAGGCGACAAAATAATGTGCCTCAGAAATGACAGAACAATGGGTTTGTTTAATGGTATGCAAGGATATGTCAAAAGAACTCATGAAAAACCTAAAAACAAAATGACATTTTTTTCTGATGGGACTTATTATAATGATCTATTGTTTAACCCCAAACAATTTGATAAAGTAAAATATGATTTTGCTCATGGAAGAGACGAACCGCATCCGTTTGATTTCGCATATTGTATTACTTGTCATAAGGCACAAGGCGACGAATGGGATAAAGTAATGGTTATTGAACAACGCTGCGATCTTTGGGACCACCGCAGATGGACATATACAGCCGCTTCAAGAGCAAAGGAAATGATATTATGGGTAAATTAAAAAACATGTTTCCTAAAGGTAGTTTTCCTATGACAGATGATTTAAAAGATAAGCTTAAAATTCATTTAGATAAAAAAGTTTATAGAGAATATTTTAATACAAAAGGGGAGTTATTTGAGTTGAGAGAAGAATTTTTCTTAATTCACCCAGAATTTCAAGCTTTTGATTATGAATTATGTGTTACTTGGCACGTTAGACCAGCTTGGTGTGATATGTGGTGCTGTGATGGTGTAAGTGTCGGTGATGCTCAAGATACTTTGAATATGTTTAATGGTTATAAAGTAGAGGATTTTCAGTAATGGAATTGTTATTCATTATATTTGTTGTGTGGTTTATATGGTTTGGTTATGAATTTTTAAAAGTTGCCAACAGAATTGCTACATCACTTAGCCAAATGATCAATTATTCAAAAGAAGAAGAAGAAGAAGAAAAGAATAAAAATCTGGACGAACTATGCCGTGATTTTAGAAAAAAACTTGATAAATCTAAGCAGGATTAACATCTTCTTCATTTAAATACCAAATTAATGATACATCTGGAATGACTAGTTTCAGATCTAAAGCATCAGCAGTTTCATTTGCCAAATCTTCGGAAAAAGTAAACCAATAACGGTTATTTGGAAAATTGGGAAATTCGCATCTATCGCCCATATCTTTCATTTTCCATCCTTTTGGTTCAAGCCAATCTAAAGATTCACCTTTATACATGTATCCAATTATTGACTTTTCATTTCCCGGTAATTGAAATGCTTGAGCCCCAATTTCTATGTGCTTCTTTAACATGATTAACCTCTATGATATCTTAGTGTTATGGTATTATTTAGTGGCCTGATTTACAAATAAAGGCAGATTCTCTATAATGTAATCGTCGCTCCTTGTGTTGAGGAATCTGCTGATAGCAATGCACTGCATGGGCTTTCAGTCAGCAGACAAAACCCCTCTTTTTCGGAAGAGGGGTTTTTGTTTACAAGGAAATTTTATTAGCTATAATGATGGTATCGACAGTCTGTTGGCCCTTTAATTAGGGTTCTACCAAATTCCGAGCTATCGGGATACAACAACCCCTCTTTTTTAGGAAGAGGGGTTGTTTTTGTTTACGTGGCCAATAGATTTCGCTATAATGATATTGATAGACAATCCGGCAACCGAGTGCAGCCCTTTGGGCTCTACACAACAACCCCTCCTAAAAAAGGGGTTGTTTTTTTTGTCAAAATTTCATCTCAATTACTAAAATAATTTATGAAAATATTATTTCTTAAGTGGTGGTTATTTTTTGCTTTAATGGCTGTTGGCTCTTTTATCGCATTTCAATTAGGTATTTTTCATGAAATATGGGATAAAGACGTAACCAAACTTAGTGCTATTATTTTAATTATGTTTACATTAGTCTCTCTGGTCATTGGGGCCAAAACATATGAATTAAGTAAAATAATTGATAGTCCTTGTACTCAAAAGACTTGTGATAAAATTCAAAAAATTGAATATGTTGAAGAATTTGGATGGTTTGCATCAGACATGTTTATGAATGTCGGAATGATCGGAACCATTATTGGGTTCATTATGATGCTTTCCGCATTTGAAGCACTAAGCATTTCTGATCCCAAATCTATACAAGACTTTCTGCACTCACTAGGCACAGGTCTCTCTACAGCTTTATATACAACATTAACTGGATTGATCTCCAGTCAGCTTGCTAAAATCCAAGTTTTCAATCTAAGTTTGACTCTTGAAAAAGTAAAGGAAAAAGCTAATAAATATTTAGAAAGCAAAGAATGAAACGAAAAACACATTACGGCTCTTTAGTTCCATATACTGATTTGTTTTTGAATTGCTTGGTTTTATTTATCATGCTGTTTGCTATAGCTATTGTCCAAATGAAAATGGATGAAGTAAGTAAGAAAAAAGTAGAAGCAAAAGCAGAGTTTATTATTACCATTTCTTGGCCTATTTCAGCCAATGATGATGTTGATTCATATTTGGAAGATCCTTTGGGAAATTTAATTGGATTTCAACGAAGAGAACAAGGCTTGATGCACTTGGACAGAGATGATTATGGAGATCATAGCGATGTTATTCAAACCCCACATGGTCCTATTTCTTATCCAGAAAATAGAGAAGTATTAACGATAAGAGGAATAATTCCGGGTGAATATACTTGTTGGGTACACATGTATTCAAAAAGAACAAAGATGCCCGCAGAAGTAACTGTACAAGTTGATAAGATAAATCCAATGGTACAAACTATTTCTATTAAAAAATACAAACTTCATGTGAATGGAGATTATCGAACGGCATGCAGATTTATCTTGAATAAAGAAGGCGAAGTTACAAAGGTTTTTTATCTTTCTAAAAAATTACCAGTTAAATTAAATCATTCAGGATCGAATGCAGGATCGTTTGGAGATGATGAAAACTATAACGAAGGGGGAGAATAATGGATATGGAAACGCTTGGAATTCCGTTGGTTATAATAATGACATTTATTATAGTCTTATGGTTTTTAATTGGAGCCCGTGGTCATTGGGGGGTTAAAACACTTGTTATTGCAATTGCATTGTTTTCTGCTGTTGGAGCTTGGAAATCTGTTGATAATGCTAAAGGATATGAAACAACTGATCCATTACCTATAGAGTTTCAAGTTCATTGGGTCGTTGTTGACGAACCCGCAAAAGGAAAAGAAGGATCTATACGAGTTTGGTTGACTGAAACAGAATTATCAATGAAATCTGTTCGTACTCCAAATGGAATAATAGAAATCCCTTCTTTTGTTGAAAAATCCCCAAATCGGGTCTACAGATTAAAATATTCTAAAAAAAGACGAGATCAAGCTTCTAAAATCCTAGAAATGATTAAAGCTGGAAGAATTTTTATGGGAACCACGAAAGGCAAGGGCGATGGGATTGAAGGCAAGGGAGAGAAAGGCAAAGGTAAAGGCAAGGGAAAATCCAACTTTAAAGGCAAAGGCAAGGGCAATTCCCTTAGCAATAGTGATTCTCCCATGTTTTATGAGCTTCCACCACCTATTTTTCCTGAAAAAGAGAGGAAATAAGCTTTAAATTCATCTTCGATTTCGCTATAATCCTTAGCAGGTAATCAAAAAGGAGTTTATGCTATGGCTAAAAACTGGAATGAAATCAAAAAGAAAATGGGTCCAGAACGGGTGGCAAAGATAGAGAAAGCCGCACAGGAAGTCATGCAAGAGCGACTTGACGAAGGCAAACCAAAATTTTTATCAAACTTTTATTTAACTTGGCGATGGCTTGTTGAACATCCGGCCTTTCAAGCAAAAGGGAGAATGGGTCGAGAATTAGCCGAAAAAGGATTTACTGATTCTCGATTTGCAGAAGTTCTTGACATTGATGTTCAAAAAGTCAATCCAATAACCAATCGTGTTGATGAAGATCAATCCTTGAATACTCAAACAGAAATTTGGCTTGAATGTGGTGCGATTTGGAATCCCACCGAAGAAGATTTGGGACATCCTGTTCCTGAGCAAGAACAATTAATTGGGGCTACATGTCATGACCTCCATCTTGATTCTAGTGCCGAGACATTTGAAATTGCCATTATGAATTTAGGAAGATTGGTTTATGAAAAATATGGCGACTATGAACAAGAGTTATCATGAAATTTATCATATTAACTTTTATTGTTCTGTTGTGTGCGGGCTGTTCTGGACCCAGCTTTAGTCCCTTTGTTTATGGAACAAAATATCCAGAAGCATGTTGCCCAACCGAATGCAAAGAATCAATGAAATGCATTGGCTATTGTTGCAATGGTGAAAGCTATCATCAATGTAAAAGCCTTTGTTGTAATTTTGAATGAGAAATAAAATGGACCCTTTAACACCAGAACAAGAACTTTTTGCTATAAGATGTATGGAAACATACGCAACAATTGCTTCGGAAACTAGAGGCGGCATTGGACCTGCTGATCCAATTCATTCTGGATTACTTCTATATTTACTTCGAGGTAATAAACCGTTTGAAAAGCCGCCACCAAAATCCTATAGTCGTCCAGCTTATGAGTTAGCCGAAGGAAAAAGATGTCTTGTTGGACTGTATCAAAGAATGTTTGGTCTTGAAAAAGGTGATTTGCCAACCATTTATATTGATCAATGCGGTGATTGGGAATGGCATGATGTAGATAAATTTATAATTAAACACACTATAAGTGGCGACCTTTATAAATTTGAAGAAGCAACAGCAAAAGAAATTGTTAGTTCTTGGACTTATCTAACAAAGGTTTCCGATGAACAAAAAATTAAAGACGCACAGTTATCAATTGTGTCAGACCGGAAAGAAGGAATGTTAAGAGGGTTTTTACAACGGATTGACGGAGAAGCACCAAGGAAAGAATAAATTATGAATAAAGATTTATTAGATCGAGTCGAAAAATTGCGTAAAGAATTGTGTGAACCGGGTCAGGTAGCAGTTCGGAAACGGTCTGAATATAATAATTTACTCAATGAAGTAAAAGATTATATAGAACGCTCATGGGACTTTCAAATACCAATAGTGATCGATGAAAAATTTACATTTTTCTGGGCTGGTCCATTTAGTCAATGGGCAACATCTGTTTTTAAAATCGATGGTGTCACGTATTCTAGTGCCGAACAATATATGATGGCAGAAAAGGCAAGATTCTTTGGGGATGAAGAAACAGTTAAAAAAATCATGCAAACTGCAATACCGTATGAACAAAAGAAACTCGGCAGACAAGTCAAAAATTTTAATAAAAACAAATGGAAGGCTGTCGCTCGTGATGTTGTGTATAAGGGAAATGTGGCCAAATTTTCTCAAAATCCACACTTAAAAGAAAAATTAATGGAAACAAAAGGAACTACTCTTGTAGAAGCCAGCCCACATGACGAACTATGGGGAATAGGCTTGAGAGAAGATGATCCTCGTGCTCAAAATAGGTCGCAATGGCAAGGAAGGAATTGGCTTGGAGAAGTAATAACTAAGGTAAGAGAAAAATTTATAGAATTGGAATAATATGATTAAAGATACTTTGGAAATGGAACAGAAACTTCAAAATTTTTTGGATAATGGTAAAATAGTGTTATTTAAATATGCCGATGCATGGCATAGAGTAACAGAAATTAAACATGATCCAGACCCAGAATGTGATTGGACGTATGGAGTAGTCAAAAGAGAACAATTGAGTGAACTTCATATTTGGCTTATTGAATTGATTGACGATGATATCATGGTGATAGAACCAAATAATTTATGGATGATGCCACAACAAGTGGGATAAAATTAAACGGCTAATTCTTCATTCAATTGTTTAAGAAGATGGCGAAATTTAACTTTGCCTTCACGGTTGCCACGATTTTTATATGCATCAAATAATCTTTGAAGTTGGGTCGGAATTTCCCAAGTATCTCGACTGCAATCTTCCCTTATAAAAGATATATGAAACGACTGTGGATTAAAATCAACTCCAGCAGTTATTCCTCCACACCCTGTTCCCCCACACTGCCGAAACCAATCATCATCTAATTGATCCCAAGGGAAATTGCTAAATTCATCTAATTTGTGTGCCGTATCCCCATCTGGGCCTACATATTCTGCCATAAGCGTTCACCTGTAATCATTATAGATAAACCGCAATTCTTTGTAAACTTATTAAGAATTGAATAAATATTATTAATTAGGAGGCAATATGAATTATTGGCTAGATATCATTCGATTAGAAAAAGATTTTGGTTATTTTTTTGAAAAATGCACTGATCACAAACTTTATGATTGTCAAAAGAGATATGTTAAATGTCTTATTGATAATCGAGAAGTAATATGCAAAAAATATAGATCTGGGGGCTTTACAACGATAAATGTATTGTGGTCGTTGTGGAATGCTATGTTTAACGGTGAAACTAATATGATTGTTACAGGCAGATGTATTGATGCTAACTGGTTATATAATTTTACATTACGGCATCTGAGAAAAGTGCCCAATGGTTTGGCAAATTGCAACATTATTCAAAATCATAGGATTACCTTTAACAACAACGGGATTCTGTATTTTTATAATGCTGAATCTTCATCCTCTAGAGGATGTGCTATTGATAGGCTGTATTTAGACGAACCTGCTTTTTGGAAGAATGCCGATAATACATTTAAATGTTTATATCCCACTCTCTCTAGCACAAGCAGTTTATCGATTGCATCAACTGTAAATGGCAAATCAGGCAATGGGGAATGGTTCTTTCAAAGATATTCGTATGGGAAATTTCATGGCCAGCCAACGGTGTTTAAAACAATATACACAGACTGCCCGTATTACAAGACGATTGATTTAAAACAATTAAAAGCCGCCTTGGGAGAGGAAGGCTGGAAGCAAGAAGTATTGTGCGAATTTGTAGAACCAATGAAATATGATGACTAATAGATATTTCCTTGATAATTAATAAATAATAACATGGACTTCAAGACATGGATCAATATGCATGAAATGCCTATATCTTCTTTTCAGAAGATAGGGTCAGGTTGGAAAACCGGCAAAGGTCACAACTATGATCCAGCGAGCATTAAGCTTTTAAGTGATCCAAAATCAATTGAACAGCTTCACAAGCGATTTCAAGGAGCAAAACACAATTTTGATTTATATTTTTTAAGAGCACCATCTGCATCGAAACAAAGCGAAACAGGGATTGTTACTCCAGAATGGGTCCAAGAAAATCTTAAAGTAAATGTGCTCGCAAATCCAAGTGCAATTACAATTATATTTGTAGGTAATACAGGTTCAGAAAAAGTTCCAATGACACCTTGGATCATTGCCCATCGAATAGCTCATGCTATTGATTCTACTAGATATGGACAAGAGGAATACAAAAAGGCAATTGCAAAATTTGAATATGAATTTAAACTCATATTAAAAGATCATTATAGATTTGATAACTTTAGAGATGAAAAGAAAAAAGCAGATGCCTTGGCAATGCTTTTTAATGCTATTGGCACCATGAGATCGGCAAGATTAGGGAAAATAACAAGATACCGTGAATTCTATCATGAATTATTTGCTCAACATTTGCTGAATAAAAAAGCGGTTACCCCAGAAGAATTAGATTATGGATATGGAGAAGATCAGGGAGTAAGTATAAGATTTAATTCATTACCCAGAATGATCGGTAAAGCCAGAGGAAATAATTATTATAATCAATATCATGATGATGAACTTATGCAAGATCATATAAATGAGAAATTAAGAAGCATGGCGTCTTGGATAGAATTAGAATTTAATAAAATTTTAGATGCCCATACTGGAAAAATAATGGTAATGTAATTAACCAGCTTTTGGAACAGGCCCTAATCCGCCAAAAATACTAGGTCCAGACCATTTCTTTTGTGGCGGATTTTGAAAATAACTCACCAAACCTTCATGATCTCTTCCATGTAGATCGACTACACGTTTTAATTCTATTGGAGTCCATTGCAACCCTGTTTGAGGATTGACTTGATTTAACATATCAGTGATATTAAAATTATGTTTAGTTTTCAATTTATCATGAATTCTTCTAGAAACCATTCCTTTTTGCATTCTGCCTCTGATATATTGAGTTATCCATCCCCTTCTAAACTTTTTATCTTTTAATTTCTCGTTATTCCAATTTAACCATATTGCTTCGGCTATTTCAGTCCATAATTTTTTAGAATTACTTGGTTGTGCCCACCAATGAATATTAGGACTAGCATGGCCTTGTTTAGCAGCTTTTTGAAGATTCGTTATGGCATTCTGTATTTCTTGACCAATTTCATCTTTATGCTTTTCATAATCTTCTCTTTTTCCTAATCCATCGCCGCCAACAGGTTCTGCATCATCTCTTGTTTTCATTAAATGGGTCAAACTGATTTTAACTACATTTGGAACCGGCTCCCATTCTACAGTTTTACCGCTACCAGCAGGTTCGTAATTGGAAGCAGATCTTTTTAATTTAGATAATATGTTGTTTGCTTGGTGAGCGTTAATAGGCTTGAAATAAAGAGCAGTCTTAGTTTGGTCGTTCATGCCACGAAAATCAATACCAGATGCCTGCAATTTCTTAAAAAGTTTTGTTATCCCTGTATTAATTTTAAAGCTTTTTGATCCACCTTTTGACAGTTTCATGGTCATTGACTGAAGATCGCTCCAATCAGATTTGAGATACCCATCACTTCCTATTGCTTTGAATAAAAGATCATTATATCTATATCCTAATGCTTGACCCCAGTTTCTGTGTGGAAATTGCTTTAAATATTTTATATCAGCCTCATCGATAAAAACAGGGTTGCGTCTAACAACAGCTTCATCGATCCTGTGCTCAAAATATTCGAAAAATGAGATCATTTAAATTATTTAGTATATAATTATATGAATTTCAAGCAATGGGAAAGCAATTGGGAAGACCTTAAAGATTCCAAATATCGAAAGTGGTGGATGCTTGGCTTCAAAGCCGGGAAAAAAGGTGTTCTTCAAAGTATCCCACATGGCGTCTCAGGTGCCTATTTTGATGGTCTTGATTATTACAAAAGACTTCAAAAGACAAGGGTTTACATCAAACCTGAAGTTCCCTATAATATAGATGTTGAATAGGATTGAACAGATGTCAAGAGCAGTGGCAGAGCTATGCTGATAAACAATAAGAGATAATTATGAGCAAGAATTGGATAATTTTTACTTTCATTTCCTTCTTCTTCGCAGGAGTTATTATCTCTATATGGGTTGTTGAAGAAAATAGAGTAAAAGCTAAAATCTCAACAGAAACCCTAGCAGAAACTTCCATAGGAAGAGATTCATTAAACTCAAATAGAATCAATGTTGGTAATAAATCGCGTATTGTCAAAGAAATAAAAGAGGGAGAAACATTTTGGATTGATCCCAATCATCTTTATGCGGACGCAGAAAATAAATTATGGGTAAAAACACACGCGACAGTATATGATTTTCATACAGAAGGCGGGTTTGCAAGTGTGAAAATACAATTAAAAAACGGAAAATTTAATATTTCTCTTAATGATTGTGACAAGGATTATAAATGGGAATCAAATGATATAAATCCATTATCCGATTATTTCAAAATAACTCGCATTACGGATGAAAGATGAAATGAAAATAATTACTTTTGAAGAAAAAGACGCTAGAGCATTGCTTGCAAAACTAAAACTTGATGAATCTCAATGCGTTAAAAATCATCCTGATCAATGGGAACTAATTGGTGAAATTCACGGACAATTTCACTACGAAGTGGTCAAGTGGCTGCAAGATCAAGGTGCAGATTGCATACGAAGATAAAATTAAATCCATGTAAAAATTGTAAAAATAACAAACATTTACAATGGTATACATGGCACGAAAAGAATTGGTGGATTATTTGCGATAAATGTGGTCGTGCTGGTCAAACAGGAAGAAAGAAGCGAGATACTGTTGATAATTGGAATGACAGAAATGATAAAAAAGTTCATTAAGGAGTTTCAAAAATTTGCCATCAAAGGTAACATATTCGATATGGCCATTGGTGTGATCATTGGCACCGCATTTGGCAAAATAGTTTCTTCAGTTGTTAAAGATCTTATTATGCCTGTAATGGGATTTGTTTTGGGGCAAGTTAGTTTTAAAGACTTAAAAATTGTTCTGCAAAGCGAAGTAAAAGTTGGAGATAAGATAACCCAACAGCTAATTGCAATAAACTATGGAAGTTTTATCCAATATGTAGTTGATTTTACAATTATTGCCCTTACGATATTTGTTGTAATAAAAATAGTGAATGCAATAAGAGATAAAGCAGAAGATGAAAATGACAAAACCGTGCCGTTGCCTAAAAATATCGAAATACTCACGGAAATAAGAGATGAGTTGAGA
>SDBT01015568.1_pt1 | contig 12085 bp, 14 predicted proteins | sample 2277101 | NCBI WGS metagenome assembly SDBT01 (sample SAMN10404973, study PRJNA504765) | marine sediment metagenome | isolation source: marine sediment core GS10_PC15, 103 cmbsf | place: Arctic Ocean: Southern Knipovich Ridge | collected 2010
TCGAATGTTGATCAGGATGTTATAGCTCCTAATATCGGCGCTCTCTATGATCTCATCCTGCTCACCAGTGATGAATCTGAATTTACCGGGGATGAGCAGATCGTTGTCAAGGGTGCTTCGATGGTCATGGCCAGAGAGGCTGAGAGGTCCCGTCAGCTCGAGTTCCTGCAGATCACGGCCAACCCGTTGGACAGCCAGATTGTTGGCATCGAGGGCCGTGCGACCATCCTGCGAGACGTCGCTCGCGACATTGGACTGGACGGAGACCGAATTGTTCCATCCGAGACAGAGCTTGCCAACCGGCGCCAACAGGAGCAAATTGCACAGAAGGCCGCGGCCCAGGCGCAAGGCGATCAGGCAGGAGCTCCTGCTGCCGACCCGGGGCCACAGCAAAATGATGTGGTGACACGTAATCTAGCCGCGACTAAAGGAGGCACCTGATGAAGGGTTTCGCACACAGCAACACCAAGGACATCCGGACCGGAGGCTACATGAAGCCCCCGTTCAAGCCAGGCTACATGATGGAGATGCCCAGAGCCTCCGCCATGGGGATGTACGGGGACTCGCAGAAGCTGTCGGTCAACGCCCAGTACGGCGTCGAGGGCTACGGGAGCACTGAATATGTCACTCAGATGTCTCGCAAGACGTCGAAGTCGGCGGGCGGATCCGGGTATAGTAGCCTGACCACGATGCGACTCAAGTACGGCGTCGAGGGCCAGGCGGAGAAATCCGGTATGCAGTGCTACGGCATCAGCGGCGTCGAAGGCGGCGGTGGCCAGGGCGGCAAGCGCAGCAGCCTGCGGTCTGCCGGCGGAACGCGGTGAGCTGAATGGCACACTCATCCGGATATGACAGCTACGGGTATCCGACGGCCAACATGGCCCCGGATATCCTCACCAAGAGCCGAGGAGAAGGCGAGCACGGTTTCCCGAGGGAGTCGAGTACCAGCCACATCAAGAAGTCTGGTGGTGCTGATATGGATTATGGTCCGGATTATGCCACCAAGGGCATGGGCTATGCTCTCGTCACTCAATACCGAGATCCGGTGGACTCGGCGAAGGAAGGCACCGTGAAGGAGTGGTCCTACGAAAGGGGATACTTCCAGCGACCCCTCGCCAAGAACAAGGCTCCGGAGGCGCCGGGGGTGGTGAATTATGGGGTCATGGGCCCCTTCTTCAAAGTCTGATGGCGACAAGTGAAACCCTACGACCTCTGCCGGAGGTCCTCAGTGGCCTTCGGCAGAACCCACTATTCCGGCACTTGATGGGTCACCTGGTGGCCAGGAAAGATACCCGGATCGAGGCGGCGATCAAAGCAAGGAGTGAAGTCGATACGTTGCGAGGTCGCGCACAAGAGATGATGGACCTAATCAGAGATCTGGAGAAAGAGTGATGGCACGGACGGCAAGACTACCAAAAAAGGTGCGGGACCAGGAGAAGCGGGCTGCCGCTTTGCTGGAGAAGCACACCGGGGATCAGACGCCGCCCGCCGTGGCGATCGTTCCTGACCCCGTTGACGAGGGAGCGGAGATCCCCGCGGAGGATGGTCTCGAGATTGTAGATATTCCAGAACCTCTGGTAGCGGAGCCTGTCGAAGAGGTTCCGGCCCCACTTGATCCCGCCGAGGAGGATCCCGTCTGGGAGCAGCGATACAACGCGCTCAAAGGCAAATACGACAGCGAGATTCCACGTATGCGCGGGACCATCGATGGCCTGCAGCATCGTCTGTCGGAGCTGGAACAAGCTCCTGTGCCCCCCGCGGTTCCGGAAGCGGCCATCTCTACCCAGGCCGATGCAGACGATCGGGAAAACTATGGAGATGACTTCGTCGACTTGGTTGAGCGCCGAGCGCGCCAAATCGTCGAGAAGGAGATTTCCAAGCTGACGCCGCAGATCCAGAAGATGAGTGGCGAAGTGGCCGAGACGCGCCGGATGACCGTTCAGGAACGTATGCACGTTCAGCTGGACACCCAGATCAAGGACTGGCGTGATATCAACGTAAGTCCAGAATTCCTCGCATGGCTAGAGCAGAGCGACCCCTTCACCGGGGTTCCGCGAGCGACTCTACTGCGAGGCGCCTACGATTCCGGACATAGCGACCGCGTGATCGCTATTTTCCAAGGATACCTCAGTGACACAGCTCCGGCCTCGCCGGTACCTGTGCCCCAGACACGGAAGCCTGGTCGAGCGACCCTTGCCGACCTTGCTGCGCCTGGGGCGACTCGTACGGCGGGGAGAGGCCCCACTGAACTACTGCCACCCGCACCCGTGACCCGGAAAGACATCCAGACTTTCTATTCAGACGTGGCCAGAGGCGCGTATAAAAACCGCCAAGAGGACCAGGTGAAGATGGAAGCCAAGATCAACACTGCCGTGGCACATGGGCTCGTAACCTAGATAGGAGGCCAACATGGCCCTGCTCGCTTCTGCCGCAACACGCGGCTCCGTTGCCGCCGACACATACCCGATCGGCGCGTCATCCGAGGCCCTCGGCGGACCCACTTCTCCGCCGGTTGCCACCTCGTATTCCGGGACGTTCATCCCCGAGATCTGGAGCGGTAAGCTCCTGGCGAAGTTCTACGACGCCACGGTCCTGGGGGCGATCGCCAATACCGACTACGAGGGCGACATCCGTAACCAGGGTGACACCGTCCATATCCGGACCCGGCCGACCATCGACATCACGGACTACACCCCGGATTCCGATCTGCTCGTCCAGCGTCCGAACGCTGATGTGGTTGACCTCACGATCGAGTACGCGAAGTACTTCAACTGCATCATCGATGACGTCTGGGAGGTCCAGTCGGACATCGACCAGATGGACATGTGGGCCGAGGATGCCTCGGAACAGATGAAGATCGTCATCGATACCGAGATCATGCAGCTCGAACTGCTCGGCAATGCCAGCGCCGACAATCTCGGTGCCACGGCCGGTCGGCTCTCCAACGACATCAACCTCGGCGTCACCACGACTCCGTTGGTTGTCGTGCCGAGTGGTGCGACAGGTGTTCAGGACAATGTCATCGATTTTATCATCAACATGGGACAGGTTCTCGATGAGCAGAACATCCCAGAAGGTGACCGCTGGCTTATCATTCCGGCGTTCATGGCGGCGATGATCAAAAGGTCGGAGTTGCGAGACGCCTCGCTGACCGGTGACGGCACTACGATGCTGCGCAATGGCCGTCTGGGCATGATCGACAGGTTCACGCTCTACATGTCGAACTTGCTGCCTACCGGAACGGTGGCAGGGTTGGTTGCTGGTGAGTCGGCGGTCTTCGCCGGTCACACCGTAGCGACGACCTTCGCGTCTCAGCTGACGCGGATGGAGACCATGCGTTCGGAGCGGACCTTCGGTCAGCTGATGCGTGGCCTGCAGGTCTACGGTGCGGAAGTCATCAAGCCCGAGGGCTTGGTGGAAGCGATCGTCACGAAGGCTTAATTGCCCTGATAACTACCTCTCCCCTGGCACCAGTGCTGGGGGAGAGCTGTCCCCTTAACCCAGAACTGGAGTTCTGAATGGCCCGCGCGATGAAACAACCTAGCGGACAGTGGCTGCAGCTGCGTAGCGGCGCTGTCTATCATTGGTCGGAGTCCCTCGCCAAGGCATCCGGTGCGTTTAAAGTTAGCCCCCAGGTTGCCGCGGATTGGTTCCGCAGCATTGGTGCCGTGAATGAGACCACGAAAGCATATCCCCCAGAGGAGGAGGTTCTCGCTGTTGCGGATATTGATGTCGAAGAGGATGGACCCGCTCCCGCGCCCAGGAAGACAAACCGACGACCGAAGAAAGCCCCGGCGGGCAAACTGAGATCCGCTGCGGGACGGGAACCTACCATATCGGTCAGTGACAAGGCGCCCACGAAGGCCGAGATTCAGGATATGATCGATGGCAGTGACAGCGGATGATATCATACGGCGCGTTCGCGCGCTGCTCCAGGACTCGATCACACCGCTTCGGTATGCGGACATTGATATGTTCGATTCGATCAATGATGGCCTTGATCAGATGGTCAGCCTCCGCCCGGACTATTTCATCTCGGTCCAGTTTGCGCCTGCCAAGGTAACTGCTCTGGCGTCTGTACTGAGCATTCCTGACCGCTTGATCTACCCTATGACCCTGTTCACTGCCGGCTATATGATGCTCCGGGAGGATGAGTTCTCCACGGACGGGAGGGCCAACTCGCTTCTCGGGGCAGCGGGTCTCATTGTCACCAGAGCTCCGGGGGATGTTGGCTAATGGCTGTTGTCTGCTCCACATCAGATTCCATCGACCAGCTCGTCGAGTCTCTCCAGGTCACGTTCGCCTCCGCAGACAAGGCGGCGATCGAGCTGGAGCTCAAGCATACCATACGCGAGTTTTGCGTCAGGTCTCATGCCTGGACGACGTTCCTGTCTCTACAGATCAAAGAGGGGGTAACCGTCTACGGGGTCACGCCGGAAGAGAATGAGGCGGAAGTGTGTCTTGTCATAGCAGTCGCAGTTGATGGCCGTCCAGTGGCTGGGTGGAGCGGTGACTATTTACCCCCATCTAATCGAAGAAATGGGGTAGACTATGTAACGAATGAGGACAAGCTGGTTACCGATCAGATTACTGAGATTACCCTTGGTTCAACTTTTGTGTCGGACGTCAATAAATCTTTGGTGGTGACACTGGCCCTCCGCCCCAAGAGAACTTTGTTGTTTATTCCTAACATGTTGGGGTTCGACTTTTTTGATACTCTCCTTTCGGGAACTTCAGCACGGATGCAGAACCACACTAATCGTCCTTACACAGACTCCGAGGCTGCCAAGTTCAATCGTCGCGAGTTCTTGTCTGGGTTGGTGATCGCCAGGGAGAAGACCAAGGCGCGCTTCGGTAAGCTGACTCCTCCATGGGTTTACCCCCAGATGGCTCCGGGGAGGCGCTACCGATGATTGATTTTTCAACTCGCAGTGTCCGGGAGGACTAATCATGGCCATTCTCGGTAGTTTCATCCAGCAGCCTCGGGAAGCTCTCTTCTATACGATAGACTATACCTGCTTCCTCGATCCGGATATCCCGGAGGTTCTAAATCCAGGAGTTCCCACGATTATCGTATCTCCGATTACGGCTCCTGCTCTGGTGGCAGTTGGCCAGGTGCTGGTTGGGGATGACCAGATACGCTTATTGGTTTCAGGGGGGCTCGACGGGACTCGTTACAAGATCGAGGTTGTTGTGGGAACGGATCAGGGCCAGGTCAAGGAAGACGAATTCAAAATCACCGTGCGGGATCAGTAAAATGGCGGATATCTATGTCTTCGAGAACAACGCCGGCTCTACGCTCCTTACGGGGATAGGTTCTGGCGATACGCAGCTGACAGTCGCAGCTGGGGAAGGGGTGCGATTCCCTGCCCCGGCAGCTGGAGAGATTGCAGCTCTGACGTTGGTCGACTCCATTTTGGGTCTGCTGGAAATTGTCACCCTGACGGTTCGTGCCGGGGACCTCATGACCATCGTCCGTGGAGCGGAGGGGACCACGCCCCTGGCCTTCTCTGCGGGTACAACAGTCTCGCATCGGGTCACGAAGGGCACGCTGGAGTGGCTACAGGGCCTCTCTGCGGCTCCTGCTGGGGGGACCCTGCTTCTAGCCCCAGCTTCTGGGAACGAGCAGGTCATCACTCCCGGGGATGCTGCTGATATTGGGCTGGCCATCCAGGGCGTTATCAGCCAGGTCGGAAACCTCCAGGAGTGGCGGAACTCTGCTGCTGCCATCAAGGTATCGATCAGTCCTGATGGAGCTCTTATAGCTGCGGAGTTGATACAAGGTCAGCGTCTCAAGAGCACTATAGCAGGCAGTGAAGCGGTCCCCTCTATACGAGTGGGGGGTGATCTGCACGGGCTCCGCTTGTTTGGGGCTCGGTTTGCCGTCGTTGTCAACAATACCGATGCGGCAGTGTTCGAGGAGGAGCTGGTTAGCGTAGGCAGTCTGGATAACCTGTCGCTCATCACCAAGCGTCTCGGAGATCTTCTATATTTCCCGCTGGCCGGGGGAGTTTTGCAAGGGCCACTCAAGCTCGAGGACAGTGACCCCTTCCTTGATCTGGCAGATGCTGATGCTCCAGCCTTCCCGGGGTTCAACCGGATACGCCTGATCAATGGTATGCAGGCTTTCACTATCGAGCTGCGAGATAATTCCGAATCTCTGTTAGCCAACATCCTGAAGGTCTCCTACGACGTCAATGGCGCCACCGCTATCGAAAACTACATTGCCGGCACCCTGGCGGCAGCGGTCGCCGCGGTCGGCACAGCGTCTCCGGCACCCGAGACCGTGATCACCCGGGAGAAGGGTGACGCCCGCTTCGCACCGATCGCCCATGTGACAGACCCCAACGATCCCCATGATGTTCAGGCGACCCAAGTGGACTATTCAGGAGCGTTGGGCTCCACTGTCCAACAGGCTCTGGATGCTCTGGAGTCAGTGCCTCCTGGCGGGGTCCAGACGGTCTTTGGACGAAGCGGGTTTATTGTTGCCGTCCTGGCGGACTATCAGGCGTTCTATGTAGATCTGGCCGGGTCCGTCATGACAGGTCAGCTGGAACTTCCTGGTGGAGGTAGTGGCCTTGACGCCGCAACTGTCAATGACATAACTGCCAAGATTGCCACTCATACAGGCTTGACCAACCCCCACTCGGTTACGGCGGTTCAGGCTGGTGCTGTCGATTTATCAGACAAGGCGTCGCAGGCAGAGGCAGAGGCTGGGTCTGATGACAATAAGTGGATGACACCACTGAAGACTCAGCAGGCTATTGATGAGCTTAGCCCACCTGGGATCGTTCGTGGCACGCGAGTGGTGACCACTTCTGGGACAGAGGCGAACTTCACGGGCATCGCTGCGGGGGCAAGCCTGATCCATGTAATGTTTTTTGATGTTAGCTTTGACGGTGGCAACGAGATGATGATCCAGATTGGTGATTCTGGTGGAATCGATACTGACAGCAACTATCGTGGTCATGCCAGCAATCGCGCTTCTGAAACTGCAAACACTACTGGTTTTCGGGTGACTTTAGGCATGGTAGTAGGCGGCGCAGTAGGCGGGGTCATTACTCTGGCTCGCATTGATGAAAATAAATGGGGATTATCAGGACAGTTAAGTGATGGTTCAGTTGCTCCTTTCAAGGCGGCGGGTCAAAAAGAGCTACCAGGTGAATTAACCCAGATACGAGTAAGACCTGTTGGTTCTGATGACTTTGATGGTGGCGTAATCAACATCCTCGTCCAATAGGCGCCACATATTTATGTGGCACTTGACCCATTGTAAACGAAGCGACGGTAGGATATACCAGTTGCATGAACACGTTCGAGAAGTTCCTGACCTCCAAGGCTGGCCGCAAGATCCCCCGGGTTCAATGGGCTGATCATTTTGAGGTATCACCCAGCTTCGTGGCTCACCTGGTTTCCGGGTTTCGGATGCCTGGCTTGGCAACAGCGTATCGGATCGAGATCGAGACAGACGGGCAGGTTCCAATGCGGTCTTGGATTGAAGACGCGGATGATGGTAATCTACCGTTGACTGGTGCGGAGTCCGCCACCGCGCCTTGATTCAGGAGGCTCGTGTGACCGCCATAAAAATAACCAACTTCGGAGGGCTTGTTCCGAAGGTTGGAGTGAAGCTCCTCCCAGATAATCTGGCTACTGAATGCCGCGATGTGAAGCTGTTCTCCGGAGAGCTGCGTGGGTGGCCTCTGCTGGATACTGCTACCCCGATAAAGGACTTCAACGACGGGCTGACTTACAAGTATGTCACCAAGCTGACAGACAACCAGGTTCCTCAGAACACTACGTTTTTTGGTTCTGTCAACGAACTGGCATCGATCGTGCCAGATCCCGCCCTCGACGAGGCATTCGATCGGTATTACTTATTTGAGCCAGGCGTCGTTCCCAAGGTCGCAACATTCACTCAGATCGATCTGGGCCAAACTCCAGACACTCTGGCTTTGCCTCGACCAACCGTGGCGCCTACTCTGGTTCCGACGTCAGGGGCTCCTGACGGGGCTACTCCGGCCGAAGATCGCGTTTACCTGTTTACCTGGCAAACATCCTGGGGGGAGGAGACTGAGCCCAGCCCCACTTCCACCGTTACCGTGGCCGCTGATGACAGTGTCGACCTCACCAACATCGAACAGCCCCCGGCTATCGGCGGACGCACCTTCGACAAGATCAACATCTACCGGTCCGCGGCCGGCAGCATCTCTACCACGTTCTTCTTCGTGGCGACCATCGTGCCCCCAATCGCAGTCTATACAGATACCCTGCAGACAGCCTTCGTCGTTTACAACGCCGTTCTGAGCGCGTTTGACAATGAGGCTCCACCCGATGGGCTCCAGGGGGCAAGAGTTCATCCGTCAGGTGCGCTGGTTGCGTTCCTGGGACGCGAGGTGTGGTTCTCCAAACCCTTCCTGCCTCATGCCTGGCCGGCAACTACCAAAATAACTGTTGATGATGCCATTATCGGAGTCGAGGTTTTCGGCCAGAGCATTGCCGTAATGACGGGGACGTTTGTCTACCTCATCTACGGTCAGACACCAGGGCAATTCGGGTTGCGGAAGTTCCCGTTTGCTTCTCCTGGGTTGAGCTATCGGTCTATTGTTGCCACCGAAGACGGCGTGTATTTCTGCTCTGTCCGCGGCTTGATGTTTGTGAATGATTCGGGTCCCAAGAATATCACGGCTCAGGTTATCGACTTCAACGAGTGGGAAGTCGATTTTTTCAACGGGGACGTGGTCGCCGTCATGTATGGCCGGATCTACATGGCCTGGGATCGGGTTTCCGGCGGGTTCATGGTGGACATGCGTGAGGAGAGGGTCTTCCTCACGAACTGGGATTCCGCCACAGGCGTAACCGCCCTTAACAACGATTGGTATACCGGGGATATCCTTGTGACAATCGAAGACAAGGTCTTTCTGTGGGATGATGCAACGGCCGGAACGGACCCACGTTCATATACTTGGCAATCCAAAACCTTCGATTTGAACAAGCCGGTGTGTTTCGCTGCGATGTATATCGAGGGAGACCTTGGTGGCACTGCTCAGATTACATTTTTCGCCGATGAGATCCTACGGTTCGATGAGCTGGTGAATTTCAATGCGATGCGACGGCTCCCCAGCGGATTCAAAGCGCGGGATTGGAAAGTCAAGATAGTCTCCAGCGACAACCTCCAGAACATCGCCTGGGCGGAAACCGGAAGGGAGCTGGGTATTGTCTAATCCGTTCTCTCCACTGATCCTGCCGACGGAGGACAATCGCGGGCTGCAGAGCTCCCTCCTGACGGTGATCGACGCGCTCAATGTAGTGACTTCCCGTCTTGGCACCGTCGAGGATATCCTGGCAGCGGCCGGCCTGGCGACGAGGCGCATCGGTGCGATCCCGATGACCTGGCTGGGCGTGTGGACAGCCTCTTTTGTCTATCTGCATGGAGATGTTGTCACACGTAATTTACTTTTGATGATTGCCAACAAGACAACCACTGAAACTCCAACCCTGTCTGCCAATGATTGGGACCTCGTTTGCATTTGCGCTCCTATTCCTACGGGGGGCAGCCTCGCTGTCACAGAGGTCATCGACACGCTTGCCGCTGTCGGCGAGGTCCTGGTTCAGGGTGACCTTGCTGTCACAGAAATCGTTGACATACTTGCTGCTGAGAGCCTTGGCACTCCACAACCCAGCTTCGGCAATGTGACCTACCTCGCCAATCACGCGGGCGCGCTCAATCTGAGCACAGCAATCACCGATCTAGCGACTGGCGGCGCTGCAAACCCGCACGTCCTTGTATACGAGAATGGGGCGCAGAACCTCACCGCACAAAGCCAATTCGGTAGTGGCAGTTCGATATTCTTCGATGGCAGCAACGACGTGGTGCGCCGAGCTACGGATCACGATGACTTCCATAACACCAGTGCCGGGCCCACAGATGATACCGGCGAGTTCTGCTGGGAGATGGGCTTCATGCAGCCAACCGCTCTATCGCAAGGATACGTGTTCACGCGATATCGCACGAACTTCGATAACAGATCATTCTTCTGCCAGACCCAGGCGAGCGGTATCCTTTCCTTTTTGGCGTCCACGGACGGTAAAAGCGTGTTCCCGATCACCATACAAAGCGCCGCCGGCAAGATCGTCGCCGACGTCTGGGCGCACATAGCCATAACCCGTGAGAACGGAATTGGCGACCCAGGAGCAGAAGATGCTGTGCGTATGTTCATTAACGGTGAGCTAGTCGCGGAGCAGTTCGTGGCCACTGCCCTCGGTTTCTATGTTCCCGATGAAATCCCCATGGCGTGGGGAAACTCGCATAACCTGTCCGGGGACTTCACCGGCTACATCGACAACATCCGGATCACTATTGGTGAGCCGGTCTACACTGCGGACTTCACGCCGCCCACCGAACGACATCCTACGAGTTGAGGAGCGAACCAATGTCGAGGATTAGGGGAGGAGAATGTCAGAACTTGTGATAGCTGACATGGAGATGACCGAGTTCCTATGGCGCCGTATCGGGTCCTACCCCCCTACCAGCTACAGCATCGGGTGGTTTAAGGACGGCGCTCCTCTGGGTGGATTCATAATTGACAGATACACCGGCAAGGGTGGATCATGCTGGACGCATTTCGCTGGAGAGTCGGGATGGATCACACGCCACAAGCTGCGGCAGGTCGCGGAATACCTGTTCAACCACCTGGAGTGTGGGGTGATTTATGGGGTGGTTGAGGCGTCAGATCTGGTAGTGATCGCCCTCGATAAAAAAATTGGCTTTCACGAACTCGCCCTGCTGAAGGGCCATTTCTCTGGCGGTGTGGATGGTATGCTGCTAGAAATGAAGCGCGATGACTGTCGGTGGCTCGACCAGTCTTAGATACAGGAGGCTATCATCGGCAAGAAATATAGCGAGCCGAAGGGTCCATCTCTCGAGGACATGATCGCCTTGACCGAGAAGCAATACGAGCTTCAGGGTGAGCTCATTGCGGATGCCCGGGAGTTCTTCGAGGAGCAGTTTGCTCAACAGCAGGCAATTAATCAGCCGATAATTGACCAGCAGCTTGAGACTTTGATCAGCCAGTCTGAGTTCGCCAAGTCACAGCAGGAGCGGTATATTGCCGAAGGTGTGCCGGCGCAGGAGGCTGCGGCCAAGGCGCTCATGGATCTCTCGAACACCCCGGAGGGCGCTGCTTACATCAAGGAGCTGACCACCGCGGCTGCCGAAGTCGGAGGCACTGCCGGTGAGCAGGCGTTCCGGACGGCGTTGGAGAATTATGGGGTCTCTCCGCAGGAAGCCGATTACATGACGTCGTTGTCGGCTTATCAAGATCCAGAAATCCTGACCAAGCGGCTTGAGGAAGGCGCTCAGTATCAGGACCCGTCCCAGGTGGCGGGGGCTATCCAGAAGTTGGAGGACTATGACTCCACTGCCCGGGTGCGTGAGGCCGAGGGTCTTGCCGCAGCTGATGTGCAGGCAGGAGGCGAAGCGGCTCGAGTAGCCGCCATGCAGGAGCTGGAGAAATACGGTATTGATCCCAGCCAGATTGCCAGCGGAGCACTGGATCGTACACTGAGGGCTCAGACGAACGCACGGGCGGCTCAGGCCGCAGGGTCGGCTCGCCGGGATATCCAGGCCACCGGTCTTCAGGCGGACGTCCAGGCAGGCCAGCTGGCCCAGCAGAGCGCAGTGCGTGAGCTGGAGATCCAGGTCAACTCAGCTACCCAGCTGATGCAGTCTCGGGTTCGTGAACTGCAGATGGAGGGTATGAGTGCCGAAGAGGCGCGGCTTCAGGCCGATCGCGAGATTGGTTACAGCCAGCAGCTTGCACAGCTGGAGACCGCCCAGCGTGGTGAATCCGTTACCTATTCCGGAGGTGCTGCTCAAGAAGCAAACCTACAGCAGGGGAAAGAACTTGCAGCCGGGATTGATGCCTACAACATTTACGCCGGCAATCCGACGACTTCCGCCCAGGCATTTGGCACAGCTGGAGCGGCCGGAGGGCAGGCGGCCGGCATCGCCAACCAGGCCACACAGACTGGCTTGCAGGGGTATGGCACCATCAGTGGAATGTATGGCCAGCAGGCGTCGTCACTC
>SDBT01015570.1_pt1 | contig 12083 bp, 12 predicted proteins | sample 2277101 | NCBI WGS metagenome assembly SDBT01 (sample SAMN10404973, study PRJNA504765) | marine sediment metagenome | isolation source: marine sediment core GS10_PC15, 103 cmbsf | place: Arctic Ocean: Southern Knipovich Ridge | collected 2010
AAGATATGGGATGTGAAGAAAGGATTTCCATGGCTGTACCTACTGATTTTATTAATTGGGCAAAAGTAGCCGCTTATCTTGCTGCAGGCATCTGTATGGGGGTTGGCTCCATTGGTCCGGCACTGGGTCAAGGATATACGGGCGGTAAAGCTTGTGAGTCAATCGGGAAAAAGCCTGAAAGCGCTGGTGTCATTGGTAAAACAATGATCACGGCAATGGCTATTACCGAATCATCAGCCATCTATGCATTTCTCATCGCGCTACTCCTCATATTTGCCACGTAATAAACCATAAGAGCGTAGGAACAACGCACGATGGATTTCAATATCACCCTGTTTTTGCAGGTTATTAACTTCTTAATCACGTACGTTTTCCTTCATAATTTTTTCTTTAAACCCGTACTTGCACGCCTGAAAGCAAAAAAAGAAGCTCAACAAAGCCTCACCGATGCCGTCGCCCGTGAACAGGCAATACTTGCATCAAAAGAGAAGGAAAAGACCGAAAAAATCCATAGTTTTCAGGAAAAAATTGTACACGACTATCAGGCACCAACGCCTACTTGCGAAATAGTTGAACTTGACCTGGCATATATACGCAATAAAAAAGAAATCGCATCTCTGGTCTCAAAGGCAAAAAACCTTATTGTGAAGCGACTTCCTCATGTTGATTAATCTGTCAGTACTTCTCACTATACTCTATGAATGGTCCTTATTCATCTTGCTCGCACTGCTTATTAAACGATTGACCGTTCAATATATCTTGCCCGTCATATATGCACAGATTAAACAGGCAAAAGAGCACCTCAAACACCTCAAGGAGCAAAAAAGCTTACTTGCCGATACGCGAGAACGCATCGAGGAATCAATGCAGGTGCAAACAAAAGAACTTGCCTCGCTGGAAGAAAAAATTAAACTATGGCATGCCGCACAAATAGCTACTGTTAAACAGACCGAAGAAGAACATAAACGTAAAGCCAAAGCACTCCTTGCTAAAAAAGAACTACAACGCCTCGGCTTCCATCAGGCAAAAATTGCACGCGACGTCATTCCTGAAGCTATTAGCCTTGCCCACGCCGAATTAGCACAAAAATATGGCGGAGAAAAAGGAGCACTGGTACTTACCGAACTTATTGATGAAATTAGCCGACTTGCTACATTAGCTAAGTAACACCTTACCGAAAGAATAATCAGTATGCAGACTGATGAAGATATTATCGCGAAAAAATATGCGAAAGCCTTCTATAACCTCTATGTAAAGGATTTAAGCCTTGATGAGGTAGAAAAGTATAATGAACTTGAACAGTTTCTTCAGGAGCAAAAAGATTTTTATATTTCACTACGTATACCCAGTATCCCTCTTTCAACCAAAAAAATGGTGCTCAAAAAAGTATGTGAAGAGTTTGAACTGCCCAAAGGGACGGTCGCACTCATGAACCTCTTGCTCGATCATCGAAGAATTGAAATACTCCATAGAGTATTAAGGCAGATTCGATACTGCTATAAAAATGAGAAAAATATTCAAAGTTTTAAAATTGCAACGTCACGAGACATCACGGGCGCGCAGCAAGAAAAAATACTCGACTATGCTCGCTCAATAAGTAATGCTCAGGTTATTCCGGAATTTGAAGTTGATCCTGAACTTATTATTGGTATACGCATAGAAAGTATAACCTTCCTTTGGGAGCGCTCAATTAAAGCATTGTTACGAAATATTAGCCAATCATTACTCATCAAAGGGTGAGCATGATAGAAAAAAGTACTGACCTTATATCGTTATTAGAGAAATCGTTAACCGCGACACCCCAGGCTGCCCTCCAAGAGGTCGGAAAAGTTATTAAAGCTGGTGATGGGATCGCAAAAATATACGGGCTCTCTAACGCCGTGTACGGCGAATTAATTGCCTTTGAAGGAGGTAATATTGGTATTGTCCTCGACCTAGACGAAGATTATGTATCAGTCGTTCTTCTTGACCCGGATATCTCAGTTATTGACCAGGAAGTGGCAAAACGAACAGGCGATATTTTTCGCGTGCCGGTTGGTGACCGCTTACTTGGGCGGGTAATCAGTGCCACGGGAACACCATTAGATGGACTGGGCGACCTGGAATATACTGCAAAGATGCCCATCGAGCGTGCTGCACCAGGCATTATTGATCGTACACCCGTCCATGAATCACTTGAAACGGGGATCACCGTCATTGATTCACTCATACCCATCGGTAAAGGACAACGAGAATTGATCATCGGTAACCGAAATTCAGGTAAAACATCAATCGCTATCGATACGATCTTGCACCAAAAAGGTAAAGACGTTATCTGTATCTACGTCTCCATTGGCCACAAACAAGCAACGACCGCTCGACTCGTCAACCTGCTCGAGCAAAACGATGCCATGAGTTACACCATTGTGGTAGATGCCGATGCCAAAGAAGCGGCCGTTAAACAATATCTCGCTCCGTATGCTGGATGCACCATCGGTGAATTCTTTATGCGCAAAGGAAAATCAGTACTCATCATCTATGATGATCTCAGTAACCATGCTATTGCCTACCGGGAACTTTCATTACTTCTCAGACGGCCACCAGGCCGTGAAGCGTATCCCGGTGACATCTTCTACCTCCACTCGAGACTCCTTGAACGGGCAGGAAAACTCTCTCAAGCCGAAGGTGGTGGCTCATTAACCGCCATCCCTATCATACAAACACAAGGTGATGATATTACCGCCTATATTCCTACGAACCTTATATCTATCACTGATGGGCAAATCTTCCTTGATACGAGCTTATTTAATAAAGGTATCCGCCCTGCCGTCAACGTTGGACTCTCCGTCTCTCGTGTCGGTGGTGCTGCGCAAACAAAGGCTATTAAAAAAGTAGCCGGAACACTGCGCTTAGATCTTGCCCAATACAACGAACTCTTAGCCTTTGAACAATTTGGCTCAGAACTTGATAAATCAAGCCAAAAGATCCTCGATCGTGGTAAGCGGGCTATCGAGATATTAAAACAAGGTGTCCATCAAACCTATTCGTTTGTTGATCAGACCTTATTTCTCTTCCTGCTTAATGAAAATTACTTAGATGATCTTATCTTCGCCGATATCAAACCATTTACGGTGAAATTTGCGAGCTACGTAAAAGAAATATACACCGATACCTATAATCATATCCTGGAATCAACAGAAATAGCAGATAAGGACTGGAACGCTCTTAGAGACTACGCTAAAGAGTTTACCCTTACCTTCCTTAAAGATCAGGACAAAGAGACTAGTGAACACACACCAAAGAAACAACAAGGCAAGAAATAGTCTTCACTATTACCTTACCTTAGCACTCATTATTATTACTGGGTGTGGCCGAAAACCTCGACACCTCTTTGATCCGGAGAAGAAACAACCCGAAGAGGCATTTCACCGCCTTGCACTCCCCGCAGTCAAAGGCATTACACTCGAGAAACACAATAAGGGAAACCTTATTAGCTGGAATGAGCTTTCTTATGTTCCTCCTTCTCGTGAAGAACAACCGCCCACTCTCCACCACGAAGATGCATTGCCACCTGCACCCATATTTATAGGTTATAACGTCTATCGCTTTGCAACGGCGGCATTTGTCCCGGAGCACCCACTTAATAAAAAACCTATTACTGCCATGTCATACCTTGATGAACTTCCCCCCAAGAAATATGAATGGGGCTACGTCGTACGCCCCGTCTTTAAAGACCGCAAAGCCCTCATAGAAGGCGTTTCAAGCCAAATAATCATCGATACATTACCGTAAAAAAAATCCCTCCAACATAGAACTAGTCGGAGGGTTGGGGGGGCGAACAATACCCTAAGGTACTGCTCATTTAGGGACGTTTCTGAACCTAATGGTCGGATAATTTTTATGCTCTACAACCATACTATTGTAGGACATGCAGAAGATTATCAACCTCAATATGCTATGTCAAGAAAAAACTTAGACTGGTACCTCTCACTCACACACTAACGACCATTTCGCCTTAATTCTAGGGGCTATTTGGCACCTAAGCCCTTTTCGACATAACACAGAGTGCATTGATTCTTTCCCTGCTTCTCTCCACGTATTATGTACAAATTTGCCTTAACCACCAACATCATGCCCCACATACCCACTATCTTCAGACCTATATATTACTCTTAGTACTTCTCAGCAATTTTAGAGATATATATTATTACATACTAACGAGAGATATTCGTTGCTTTATTGTTATGACGGATAATGAAGTATTCTTTTGTCAGCTCAATGGCAATTACCTTTACTAGGGCAAGGATAGCAATAATACCCCAATCATATGTACTTAACGAAACGGTATAAAATAATCGCTGTAAGGATGAGATATATACCACTGAAAGTTGCATTATAAGACCACCGATAACGGCAGGAAGCATATAAGGATTAGCAAGCGGATTTACGCGAAACATTGAGGTGCGCATCGTCCGTACTGAATACACATAAATAAGTGAATCTATCGCCAGGGCCGTAAATATGATCGTGCGTAAATGATCCATGGCTATACCTGCGCCTAAGAGGTACAAATACATACCAAATAAGCCAATGTCAGTAATTATTCCTATGATGAAAATCATAATGAGCATCTCTCTACTCACAATTCCCTGTTGCTTTGGCCGGGGTTTCTCTTGCATAACCCCTGACTCAGTTGGCTCCATGGTTAAAGCCAAAGACGGAAGACCATCAGTGACTAAGTTGATCCATAATATTTGGACGGCATACATCGGTGATGGCAAACCCATTAATAACGCGCCACCAATTAATACAATCTCACTAAAACTATCCACGAGTAAATACACGATGACCTTGCGGATATTATCAAAGATCGTGCGCCCCTCTTTTACCGCATCTTCAATCGTTGAAAGGTTATTATCAAGCAACACAATATCTGCTACCTCTTGGGCTAGATCCGTACCGGTACCCAGCGCAATGCCAATATCTGCTGCCCGGAGCGCCGGGGCATCATTAACCCCATCACCGGTCATGGCTATAAACTTCTTATTTGCTTGCCAGGCTTTGATAATCCGTACCTTATGACGAGGCTCAACACGGGCAAATATATGTATATCACTAATTTCCTCTTGTAGTTTTTGATCAGATATTTCATCAAGCTCAATCCCCGTCATTACCCCCTGATCATCGGCAAGAATGCCCGCACCACGACCAATAGTTACCGCCGTCTCTTTATGGTCACCTGTGACAAGAACGATGCGAATACCAGCTTCTTTAAGCTCAGCTACCGTTTGCGCCGCTTCTTTTCGCAGGGCATCTTGCATGCCAAAAAGACCAACCATCCTTAACCCCGAAGGCTCTTCATCAAGTGAAATTTTTTGCTCATCTTTATAAGCTAGTGCTAAGACACGAAGACCTTTACGTGTCATCTCCTGCGCCGCACGAGAAAAATACTCCGCCTCTTCTGGGGACATCTCACACATCTTTGTCACGACTTCCGGGGCACCTTTTACAATGATGCGCTCATACTCATCTGATGGATGTACGGTTGCCATGAACTTTCTCTCCGCAGCAAAGGGAATCTCTTTTATCCGCGGGAATTTATTGCGTTTCTCTATCACATCAACTCCAACATGATACGCGGCAGCAAGAAGGGCGATTTCAGATGGATCACCCATGCGCCATTCTTCTTCAAGGTCGATTTGCGCATCATTATTAAGGGCGGCCATGACCAGCATGTCATAGACCTCATCCGGGATACGTTTTTCAAGTGATACATCATGATTACGCGTCACCATTTGTACGGTGGATAAATGACCCTGTGTCAGCGTGCCTGTTTTATCAGTACAAATAACCGATACACTGCCGAGCGCTTCTGCTGCTACCAGTTTTTTGACGAGGGCATTACGCTTTAACATACGCTGCATACCAATAGCTAAAATAACCGTGACGGCAATTAATAACCCTTCTGGAATGGCAGCAACGGCTAATGCTATGGAGATTGGTATCAACTCCATAAGTGGGACGTCACGTAATAACCCAATTATAAACACCAGGCCCGTCACCCCAAGCATGATGGCACCCACCAACCAACTAAACCGTTTTAACTGTACTTGAATGGGTGTTACATCTTCCTTAGTCTGACTGACGAGCTTGGCAATCTCACCGAGCTGTGTCTTCATGCCCGTGCGAACGACAATACCCTCAGCTTTACCATGCAATGCAAACGTGCCAAGAAATGCCATGTTCGTTCGGTCAGCTACCACCTGCGTTTCTTCAATGAACTTTGTCATCTTCGTAACTGGCTCAGATTCCCCAGTTAATAAGGCTTCTTCGACTTTAAAATCAATAGCATCACTGAGCCTGACATCTGCGGGAACCTTAGTGCCGGCAGTGAGAAGCACCATATCACCAGGTACTAAATTTTTTGCTTCAATAGAGATTGCTTTGCCATCACGACGAACAGTACAATGTTGAATTTCATAGGATTTTAACGCGGCAGCGGCACGCTCAGCTTTCCATTCCTGGATAAAGCCAACAATGACATTAATGATGACAGCTGCACTAATAACGGCGGCATCACCAAACTGACCAATGATCATTGAGGCAACGGCTGCAATAAAAAGAATAAACATTAATGGACTGACAAATTGATGAAGCAATACTCTCCATACCGTTACTACTTCTTTTGCCGGTAATACATTCTGACCGTATTTTTTTAGCCGACTGGCAACTTCAGACTTAGAAAGACCCAATTTAACATCAGTTTTGAGGGCGCGTAGAACTTCTTCGACCGGCATTTGATAGGCATTCATACTACTCCTTAAGGTGACAAGTCGTTCTATGGTACTGGAGTTTCAGACAAATTTACAAGCAAACTTGATCTTACCCCTGTTAAAACGCAATATTGAGTACGCAAAACTTTTTTCAACATAAAGGACTCATGCATGAAAAAAAATAATATTCTTGTTCCTCTCACCGTGCCCTCCGGGTCACATAAAACGTATATTGATAATTTTATTGCCGCAACGCACGGCAGTGGCAGACTTTTTTTGATGGCAGGCGATCAAAAGATAGAGCACCTAAACGCCGATTTCTACGGCAATGGCGCCTCTTCTGATTCTGCTAATCCAGAACACCTTTTTAAAATTGCCAGCAACGCCCGCATCGGCGTATTTGCAACCCAGCTTGGTTTGATCGCTCGTTACGGCGCTTCGTATAAAAAACCAAACTACGTCGTCAAACTCAATTCAAAAACAAACCTCATACCCACGAAACAAGCTGATCCTAAAAGTTTACAACTCCATAGTGTTGAGGATGTTATCGCATTTAAAGATGCGTCAAAACTCAATATTGTTGGTGTAGGCTATACGGTATATCTCGGAAGTGAACATGAAGCTCTTATGCTTAACCAAGCCGCGCAGGCTATCTTTCATGCACATCAACATGGACTTCTTGCCGTAGTGTGGATGTATCCACGTGGTAAAGCAGTGCCTAATGAAAGAGATGCCGACCTTATTGCCGGCGCTGCCGGTGTTGGTGCCTGTCTTGGCGCCGATTTTGTAAAGGTAAACCCACCTGAAGCTAAAAGTGGCATAGAAAGTGCCGAGTTATTAACCCAGGCTACCAAGGCCGCAGGACGTAGCAACGTTATTTGCTCGGGTGGTAAAGCTAAAGATGCACATGAATTTTTAGCCGACTTACATGCTCAAATTCATATTGGTGGTGCTCAGGGCTGTGCAACGGGGCGTAATATTCATCACAAGTCTTTTGAAGAAGCAATCAATTTCTGCGAAGCAATTGCGACTATCGTCATTGATAATAAAGATGTAAAAGATGCTAAAAAGTGCCTAAAATAAAGTATAAAGTCCATGAAGTTTAGTAAGCGTCTTAAATATTACGGTCAATTTCTTAAAAGCCTCTTCCGTGTTAATAGGGGACTGCTCTCCGGGATGTGGAAGCTTACCAAGCTTAAACAGCCGGTAATTACCGTGTTTGGTGGTACTCGACTTCAGTCAGATAGTATCCATTCACAACGCATCTGTGAACTAGCTAAAAAACTAGCGGGCAGCGGTTTTTCCATCCTAACGGGTGGCGGGCCTGGCATCATGGAGGCAGCCAACCTCGGCGCCTTTGAATCTAAAAACCATAAAAAGAGCGCTGAAGAAGAGAAACAACATCAGATCCGCGTCGATCAAAGAGAGATTATTTCTATGGGCATCTCCCTTGAAAAACTTGCTCAGGACCCTAATAAATATGCCGGAGAAATCATCACTTTACCCTATTTCTTCACCCGAAAGTGGCTCTTAGTTAGATACGCTGCCGGCTTTGTGGTCGGACCAGGTGGCTTTGGTACCCTTGATGAACTTGCCGAAGTTCTCACCCTCATTCAAACCCTTCATATGCCACGAACCCCCGTTGTACTTATTGGGGTGGATTACTGGCAACCACTTATTGATTGGATACATGATAGAGCATTGCGAGATCAGCTCTTAACCGCTGAAGATGCGGCAATCATTGCTTGTACAGACGATGTTGAAGAGGCATTTGCATTGATAACCTCTAAATGTACCGGCTTTGAGGAATGTGCCCTTACCGCAAAACCTAAAGAATAATCTATATTTTCGTTACATTCCCTCGGTTTTATCCTATACTAACAGTGGTTTGAGCTCTTTTGGGTAATTATGACGGGACAATAATCATAATTGTTCTTTAGAGCCAGAACCTTTTATTTATAAGATAAACGCTTAGTTTCACTTGCACTGGCATCCTGCATAGTCCATTTGAAGAATAATAATGCATTGATACTATGCATATTCGGTATACATTTCGATTCATGCTAAAGGAATAAACAATGAACAATAAAAGCCTCTTTATACTTGGAATGACCATGCTTGCACTCTCATCAATACAGGCAAATCCTAATCCTTCTTTTTATCCTACCGATGATGAGGGGAAAATTTTATGCACTCATGCAGCTAAAGCTTTCAGTAAGGTATTTGATAGCAAAAACTTTCCGGTGACTACTCAAAACATTATTCTCATGTCAAAAATATTTGGCCAACTTGCAACCTGCTCTTCGCAAAAAGCATTTGCTCTCCCCATGATTCCAGATGTTTCGAAAGTCACATATCAAAACCAGCCGAAACTCTTCGATGGATTCTTTGATGAAATGCGCCGATGGTCAGAGAAATTCACGGCCGAATAAAAAGTATGATAAATCACTATCGTTTAACAAATTCACCCATTTAAGGAGAATAAACACATGTCAAAAAACCTTAATCCACTGCATGATCGACTACTTATAAAACGACTTGCAAGTGAAGAAACAACTGCCGCTGGCATCATTATTCCTGATACCGCAAAAGAAAAAGCGCAATATGGAGAGGTTGTTGCCATTGGACCGGGAAAACTTGCCAATGATGGTACCCGTACACCTGTTTCCTTAACAAAAGGTGACAAGGTGCTTTTCGGTAAATACTCAGGAACCGAGATTAAATTTGAAGGCCAAGAATACCTCATTATTAAAGAAGATGAAGTACTTGGCATATTGGCTAACTAATAGTACATACACGCTTGAACTCCCTAAGATAAAAGGAACAACTGATGGCAAAAAAGATTTTATTTGGTACAGAGGCGCGGAACAAAATCCTTGCTGGGGTTAATGCCCTTGCTGATGCAGTAAAGGTCACGCTTGGCCCCAAAGGTCGACATGTGGCAATTGAAAAATCATTCGGCTCACCAGCCATCACCAAAGACGGTGTAACGGTTGCAAAAGAAATCGAACTGAAAGATAGGTTTGAAAATATTGGCGCACAAGCAGTGCGTGAAGTTGCTTCAAAGACAGCTGAAGTAGCTGGAGATGGTACAACAACTGCTACCGTTCTTGCACAGGCCATCTATAAAGAAGGTATCAAAAATATTGCCGCTGGTGCTAATCCTATGGATATTAAGCGGGGTATTGATAAAGCCGTTGAACTCGTTGTCGCTGATATCAAAAAACATGCACAGCCCATTAAAGGTAAAACAGAAATTGCCCAAGTTGCTACCATCTCCGCCAATGCAGACCAATCTATCGGTGATTTAATCGCCACCGCTATGGATCGTGTCGGTCAAGATGGCGTAATAACGGTAGAAGAAGCAAAAGGTATTGATAGCGAACTCGACATCGTTGAAGGTATGCAGTTTGAACGCGGCTACCTTTCACCATACTTCGTCACCAATACTGACAAGATGGAGGTAGTCCTCGAAGATCCCGCAATCTTGATCTGTGAGAAAAAAATCAACAGCATGAAAGATATATTGCCGATCCTTGAACATATTGCTAAACAAGGCAGAGCATTATTCATCATAGCCGAAGATCTTGATGGCGAAGCACTCGCAACCCTCGTGGTAAATAAAATGCGTGGTACGCTCAAAGTCGCTGCGGTGAAGGCGCCAGAATTTGGTGATCGCCGTAAAGCTATGCTTCAAGATATCGCTATTCTTACTGGTGGTCATTCTGTATCAGAAGACTTGGGTGTCAAACTTGAAAACGTCACTATTACTGACCTCGGTGGTGCGAAGAAGGTCCTGATTTCCAAGGATAACTGCATCATAGTTGACGGTAAGGGTACTGATACTGACATCAAGACTCGCGTCAGTCAGATCAAGGCAGAAATTGCCAATACTACTTCAGATTATGATAAAGAGAAGCTTCAAGAACGCCTTGCTAAACTTTCCGGTGGTGTGGCTATCATTAAAATTGGTGCCGCAACCGAAACTGAAATGAAAGAGAAGAAAGATCGCGTTGATGACGCACTCCATGCAACACGCGCTGCTGTTGAAGAAGGTATCGTTGCCGGTGGTGGTGTCGCACTACTCCGTGCACAAAAGGCACTTGCGGATGTGAAGCTTGATCCCGATCAACAAGTAGGTGTCGAAATTGTACGACGGGCCCTTGAAGAACCACTTCGCATCATTGCCGCAAACGCTGGCCATGAAGCATCCGTTGTAGTGGAAAAAGTTAAAACCTCAGGACAAAATATCGGGTTTGATGCCAAAAGCGAAACCTACGCTGATATGAATAAGATCGGTGTGGTTGATCCTGCTAAGGTAACGAGATCCGCATTACAACATGCGGCATCTATCGCCGGTCTCTTACTCACTACCGAGTCTATCGTATGTGAACTTCCTGAAGATAAACCAGCCGCGGGTCTAGCACCTGGTGGTATGGGCGGTATGGGTGGCATGCCTGGCATGTATTAATCCAGATACCTATTAAAGATTAAGGCCCCAATATGGGGCCTTTTTTTACATCCTTATACAGTTATATAAGGATTCATGATCACCATTGTTTTGGGGTTTCTATGAAACGGCGTACGATATTATCTATGTTCATGTGCATGAGCACCTTGCCACTTTCTCCCGTCAAGATATCAGTTGAGAGGGTCTTCAATAAAATGCATTATAAGGCAGGAAGTGACGTACCCGCTCAGGAGATATTGGGTATTGATGTGGATGCTTCTATTGAGAAGGCCTGCCAATACTTTGCAAGTTTGATACAAAACTCTCCTATCCGAAAAGGTAAGAAAACACCACGAGCAGAGAAGGTATTTAAGAACTATGTCCAGGCACTTGTAGAGTTTACTCAGTGTGATCTTGGCTTGTTTGATATATTCTATGAAGCAATTTGTGCATACAAAGGATATGCCACTACTTCTCAAGCCCCTGATATTAACCACGCGCAAGAACTCGAAACATATGTGTTGCAATGTATTACGGGTAACACCACAGTCGAGCAACCTTCTCATCAAAACACCTCTTCTTCTTCTCGGGTTACAATATCCCGCAATATGGTCATACATAACAAACTTTATTATGCAGGAAGTAGAATACCTGCTCACAAGGTATTGCGTATGGATATGCATGCTTCTATTGAGAAGGCCTGCCAACGCTTTGCAAGCTTGATACAGCGTTGTAATATCCCTAAAGATATGAAAACGCTCAGAGCAGAAAAATTTTTAAAGGACTATATCCATGCGCTAGTGAAGTTTACTCAGTGTGATCCCGACTTATTTGATATACTCCATGAAGCAGTATGTTCATACAAAAACTATCCCACTTCT
>SDBT01015571.1_pt1 | contig 12083 bp, 7 predicted proteins | sample 2277101 | NCBI WGS metagenome assembly SDBT01 (sample SAMN10404973, study PRJNA504765) | marine sediment metagenome | isolation source: marine sediment core GS10_PC15, 103 cmbsf | place: Arctic Ocean: Southern Knipovich Ridge | collected 2010
CAACAATACACATTCCAGAAATTAAACCAACTAAAATACTTTTTTTCATTTTCAATTCAATTTACCTTATATCTATGATTATTATTAATTACTTTGTTATTGCTATACTTAAGCTTAATCCTTTTACAATTTTGTTGAATAACCAACAAGAAAGAAGATATATAAAAAAAAAAATGTATTAAATTAAGTTTTACTTTTTCCTTTTCTTCATTAATACTATTAAGCCAATAGCCATAATGCTAGAAATCCCTAGTACAATCGGTAGATCATATCCCGGAATATCTGGTGGTGGCGCTGCTGGTGCTGCTCCAATGGTCATTACTACTGTATCAGTGACAGTATTATCACCATCGTCTTTAAAGGTAATTACAAAGTCGTGATCACCTGCTGCAAGACCATCTGGAACATTAACTTGAACTTCTACACCGCTTGTCCACGCCGTATCACCTCCTACGGCTGTTCCATTATCGGTTACACTATATGTATTTGGATTTCCATCTGTTGCTGTCCAATTGATAGTCACACCTGTGTAGTCATGATCTACGGAAAAGTCACTTGAACCGGCTGTAACCCCTGGATCAATAACATCAGAAATGTATAAACTTAGTACTAATTCGTAGAGTATAGAACTTCCGTATTCAAAGGAATGATAGGTAAGAACTCCATTAGAATCATAGGTTGAATTTATCGTAATTGGTAGCGAATTATTTACATAACCCATAGCAGGTACAGACATTGAATACCCATTAGCTAGTGCCGTAAATGTGGTGTTTCCAGCATAAGGACCCCAATAAGCTCCCATTCCAACATTGCATATAGCAGCAAAAGTGGCCCAGTTCACACCTACAGGAGCAAAAGTAATACCTTGCACCCAATATGGAGTAGTAGCGAAGCCTCCATATAAGCCAACTTCTGCAAATGCAGCAGTATCATTCCCTATATAATAGACCAACGGTTGTTCATAATTAGCTGAGGGGAAATCCGGTATTTCAACATACTGTGTTATAACAGCCCCCGTAGAAGTGTAAGTAGTTGTGGTTTCCGGAAGAAATCCCGTTATGACATTACGGAAAACTATTTGTGGAGGAGTGACATCCCAACTGGTATCAGTAAATACTTGTGCTAAAGTACTAGCTGGATCATGGACAAAGAGTGTAGCCAACCAGCTGCTCATATTGTCTGTAAAGAATTGTCCCCAGTTATAAACATTCACATTCAAATCATAATCGTATTCTTCTTCTACAGCGACTCCACCATAGGAAGGAGCTTGTGCTCTTGTCGGTGTCGTGAAAGATACAAGTAAAAGTAAGCCAAGTAGCGAAATAGTAATTGCTTTATTTTTTTTTTTCATTTTGTATTAACACTTATTTTTTTTTTTAATTTAGGTGTTGTATAAAGTTAAATTTCATTATATATAAATCTACTATGTATATACAAGAAAGAAAAATATTTATTAGAATTGAAATAGCAAAATCTGATTTAATATGGTTGATGTGATTGCAATTGGAGAATTACTTACCAAAATATTGGTAAGGGCATATATCGATTCAAAAATAAAGTTTATTAATTTTTAGATGTTGGTGGATTTACACACCAGATAAAATGATTTTCCCCAATTTTGATCTTATGAGGTAACTCAAATTCGCATTCTTTTGTTCGAGCATCTGAAACGCACCGTGGATTAAATGTGCAACCTGGTGGAGGTGCTATAGGACTTGGTACCTCACCTTCGATCACAAAACTAATTTCTCGGTTATATGGATCGATTTCACATCTGCTAGCAAGTAAAGCTTGCGTATAGGGGTGTGTAGGATTTAAGAAAATTTGATCCGTATTTCCTATTTCGACAAATTTGCCGAGATACATAACAGCAACTCTATCCGCAATATGGTTTACAACAGATAAGTTGTGAGTGATAAAAAGAAAACCGTAACCATACATTTTCTGTAAATCCTTAAGAAGATTGAGGATTTGGGCTTGAACAGATACATCAAGCGCGGATGTAGGTTCGTCTAAGATTAACAAATCTGGATTAGATGCCAGAGCTCTTGCAATAATAATTCTTTGCTTCTGGCCTCCAGAAAATTCGTGAGGATATCGATCCAAATGTTCACGTTTTAAAGAAACTTGTTCCAATAACTCTAATACCCGTTTTCTTATTTCAATTTTCTTAGTAATACCTAACAGACTTATGAGAGGTTCTGCGATTATATTTACTACTTTCAAGCGAGGATTTAAGGATGCATCTGGATCTTGGAAAACAATCTGAATTTTTCGTCTAAGATATTTTGAATAATCGCTTGGAATTGGTTCACCACGGTAAAGAATCTCACCTGAAGTTTTTTCTATTAATCCCAGTATAGCATTAGCTACGGTAGTTTTCCCGCAACCACTCTCTCCAACTAATCCAACAGTTTCATTCGTCTTTATCTCAAATGAAATGCCATCTACTGCCTTAACCGCTCCTATTTGTTTCCTAAGCATTCCCTTTAAGAGTGGATAATAAACTTTTAGATCTTTAAGTTGTAAAATAGTTGTATCCTTTTCAAGAACAGTTAACGCTCTAATTTCTTGAAGGGGGACATTTTTAAACGCAATTTGTCGTAAGATACCAAGAATTACTAATGAACTCAGGAGGGAAAAGATAAATTCAATGACTATATTGGTGTAAAAATCTTCAATGAAATTTATAAAGAAGAATAGCAGTAAATAAATTCCGGGTATTAAGCTCATTAAAACAATTAGCTGCTTGTGTTTTAATAATTGAACTTTATCTCCCCAATATCCAAAAAATATAGTTACACCAATAATAGCTAATAAAGCGATAAATACTAGTAAAACCTGAGTATTATAAAGTCCTCCCGTTACTTGAAGAGCTTCAACTATCTTTTGGACAAAACTAATAATAATATCTATGACAAATACTAAGGTTAAAAGGATGATTTGGATGACTATTGTAAACAAAAAGGAATCTTTCAAATCAATTTTATAAACGAGTTTAACGCTAACTATCCCAACAATTAAATTTATAGCAACAATTAAAATATCCATTACTATATTATTGGTAATTGTGAAAACAAATATTAAACCAAGAGATAAATTTATAATTAGCCAAGGTATGTTTATAATCAATGCCTTATTAAAGGAATCTTCCCGTTTTTTCACTCTTGCATACCATCTTACAATATATAATCCTATCACAAATATTACGATAGCAATTGATATTTCTATTAATGTCTCAATTAACACTGTGATCCACTTTTTATTCTAATAATTATCTCTTTTTATCTATTCTAAATTACATGTAACTAATTCTATAATTGTGATTCTTTTTTGGAACTATTCTTTTCTACATTTTGTATGGATTTCTCAGCTAATTCTTTGTATTGAGGATCATAAAGATGGCAAGCTACAAAATAATTCGTTCCAACTTCTATATTTTGAGGTATCTTAGAATCGCATGGTTCGAAGCAATACTCACATCGAGGATGAAATCTACATCCTGAAGGAGGATAAATCAAATTAGGGACCATTCCTGGGATGATGTTTAATACATCTTTCTTCTTTCCCACAACGGGCACAGCTGCTATAAGACCTTTCGTGTATGGATGATAAGGGTTTACAAATAATCTCTCATTATCGCCATATTCTACGATAAAGCCACTATACATTACTGCGACCCAATCACACATTTTTGAAATGACTCCCAGATCGTGGGTAATAAACAGAATTGAAGTATTATATTTCTTCCTTAACTCTTTCATTTGTTTGAGAATCTGATTTTGAACAGTAACATCTAAAGCAGTAGTAGGTTCGTCTGCTATTAAAAGTTTCGGACTGCATGCGATACCCATTGCGATCTGAACTCTTTGTCGCATACCTCCGCTCAACTCATGAGGATATCGGTCATAAACCTCCGCAGGAAACGGTATGTTTAAATTTCTTAAAAGAAGTTCACCCCATTCTCGTGCAACACTAAAAATAGTTTTATTAGGATATTTTGATGCTTCAATAAGCAGTTCTTTTTCCATATGAAGAAGAAAAACTTCAGATATTTGGTCTCCAATCTTAAAGATGGGGTTAATAGAATTCAGAGGATCTTGAAAAATCATAGTAATATCTTTTCCACGATATTTTAGCATCTCTTTTTCGGGCTTCTGGAGTAAATCTTCACCTTCAAACAAAACTTTTCCACCCTCAATTACACCAGGTGGACGAACAAGTTGAAGGATGGATAAGGCAGTTACAGATTTTCCACATCCAGTCTCTCCTACAAGACCTAACACTTCACCTTGAAAAATTCTAAAGGACACGCCTTCGACTGCTCGTACAATCCCTTCTTCAGTATAAAAATAAGTCGTGAGATCTTGAACATTTAAGATTTCCTTTTTTTCATCAATAATATGTGCTTTAAGTATATCTTTTTCCTGTAAGTCTGGATGTATTGGTTTTTCTTCCTTTTCTTTCTCAGAAATATCTACTAAATATCGCATTCGTAAAGAATATAAGAAAAATATAAAATATATGCTACTGCAGATTACTAAAGGAACACGAACATCTTGTATATTAAAGCTATAGGATAGCATAAGTTCATCAATGAAACCCAGTAACAATGTTCCAATAAAGATTAAGAGGACTACTACGAGTTGAACCGAAACCATGCTTCTAATGGCTTTTTTATATTGTACATGATAAATTTTCATTACAAATGGAGTTCCAATGAAGATGAAAGCTAGACTTAAAATGAGATCAAATAGAAGATAGTACGTTTTAAGAGGTAGAACAATACCATTTGAAATCATAATCGATTGTAATAAATCGACTACAAATAATTTGATAAGTATATCTATAACAAGCCATATTAAATAAACTAAAAACGCTTTTTTAAAAGAATTGCTCCACTCCCTTCTGCCTGATTGCCTCCTCACAATAAATATTCCAATTAAGAAAAATATAATTGAGGAAATAGTCATAAAAACTAAGTTTGAGATAAGAATATCAGAAATCCAAACAAAAAGATATAAAAACGTAATATATAGTAGAATCGCCCAAATCCACAATATGATTATAGCCCCAAATTGTATAGCATTTATGAGGGTTATTTTTGGAAACTGTTTTTCAACCGGAATGAGTTTGTTAAATACAAGCATTATTGCTATATCAATCAGAACTAATAAAAAAGCCCATTGTATGCTAAAAAATAAAATATCGATAAAAGGATCTAAGTTTAAAATAGGGTGGAAAAAACTAATAGAAACGAGTACTAATGATATGCCCCATAATATGAATGTAATAATTTTCCTTGAGGATTTTCTAAATTCTTTACTTGTTAATACTTTTTCTCCAAAAGGATGTGTTTTAATTACTTCTCTAAATAAAAGGCTATACATTTTTAGCGAAACACACTCTAATGAATATGTAACTCTATCTTTTAGTGTTGAATTTGCAGAGTTCATGTGATCAACTCCTGTTTTACCATTATTTTGAAGATATCTTTCGTTCTCACTTCTAAGAGCGTCTTGTATTTTTTTCTCACTTCTTATGGCAGCTTCAGGTATGTATTTTACCTTCATAAAATTGATAAAAAGCAAAAGTTGTAAGCAGGTACAAAATACTATAAGTACACGAATATCTTGTACTATTAATAATAGCCCTAATGCTCGAGATAGATAAATTTCAAAAATAATCAGCTGAATGACCCAAATTCCAATTACGACTATTCCACTAGCAATCATAGAAAACCTAAGTTCTTGTTTTGGTATACGTCTATCGATTGGCCTAACCCTGTTAATAAGGTTAGAGAGTATGATGTTTATACCAACCAGAAACAGAACCCAGAATATTCCAAGATATAATAGATCAAAATCTGGTCTACCCGTCGTTGGATGAGTAGTCACCCATGTTAATTGAATTTGTAATAAATCAAATGATAGGAAAATTAAGGCTAAAATCCATGTTAGTATGATTATAATCTTAGATCTTTTCTTGAATTTGACAGCTTGTACATTTATTTGACTAAATTTTTTTACAAAAATACTATGAAAGGGGAAAAAAATACTCGTTGTTATTGCAAACATAAAAACATCATTACTTAGGTAGCTAAATAAAATAACATAACTGTCTAACATATCGAAAATATATCGGATTCCTAATATTATACCAAAAATGATTAAACCACTTATTAAAGAGCTTCGGCTATTTTTTTTTTTCGGAAGTTTGTTATCTTCTAAAAGAGTACTGTTCATAAAACTAACGATAATATACAATAATACTACTCCAAATAACGCTTCAAGAATACCCATTCCAAAATTTATTCGAAATTGAAATATAGCTCCAATCATTTTCTCATCATTTTTCCTATATATGTAATCGTGGATCTAGAGCGTCTCTTAACCCATCGCCTATTAACATAAATCCAATAACTGTAATTCCGATGAAACGTCCCGTCCAAAGAGTTGCACCGGGAGAATTCAATAAAACAGTTTTTGCATATATTATATCAGTCCCCCAATCAGCAATAGTTGGGTCTCCCATACCTATGAAAGCAAGACCCGCCAATCCTAAAACGGTCGCTCCCATACCTCCAAAGAAAGAAATTATAATAGGAGAGAAAGCATTCGGGAATATATGCTTAAACATAACTCTAACTTTATCTGCACCGCCAGTTACTGCAGCTCTAACATAAATATTTTGTTTTACTTGTAAAACTAAAGATCGCACGAATCTAATATTATACGGTATAAAAAGTAAGCCGTAAATTATCAGAATCGCATATAAATCGCGACCTATTAATGGAGCAATAATTATTATAAGAATCAACATTGGGATAGTAAACATCACATCAACAATGCGCATCATGATATAATCAACCCAACCTCCAAAATATGCTGAAATTGTTCCTAAGATAACACCTCCTGCGACGGAAATAAAAACTGGGATAAAAGCTGCTTGAATGGTTGTTCTTGACCCCCAAATCAGTCTCGCAAGAAGATCATATCCAAATTTTGTTGTACCTAATGGATGACCTGGCGATGGAGGCCGAAACCCAAGCGTTCCAGGATAAAATGGTGGAGTTATTTCCTGTAAAGGATATAAACTAATCCAAGGAGCGTAAATAGCCAATATAACTATGAATAAAATTAATATAAATCCCAAAATCGTCAAAGGTGTTAAAAAGCGTCGGAATAATTTCCTCTTCGATTTTGTTTTACCAATTTCATACTCCATTGCTGAAAATTCAGGATCGCGATAACCTGGAATTAAATAAAACTTTAAGCGTTTTAAAATTTTATTTCGAAAAGTGGATTTATTTCTAGCTTCATCTGGGTCTTGTAGGTAAATCTGTGTCATTTTAACTCATCTCCTTAATTTATGTATACACTATTCTCGGATCGATAATTGTATATAAAACATCTGCAATTAAAGTCCCGCTAATAATAATAATACTGGAAAATACTAAAAATCCGTTTATAAGTAAATAATCGCCTAGAAATACAGAACGTACAAAATAATAACCAAAACCTAAATAATCAAAAACGGTTTCTATAAAAAGAGAGCCGAGTATTGCTCCTGCTGTCCCTCCTACGATAAGATTACTTGTCGGAATTAAAGCGTTCCTAAGGGCATGTCTGTTAATAACCTCTCTTTCAGGAACTCCCTTTGCACGTGCTGTTCTTATGAAATCCTGGTCTAAAACATCTAACATGGTTGATCTTGTGAGTCTAGTAATACCTGCTAAAGAAACTATTGACATGCAAACTGCAGGTAATATTAAATGGATAAGACTATCCATTAGGAAAACTTGGTCATTATTCAAAATGCTATCAATAAGTCGAAATCCGGTGTAATATCTACCGTTCATATCAAAACTAAGAGCATTTGACCACATGATATCCATATCAAATCCTCCGTAGGTAAAAAAATAAATTATCCTTCCTATGAAAATTTGTAACAGGTTGCCAATAAAAAAAACAGGAAATCCCGCTCCTAAGATCGCAACAAATCTGATGAAGTTATCCTTCTTTTTATCTCTATTTTTAGCAGACACAACCCCAAGTTTAACGGCGATAATGGGAACTATGATAATGGGAATAATCATGAGTTCTATTGTTTTAGGAAAAACGCTTATGATAAACTCAATCACAGGGGTGCCTTTAGCAACAGTGTAGGAATTGCCCCAATTTCCGGTGAAAAAATTCATAAAATAAATTCCTAATTGTTGAAATATGGGTAGATCGTATCCCATTCTTTGTTCTTCTAATTCAATTAATCTTCTAAGTTCATTTGGGTCTAAGTTAAATCCTACGCTTCGTATAACAGGAAATATATCCATAAAACGCGATAAAATAAAAGTTATTATTAATACTATAATCAAAATGGGAAACATTATCATAATTCGCTTTATGATATAATATACCATATTTTTTGCTTGACGCACTTTATTTCACCTTCTCCGTTTTCAATCTTTCAGTAACATAAATTTTCATCCTTTTCCCTAAATTCGAACCTGATAAAGTAATCATCATTAATAATAAAATGTTAATATAACCTTCCAGTCTTCCAAATTGCAGAATTAAAGGTTCAAAAGAAAATCCAAAAATAATGAGATGAAAAATGAATGCTTCAATGATTAGAAATGGAACTAACCAAATAGAAGCCTTGATTCCATAATAGGGAACGTCTTCAGAATAAGTTAGAACAAAACTGACAAAGAATAACAATAAAACTACCAATCCTTGAACATTGAAAAATCCTAGAAGGTTTTGACACGAATCCCCTTCGGCAATACAAAGAATGAACGCAGGTAGATTAAATAGGTTCCAATAAATATCTAAAATAAACATTAGATATACAGGAATTAATATCATTAGGATTGTTAATGAGTGCCACTCCTTTATGCTGAAAAAAATTATTAAAAGTGATAATAGTAAAAAGATCAAAATGAAAAGAATTGGGTCAAGATGGGGCGAAGAATATGCTTTATATGTCCAAAATAAGACTGATGGATCAAGTTCTGTGTTATTCAACCAATCACCAAACTCATCCACCATGACTGTATTGGCGATGATACCAAAATATCCTAGTAAAATTACAATATAAGCAAAAATTACTCCTCCTTGTCTCCCCCAATCGATCTTGACATGCCCTTTTTTTTCAAAGGCGTTAAATTTATTGCCCATTTTGTTCTTACTTTCGTTTTCTAGCTTCAAACTTTTTAAATATAAATCCCTTTTTTAATTTCCACTTTATTTTTTTTAAAATGTAAATAACATTTAATTGTTGTGATTTTTAATGATAATCGTCCTATTTATTGAAATGTTTAAATAGATGTTCATCATAACAATATATTAAGTTTACAATAAACAAAAAAAATCTACCAATAAAAATAAGGAGAAATATAAATGAGAAAATTTTCAAAAATGTTGATTTATCTTCTACTACTAAGTTCTTTTGCCTTACCAATTGCGGGTATTAACGCAGATTTGGGACCTGCTCAAAGCGATGAACTCCATTTTAGATTTGGAGGCGGTAGTGAAGCTTTAAACTGGGATCCAGTGGTTTTTGACGCAAGTTGGGGTAATACTTATCGTTGGGCTACCTTAGAAGGTTTAATTACAACTTACGATGGTTGGGACGGTAATATGTCAACTGTAATTCCTATGCTCGCTACTGATTGGGAAATTGAATATTGGCCGGAACAGGTTAATTCAAAAGGCTTTATAAACAGAGGTGGAATTAGAGCAATGAACTTAACCCTACGAGAAAATGTTACCTTTCACGATGGTTCGATATGGAACGCAACGGTTGCAAAGTGGAACTTAGATCGACTATTCGTGATTTCTGGTGATCTGACTGGAAACGGAGATATAAAGCATCGGGATTCTCTATGGATAGATGTGGAACAAAGTATCCCTTATTTCACGGAAAGTTATAATTTATCTTGGGGCTTAGGAAAAGTAGGTTCGTATAATGGTATGGTTGCTCCTGGACCCACTAATCCCACAAATCCTTTGTGGAACAAAGCTCCTTTGGTTAATAACACGCAAATACTAGTTCCTGGCGATCCTGTAACGGGTGGTGGCATGTTTCGGGTAGAATGGAATGATTGGAATCCTAACCCTATTTCTGGTTTTCTTGCATATACGAGTGGCACTTATTATAGTATGATGATATCTATGGAAGCTTATGCAGATGATTATACAGACGCTGCCTTTTTGGGTTATGGTCCTGGGAGTTGTATAGGTACTGGTCCATATATTTTTGACCATCATACTACCACGGGTCCAACAACAGGAGGGTTAATGTTAAAAAACGAAAATTATTGGAATAAAACGCACTGGGAAGATCAAGGTCTTTTTGGAGTCACCCATATAGATGTCGCAGTATATCCAATGGATACCAATGGAAGAGATTCTCGTAATCAAGCATTCTACAATTACGATCTAGATTTTGCATATGACATCTCAGGATGGGAGATGGACTATGATACCGTGATCAACGATCCTAATATTGAATATGCCGAAGGCACTATTGGATATCAATATTCAAAAACTGCTGTATTGAATGGTATCAACGAAACGTATTGGAAGACCTACTATGACAATGGGAGTTGGGATGGAACGGATTATGTAGGCAACGTAGGATTAGGTGGCATACCGAGATTATTTAGAAAAGCTATTTCATATGCCTTTAATTATACTAGATATATTAATACGGCTTATAACGGGCGAGCGTGGCGTCTTGATTATTTTATGCATGTTAACAGCACTTACAACCAAGGAAATATCCCAATAGCATATACGAATATTACAATAGCGCGAGAAGCCATGCTTGATGTATTTCCGGCTGAATGCGCTGCTAGAGGATTAAATGCGAGCAATTTAGACGATGATAATCTATGGCATACAGTCGCGATTAACAATCCGATATTTAAATTAAACTTCTATTGGGATGTTGCGCCGGCTAACCTTATCTTTAAAGATGAAATGATAAATGCTCTCGATTTAATTGGTTGCCAAATGTGGGACGATTATCCTTATGACATCTACCCGGATAACGAATTTAGTAGTTCTTATGAAGGTTTAGCGGGCGGTAATTTCCCATATTATCTACACAATGGATTTGTTGGTGTGGATTGGACACTTTATGCCGATTTCAATGGTCACGGCTTTGCATTTGCGTATTTCAGGAACCTTGGTTATGCGTCGTTCGATTTTGGCTGGAACTTTGCCTACGCATATAACGATAGTGTCGACGAGTGGTTTTACGAAATATATTACTCAAATGATACTGCAAGGCAACCTTTATACGATAAGATTGCTGATCACCTTCAAAACTACGAATACCCATGGATTTGGGCTTGTCAGGCAATTACTGGTTCAGCTTGGAATTCGGAATGGGAAGTTGAAACTGCATATTATTCTGGTATACAACCTTTTGTTCGAATTAGGTATGTCGGTAGAGAGCTCGTTGTCCCTGAAATTCCCGGTTTCATGCTAGGTATTATAATTGGCTCTACATTAGTAGCGATGATTGGCGTTATTAGCGTAATCAAACGTAAGCACAAACTCTAAATCAACGAACTTAAAAAGTAGTTTAAAATTAAATTTCCTTTCTTTTTTTCTTTTTTTTCTTTTTTTTCTTTTTTATCCGATTTTTCTTCATAAAATGTTTCTAAATTTAAACACAAAATAAAAAAGTCATACAAAATAAAAATTGGCTTATAACTGGAGCTGCAAGTGGGATTGGACGCTCTTTTGCCTTAACACTTGCAAAAGAAGGGATGAATCTCTCTATTACCGATGTTAATGGTGAAGATTAAGAAAAGGTTAAAACAGAGGTTGAAGAACAAGGCGCAACTGTCTATTCTAATAGGTTCGATGTATCAGAATTCGAAGAGTTCGAACCTATAGCCGAAGACTTCTACTCAAAATTAGGAGATGTAGATATTCTAATAAATAACGCGGGAATTCCTATTTCGGGAACAATTGAAAATCTAGAAATAGAAGATTGGTCTATTTATTGAAATGTTTAAATAGAGGTTCATCATAACAATATATTAAGTTTACAATAAACAAAAAAAA
>SDBT01015573.1_pt1 | contig 12083 bp, 8 predicted proteins | sample 2277101 | NCBI WGS metagenome assembly SDBT01 (sample SAMN10404973, study PRJNA504765) | marine sediment metagenome | isolation source: marine sediment core GS10_PC15, 103 cmbsf | place: Arctic Ocean: Southern Knipovich Ridge | collected 2010
CTGCTTCCCGTAGTTTCTTAATGATTTGTTCAGGTCTGTAGCTTCTCCTAGCCATTCTAATCCCCCCTTTTTTCGATCCTTAGTCTAACATAATAACTGGACCGATTCTAGGGGGGCAGGTCAGGAATAAGCGGGACTTCTCTTTTTATTTGGGCAAACCGCCTTTGCCTTTTACTGAATGGATTGACAAATGTCTTTTTGAGGAGCAGATTGGTAACACAGAGAAATCATCTCTCTTTGGCGGAGAATGGGGTAAAGGCAAGCCACCTTCTTCTGCCTGGGTTGACCAGGAATGGGGGGTAGGATATATTCCTACTAATTCTAAGGATCCTCGACATTCCCATCTTCTTGGCTTTGTTTATCCGATGCGTAATTTAAGAACAGTAAAGGAGTTGAAGGGATATCCTTTTAGTGACTATGAGGCTGAGTATCGTCATGAATATCTTGAGGAAAACGTAGAGGAGATTCATAAGAAAAGCCTATGTGCCACAGGTGGATTGGCTATGACTATTTTCGAGGTTGCCTGGCAGCTTACAGGAATGGGCAAGCTCTTTCTTGATTTTGCCGAGAATAGGCCTTTTGCCAAATACTTATTGGATCGTATTACTGAGATGCGAAAATTTCAGATTAGACGTTTGACTGAAGCAGGAGTGGATCATATTCATTTGGGTGATGATATAGGTACTCAACAGGGAATGATAATGAGTCCTGAAATGTGGAGAGAGTGGTTCAAAGAGAGAATGAGAAGTATCATCTCTGCAGCTAAGAGAATTAATCCAGAGGTAATAATCTCTTATCATAGTGATGGGAAGGTAGAAGAAGTAATTCCGGAGCTGATTGAGATTGGAATCGAAGTGCTTAATCCCGTACAGCCAGAGTGTATGGACCCGGCAAAACTAAAAAGGAAATATGGGGATCAGCTTGCCTTCTGGGGTACCGTGGGCACTCAGAGCACCATGCCCTTAGCAACTCCGGAAGAGGTAGAAAGAGTTGTAAGAGAGAGAATTGAGACAGTAGGAAAGGATGGGGGTCTTTTGATAGCTCCTACCCATGTGCTTGAGCCAGAGGTTTCTTGGGAAAACATTCTTGCTTTCTTTAAGGGAGTAGATGAATTCGGCAAATACTAAATCTCTAGCCGAAATATCTTATGCTAAGAGGCGCTTATGAAAGGATGTCTTGGGGTAATTATAGGAAATAGACGTGTATTCCCGGGGCAGGTCAGGGAACGAAGAGATTTAGAGAAACTCCAAAAAGGTAGATGATAGTTGGTCAGCATCGATGGATAATTATGTTTTAGAGGAAGAAGAATGCTTCTTGAGGATTGGGAGAGAATAAGAAGATATTATGAAGCTTGGTGGAATTGCGAGACTTTGGGTAGAGTGCCTATCTGGGTAGCTGCTCCACGAGATGATCCTCAATCCAGAGAAACAATATGTGGAAATACAATAAAGATAAGAAGAGAGGAGAGATTCGATAAGGAAAAAGTTATTAGCTGTGCTGAGAGAGTCTTCCAGGCTACTTTTTTTGGTGGTGTAGCTTTCCCCTGCTACTGGCCAAATTTTGGCCCCGATGTTTTCTCTGCTTATATGGGTGCGGACATAGAGTTTTCACCTTCTTTCTTGCCCACTGAGAGTGTTTACGGAGCTAATATAGAAGAGCCGCCACCTGTCTCCTGGGCCCAGTGGAATAATCCTATACTTACAGACTATTCTGATTTATCCGTGATTCAAATCAAAGATGAAAACCTCTATTGGCAAAAAACTAAAGAGTTCACAGGTTATGCTTTAGAACGATCAAGAGGAAAGTACCTTATCGGCACAACCGATATTCATGGCGGTATGGATTCATTAGCCGTTCTAAGAGGAAGCCCTCAGCAAGTGTGCCTAGACTTAATTGACAATCCAGAAGGTGTTAAGAAGGCCATGAAACTCCTTTGGAAAGCGTGGCATAAGATTTACGAGGAAAGTCACCGGATTACGTCGGGCGAGCAGGAAGGCATTTCTAATTGGACAAACCTTTGGTCCCCAGGAAAGGGATACGCAGTGCAAAATGACTTTACCTGTCTTGTTTCCCCTTCGATGTACGGTGAGTTTTTTCTAGAGGAACTGGTCAATGAAATCAATTATTTAGATTATTCTATCTACCACTTAGATGGTCCGGATGCCTTGAAACACTTGGACATGATCTTGGAAATTCCTCGCCTTAACGCTATCCAGTGGGTTCCCGGTACACGCATGATAAAGAAAGGTGTAGCCAGATGGGTACCCATATATCAAAAAATTCATGATAAGAAAAAAGCCATTCAGGTCCGCTGTCAGCCCGAAGAAGTTGATTTTGTCCTGGAGAATCTTGAGCCAGAAGGGCTATTGATCTCTACTACTTGTTCCTCGGAAAAAGAGGCTAAGGAGCTACTTTTGCATACGGGATGGACTTGATTAATAATAATTCAGGAGATAAGAATTGCCAAATATCACCATTGTTCCGTTGACGCTAACTTAACAAGCGGCACTATTGATGGGGGCAGGTCATTGGCCTTTACTCAAATCCATTATTCTTTGGAAGAGGTCAATTTCTAGAAGAGCAGCTTTGTCCATTGGACGGTAACATTTTCATTTTAGAGAAAAGTTGACATAATTACTTTAGATTAACACATCCAGTGCAAGAATTTGACAAATTAGGTGGTTGTTATATATTATTACGAATGATTGTTACTTTCTATTCCTGCCCTTTGATCCTCAGAAGATGAGTAACAATCAAAGGTAAAACATATTATAGTGAGTTTAAGATTAGAGAGGACAATTCCTTCAAGTTTAAAGTTTCTAGTATTAAAGAAGAACAGTTAGAAAACTTTAAGGAAGGTGTCAAGAAAAAGAGAAATTTCTCAAAAGTTATTAATCAGAATGTCTTAAGATTATTAGTTGAATGAGAAACTAAAGAAAAGATTATTTAACCATTAAAGAGGGTGTAAATGTGAAAAGAAGAGAAATTCCTCAAAGAAATGGGTTAATTGTTTTTTATGTGAAAGATAGGTTTAATAAGGTAATTCTTATAAAGGATAGGTAATGCTCTTAGGCGTTGCCTATCCTTTTTTTATTTATTTGATAAGCAGTCTAAAGAAGTATCAGGGGATGAGGAAAGTGTCTTTTCACGCCAAATCCCTTTCCCTAGCAGCCTGACTATAGGCTCCTTCTCTTTGAGAGAAAATAACTATTCATAGCAAATTAGCAAAACCAAAAATAAAGCCAAAAAGGAGGTGAGAAAGGAAGTAGGCAGTTAACTAGAATAAAAGGAAAGTTTTCCAATAAGAGAAGTGTGGAAAGATTAATCTCTCTTGGGAGAGCTTTCCTCAGAAAAATGAATAATGTAATGTTATGAAGGAGAAAGATAATGAGAAGAAAGATAAGAATGCTAATTTCTACACTCGCCGTCGCTAGCTTGTTTGTAATAGCTAGCACGGGATCTCTCTTTGCCGAAAAAATCACCCTTAATGTCTGGGGCTGGGATGTTATAGCTGACATGATCGAGATTTATCGGGAGGGATTCTCTGAACTCTATCCAGACATAAAGATCGAGGATACGATGCTAGAAAGTGGGCTACTTTACGATAATCTGCTTTTGGCTCTATCAGCCGGTGAAGGAGCACCAGATATATCTTGGATGGGAATAAGGCGTTTATCACAGTTTGTAGCTTTGGGAGGCTTGTACGACATCACGGACAAAGCTCTGCCCTACTACGATAAAATGGACAGCTGGGTAGATGCTGCGGATGAGAAAGGAAGACTTTATTATATGCCCTGCGGCCTGGGCCCTGTTGCGGTCTACTATCGAAGGGATGTATTTGAACAGGCTGGACTTCCCTCTGATCCCGAATCTGTAGGTGAGTTGCTAGACACATATGATGACTTCTATGAAGTGGCTAAACTAATCAAGGACAGAACCGGTAGTTACATGTTCCCTCAGGCTAAGGCTAATGATCATTTTCACCTCTATAAGACTCTTCTCTGGCAGCAAGAAGCAGGTTATGTTGACAGAGAAGGCAAGGTAGTCATTGACAGTCCAAAAGCGGTAAGGACCCTTGAGTACTTGGGTAAGTTCTGGAAGGAAGACTTGGCTCAAGACGCTGTGGGGTGGAGTGCAGGATGGTATGCTGGCATAGATGAGGGTAAGGTAGCAACCGTGATTAATGCTTCGTGGCTGGCTACTTATTTGAAGAGTTATATCAGCCCAGAAACTTCTGGGAAATGGGGTGTTGTGCCTCTGCCCATCTGGGAAGAAGGTGACGCAAGGTCCAGCAATAGAGGTGGCTCTGGACCGGTAATCACTGAACAATCTAAATATAAAGAAGCAGCCTGGAAGCTTGTAGAGTACGCTACCACCAACAGAGAAGTTGTTATGGAAATCTGGGAAAAACTTGACCTTATGCCTTCTCTGTTAGCAAGCTATACCGACCCCTTCGTGGAAGAGCCAGATCCCTACTTTGGTGGGCAGAAACAGAGGAAGGTATTTGTGCAAGCGGCTAGACATATACCCTGGTTCAGTTACACCAAAGATTATTCGGAAATGCAGGGTGTCCTTAAGGCATATCTAACTGCTTACGCTCTGGGAGAAGAAGAGAGTGCAAAAGAAGCTTTGACTCAAGCTGCTGCAGAAATAAGAGCAAGAACAGGAAGAGAATAATCGGTTTTTGTAGTTAAGTAAAGTAACCCCCGTTAGAAATTTCTAATGGGCAAACATTGTTTTACCGCGTAAGGGCGCAGGCTCTTACGCGGTAGTTTTTGTTGATAATTCCAGGAATTTTATTTAAAAGAGGAAATCAAATTGGCTACACAATATCAAGGAATAAAAAAAGAAAGTCTATTTACCAAGATAAGAAAGAATAAGATTCCTTATCTCTTTATTTCCCCTTTTTTCATTCTGTTTGCTATTTTCATGCTTTATCCGATAATATATTCCTTTTATCTGAGTTTTCATAAATGGAGTGGCCTTGGCCCAAAAATGTATGTTGGCCTACTTAACTATGCGAATTTGTTTACAATAGATAGACCATTCCGACAGTCTTTGATTAATAGTGCGATTATATTCTTTGAATACGTTCCCGCTATGATTCTGCTAGCATTAATTTTGGCCGCCTTATTGAATTCTAGGTATATTAAATTTCAGGGTGTATTTAGAACCTTCATTTTTCTTCCCTATGTTACCGCCACAATAGCAGTAGCTTATTCTTTTCAGTTGCTACTGGATAGGGATTATGGTCTGGCAAACTTATTTTTAAGCTGGTTTGGAGTTGAACCTATTGCCTGGTTGAATACCCCAGGTTTAGCCCGTATCGGTGTTAGTGGTCTGGTAAGCTGGCGCCGGTTAGGATATTATATGATCATTCTTATGGCAGGACTGCAGAATATCACCCCCGAGTTATATGAAGCAGCCAAGATTGATGGAGCTACACCTACTCAATCATTTTTTCGTATTACCGTGCCCTTGGTGAAGCCGATGTTACTCTTTTCCATACTTTTGTGCACGGTGAAAACATTTTCTTTGTTTGAGGAGCCTTTTATATTAACAAAAGGAGGACCTATGGATACTACCCTCACTCCCGTATACTATCTCTATAATGTTGGCTTTAAATATTTTCGTTTTGGCGTTGCTTCAAGCGTTGCTTACGTTCTATTCGTGATATTATTCCTTCTTAGTTTATTTGAAATAAAACTTCTGGGAGAGAAGAAATGAGTTTAAAAGTTGACTTTCATCCTTCACTAGAAAAGAACTCAAAGATAAGAGAAAGTAAGAAAGAGAAAAGGAAGATACACTTAAAGAAAGCCTTAGTTTATCTTTTCCTTCTGTTAATTTCTATTACTATGATGATGCCTCTCATATGGATGTTCAGCTCAGCCTTTAAACCCTTATCTGAGATATTTAGCTATCCACCTACCTTGATTGCGAAGAATCCGACTCTTAATAACTTTTTTTCCTTGTTCGAACGTTTCTCCTTTGGTAGAAATCTATTTAATAGCTTCTTCTACGCTACCAGTGCTACTGCTCTATCTTTATTTTTCTGCTCCTTAGTTGCCTTTGGCTTTGCTAAATACCGATTTCCTGGACGTGAATTTCTCTTTCTATTTGTTCTGGGAACATTAATAATACCCTTTCATGTAACTATGATTCCCCTATATGTACTTTATCGAAAGATTGGCTGGATAGATAAGTTCTGGGGGCTGATTATTCAGAATATGGCCAGTGCCTGGGGTATATTCTTCATGAGGCAATATTTGATTAAGATACCTGATGATCTTTTGAATTCAGCCAGAATAGACGGATACTCAGAATTTAAGATATTTTTGTATATTATTCTACCTATAGCCAGACCAGCTTTGACCGGGTTAGGAATAATACTTTTTATGGGTTTCTGGAACGATTTCCTCTGGCCTCTCATTATTTTAAGAAGTGACGAGATGCTGACAGCCATTGTAGCCATCAGAAATCTGTTCTCAGAGGTTCGTTCGCCATATGATCTTATAATGGCTGGCTCGGTGTTAACAGTGCTACCATTGGTTATATTCTTTCTAGCTTTACAAAAACAGTTCATTGCTGGAATTACCAGTGGAGCAATTAAGGGTTAAGTTAAAGAAAGAAGTAAAAGCGAGATTTGTATGCGATTATTATCCAGAGCACTGGCAGGACCAACGTTGGCCGGTCAATGTGGATCTTATGCAAAAGGCTGGCGGAATTTGCCTGGTCCAACTTAGAACCAGAGGATGATCTATATGATTTCAGCTGGATGAGGCAATGGACATTCTTAATAAAAGGGGGACAAAGGTTATTTTGAAGGCAAGGAGCTTATAAATGCAAGGACAGAGTATTTCCCTGAAAGGGAACCTTTTATACATTGAAGGAAAAGCCATATTCATAAGATCCGGGTCTATCCATTATTGGAGAATACCCCAAGGCTTATGGGAGAAAGAAATAGAATTGGCAAAACAGGCAAATCTAAATTGCATTGTCTCTTATGTACCCTGGTTTTGGCATGAACCAAAAGAGGGCGAGTTTGACTTTGAAGGAAATACCGTACCGGAAAGGAACTTAGTTTACTTCATGAAACTGCTAGAGAAACATGGAATATATTTTATCCCTCGTCCAGGTCCCTTTATTGGCTCTGAGTTAAGATATGGAGGTCATCCTAAGTGGGTATTTGAAAATTACTCTGAAGTAGTTAGTAAAAGAAGTTCTGGAGAAGACGCCTTTTGGATAGGACAAGGAACTCCTGCCCCCAGTCAACTAAATTCCAAATTCAAAAAGTTAGTGACAAAATGGTACAGTAAAGCTATTCCTGTGCTGGCAAGCCATACTATAGAAGGAAGAGGCTGTGTTATTCTCACCCAAGTAGATAATGAGATGAACCTGGTGTTCACATTTGGAGTCGAGGGTTCTTTATTTGATCCTTACGTTGTGGGGAACGATGGAAAAGGAGGTATGTGGCAACAATGGTTAAGAACTCGATACAAAAACATTGACCAGATAAACAATGCATATATGGGAAAATACGAAACATTTAGCGAAATTGGGCCCTTCTTTCCTACTTATCCAACAAGTGAATTTGAATACAGAAGAATGCTGGACTGGTTGAAATTCAAACAACAATATGTTTTTGACTATGCATACTTTCTCGGTAAATTGATGCGCGAAAATGGTTTTAAGCTTCCTTACACCTTAAACGAACCTATTAATCATAGCTGGAATTGGGACTCAGGAGAGCATGGAGAGTGTTCGAAGTACTTCAAACAAAAATCACAAATGTGCTTTACCACCGGTCACACCTACTTGTATGGTGGAGAAATGGATATATATGGGTTATCTGCAGCAATATCTCGAATAGAGATGATCAAAACATCCACTTTAGAAGGTCCTCCTTTTAGCATAGAAGCCGGTGCAGGATGGGCAGAATATGGTGAGAGGGTTAAATCAGATTATAACTGGGGCATTCTACTGAAGAATCTGGTTGGACACGGTTTAAATGGGATAAGTATTTATATGTTTTCGGATGGGAAGAATCCGGAGGATTCCTGTATATATGGCAAACATTACTCTTGGAATGCTCCTATTTCTTCTGAAGGTAAAGTTAATCCTCCCTATGAAATAACGAAAGGAGTGTATGATTTTGTACAAAAATGGGAAGGAGATATTCTAAACACAGAGAAGCAGTTCGAGGTACTGATTGGAATTTTCTCTGAGCTGTCCCTTCTGGCTAAGCCCTTTAGATACTACGGGTCTAAGGTAGACAAAATGAAACTGAGGTTTCCCATTAAAGGAGAAAAAAGCGATGAACAGCTTTTCTTTGAGGATATTTACAGAGGAGTGGAAGAACTTGTTAAAATACTTACCGACCTAAATATTAACTTTGAATATATCCATTTGAATAACCCTAAACGAAAAGTGAAGAGCATCTTAAATAAGCTACTTATTGTCCCAAATCCGGGAATGATTCCATCACAGGCCTTTAAGTTCATAAGAGAATTTTTGGATCAGGGAGGTAAGGTGTTATTTTATCCTTTAGTTCCCTCTAGGAACCCTTACTTCTATGAGGAAAAGAAACTTTTGGATGTGCTACCCTTAAGAGTAGAACAAAAGATTGCAGAGCCAGGGTGGGAGTGTGGAGGAACTTTGTATCACATTGTCAAATCCGAGAAAGAAGAGGTACCTATAGATAGTGACATATATTTATTTGATATAGCTGACCTGGCTAATGATCGGACGGAAATAATAGCTAAATACAATGGAAAATGCTGTGGAGTTAGATATAGAGTTGAGAAAGGAGAAGTGTTTGTGTTGGGGTTTATTCCAAAATTTACTAATCAAACCTCTCAGTTTTTCTTTAAAGAACTCTTCTTGGAAAAAATAGGCATAAACAGAAACTGCTATAGCCAAGATGAGATATTGAGTGTGGTTTGCAGAAAATACACCTTGTCGGGAAATAATACTGCACTTTTGACGGTATCAAACTGTAAACATATTTCCGGAGGAACGAAGGTCTGTGTGAATTTACAAGAAGAATATTTAGTATTTCCGACGCTTTCTTACATTCACTTGCCCGAAAAATCAAGTTTGATGTTGTGGGTAAATATTAGTCTTAAAAAAACTACAATAAAATACTGCACTAGTGAACTTGTCCCCCTGGATAAACAGAGAAAGAGTTTCCAAATTATCGGTACTAATCAAGCCTTTAATGAGATAGCATTTACAAGTGAAGTAAACTTAAGTTTGGATGGCTCTCCCATCCCTCTTATCCACATCGATAACCTATGGGTAGGAATGTATCGACCTAAAAGAGAGGGCTCTGTGTTACAAATTGGGTATTGATATTTCTAAGCTTGATTAAAAATGGCAAGTCATGGAAAATACGTACGTTTTTGACCAGGAGATGATGAAAAATCAAACGCGAAAAGAGATCAAATACCTTTTGGGAAGAAGAATGGGAACGGTTTTACCTTATAGGTACGAATTATTGGCCACGTCGCCTTTCTATCAGGGCGTGGAAAGACTGGGATCCAACAGATAGCGAACTTACTCACATAAAGGCGCTGGGAATGAGCGCCATAAGCATATTTCTTCTGGGTGAAGATGTCTTTCCCTGCTGGATGTATAAACCTTGAGACGATTTCAAAACTAGATACTTTCAGATATATGCTACGAGCATCAACTTTGCCAAGACTTTGGCAAAAAGTTAAGCAAAAATAGGCAAAAAAGGTCTCGTATTTTTTGACACTACTTTCAATGCGATACCAGGAGGTACAATATGATAAGTATTTCAGAAATTTGTCGTCGGGCTCAGACTGGTTCTACAATGAAAGCAGAGACTTTCGATCTTGATGTGGTTTTTGCCAACGCCAGGAAACTGTGTGAAAAATACAAAATAGTATATGATCCTAAAAACCCTGTGCCGTCTGATGATGATTTGGCTGATCGGACATTCAAGGCAGCCGTTGATTTCGTGGTTGAGGTCGGTATTTACTGTACGGATACCAGTAGGCCCATAAAATTTACCAGAGATGAAGTTTTAGAGGCGGTGTCTAATTCGCGTGGACGCTGCATAATGGGAGAAGGCAAAGACCGCTATGTTTGGACCCCGCGCCGGCCGGATAGCGACCTCAAACCCTGGTTCCATGTCGGTACCGGCATGTCCGTTACCGACGAGCGCATCGCGTTCAACCTGGTAACATCTTATGCCCAGATAAAGCAGGCTAATTCGGTAAGCGTGTCGGCCCTCGAGAGAATCGACGGCCAAATGGTTACCTCAGGGATGCCTACGGAGATTCTGGGTGCCATACGCGGGATAAAAATTGCCCGCGATGCATTGCGCCATGCAGGTCGTCCGGGTCTGGCCATCGGCAATTGCATCTCTACTGCTGGAACATCACTGGCAAGCATTGCCGCCAGCGCCCCGCAATTTGGTCTGCGCCCTTCGGATGGCTTTCTGGTAGGAGGACGCGCTGAAATGAAGTTCGATATGGGCACTTTAAATAAAGCTACCTATTTGTCCAACTGGGGTGCCAATATCGGCAATGAAGCTGGACCGTTGGTCGGTGGTTACGCCGGTGGCCCTGCTGAGGTCGCGATCGTAAATGTGGCCTACGCATTGATCGGACTTCTAGTGCTTAACTGTGACTATCACCTTCTTTTTCCCTTTCACATTACCAAAGCCTGCACCACCTGCCGTGATGTATTGTGGGCCATAGCGGTCAGTAATCAAGCTATCAGCCGCAACACCAAGGAACTGATATGGTCGGATCCATATATTGCCAGTGGCCCGATGACAAAGCAATTCTTCTATGAAAGCGCTGCCCATATCGCCACCGCGATACCTTCCGGGGTATCTAGTGAGACCTGCCATCCGGCGAGGGGGCTCTTGAGTGATCACATCACCCCTATGGAGATGCTCGGGTCGGTAGAATTGATCGAGGCGTGTGTCGGCATGAAACGTACCCAGGGCAATGAGCTGACCAAAGAACTGTTGGAAAAGTACGAAGACAAAATTGACGATGCTCCCATCGGAAAAAAATACCAGGAATGCTACGACATTGATACAGGCCAGCCCTGCCAGGAATATGTGGACCTTTATGGCGAAGTCAAGGAAGAGTTGCGTGGGATGGGGTTTAATTTTAAGCTATAGGCGAATACAAATTAACTATAAGCTTCAAAAGATGCATTTAAGAACAAGCGTTTACTCAAAAACTTAGGTAATGTCAAAAACTAGCTATGTCATTTGGCAAGTCGGTTATTGAACTTTTTGGTTTCTTCATATTCTATTTCCTCAGCAAATGTTTTTGCAGAGAATACTACACACTTATATTGACACTACCGAAGGGACGCCCACACTCTATAGGGAAAATCAAAGAATCGCAGGGTTTCAGCTAGATCTTTCTCAAGACAAGCAACAGCCTTGGGAGCCAGATCCTGGTACCGATCTTTCCACCGGGTAAACTCCTCTAATGCTTCCTTCTTACTGGTAGCGTAGATGACCCTTTTCACCTCAGCCATGACACTACCCTGAATAGCCCGGGGACAGTGATGAGCTATGTTCCTAAGCTTATGAACCGTGCAGCGCTGAACTTCCACATCGGGGAAACGGGTTTTTAAAGCAGCTAAAAGACCTCCTTGGTGATAATATCCGGACTTATAGAAAATGGCTCTGACCTGCCCCCACTAATAATACCAGTTGTTAAGTTGAGGTTATGGGAATAATGGTCTGTTGTGGCTGAGTGGTTGTTGGCTGTAATAGGCTTGGGATGCCGTATTCGGGGATTTCAACATGCTCTTTTATATTCAGGAAAAAATTCTAACGTCGTCCTGCCAGGGCGGCACATGCCGAAACTTCACCTAACATGCTGTGGTCCCCTTTCGTGGCGGAATATCGTAAATTGGGATATCGATATCTTCCTCCCAGTTAGTTCTAACATTGTATCGTCCCCCCAGGGGAACGAGTTACTTCCTCTCCCGGTACTGACGGTAATTATGTCTAATCAAATCTCAATTTAGTGTGTGGCGTTGTCCCACCAGTGTCTAATTCTCGTCCAGAAAGTGTCTAAATGGAG
>SDBT01015574.1_pt1 | contig 12082 bp, 16 predicted proteins | sample 2277101 | NCBI WGS metagenome assembly SDBT01 (sample SAMN10404973, study PRJNA504765) | marine sediment metagenome | isolation source: marine sediment core GS10_PC15, 103 cmbsf | place: Arctic Ocean: Southern Knipovich Ridge | collected 2010
ACTGGTTTGCTGAACTTGAGTATTTCATACTCATTTTCAACTTCAAAAGCATGGTTTTTATGAAAGGATATGCCATGTGAATATCCAAATACAGATTTCAAACAGGCAAATCTGTGGGCCCCTCTAGAACTTAATCAAATAAAAACATACACCTTTTTAAACAAAGAGATGTTACAGAGTTAAAATTTTCCAAGGGAGGAACATTTTATTGAACAAACGAGAGAAGATGATGAGTATAATTGGTGGAGTTGGATTTCTCAGTCTTGGATTATGGCTGGAAAGTGCTACTTCTTGGAGAATTGAAGCCCTTCTAGTCTTTGGATTCATACTATTTGTTGCTGTTATTGCAACAATGCTATCAACTCGATGGAGACCGTTGATCTGGAACGTAAAAAATAAGCAATTTTAATTTTGATACAAAACTTGTACCATAAACAATAAAGCTATTTCTTCTTTATATTTTTGTGTGGTGGGGAGAACTCATTCTTTCCAATAGTTTGCTTTTTCATTTTTTCTCCTCCAGAAAAATTCTTTTCCCCGCCACAATCTGTTTTTATCAATAATGTCTCTATATAATACATATATTTTTAAAGAAAAATCTGTTATTGATATTGTGAGGGATTAGGTTTACAATTTGGTGGTATGAGGAGTATATATGGAAGTGTTATTTATTGACATATTAAGTGGATTATTTTCTCTAATAATATTTCTTCTTTTACTGTTTTATATGTATCCTGCTATGAAAAAAGAATGGAAAGAAAATGGACGAGACTGGCGATATTACTATATTGTATGTGGAGATGACCATAGACAATCATATAGACAGTTGTTTTCGCAATTGTTGACTGCAGTTATGAAAAAATAGATTTCTACAGATATTTTTTTACTGCAGAGACACGCTTTTTTCAGTAAAAAGAGTTACCAACGGGAGAAAATGCCGATTCGGAAAGATAATTGGCACGTAAAAAATGAGTAGATAGATTCCTTAACCAAAGGTGGAGAGGGTACTTTCCTATCCCTTTCTATTTCTCCTTTATTTTAGATATCTGATTATCATATTAACAAATGTTAAGTGAATTTTGTAATTATAATTAGGCTTTTAAAGAAGTAGATGTTACAAAAGTACAGATTTGGGAGGTATTATGCAGAAAAATGCTGGACTTGTAGTAGGTTTCATTGGTGTAATTTTTTGTTTAATTGGTTCAGTATTACCGTGGGCAGAATATTATTCTTCATTGTTGGGTAGTTTTACTATCTCTGGTTTAGATGGTGATGGAAAAATAACCTTGATGTTATCTATTGTTGTTATAATTTTATTGGCATATGTTATTTTTACCCAACACGAAAAACAAATTAGAATTATTGGAATTACTAACCTTCTATTAAGTATTTTAATTGGGATTATTGCATTGAATGTTAGTATGAATCTTTTGGATTCAGATATAGAGTATATGATTACAGGAGAAGGTGCAAGTAGTGGTTTTGGTTTAAGTCTCGTTTTGTTTGGTTCTTTCTTTTTATTTTTATCAGGTATCTTTCATATCGTAACTAAAGTTGAGAAGAAAACAAAAACAAAACAGAAATCAGATAGGTACTGTCCTAACTGTGGAAGAGGCATTCCTTTTGATGCTAAAGTTTGTCCATATTGTGCCAAGAAATTTGATAGTTTAAATCAAAGTATTGAAGATAGAAAGGAAGTAGAAATTGTAGAATCAGACGAAGTGGAATTTATTGAATCAGATGAATCAAACATAGAGAAATTTTGTTCTGATTGTGGACGTACTGTTCCTGATGATGCTAGGGCTTGTCCATATTGTGGAGAAAAGTTTGATGATAAAATGAATAAACATATCCTAGATAGATAAAGGGAGGCAAAGGAATGAAAAGTAAGGTAACTGGTTGGAATCCTACCGTTGACTATGAATATAAAGCACGTTCTAAGAAAAGTAAAAAGAACGGTAAGAATTATTATAAGAAATTTAGAGTAGTCATTGAAGATGAGTATGGAGACAGCCATACTGGTAGTTTCAAGATGTATAGTAGTGGTGTATTTAAGATAAGATATGGTAGAACTCAAAGGTTTATTCATAAGAGATATCTTAAATATAAGAAATCTTGGGAATCGGGAGAACAATGGATTAATTATTTCTATACTATTATTATAAAATGTCCTTCGATTCGGAGATGGGGATTTTTTAGGCGTAAAAAGATTGATGAACCAATAGATGATTGAATATGAATAGACATCTTCTAGATAGATAAAGGGAGGCTAAAGGAATATGAATAAAGCACTAATAGGGTTAATATTAGTTATTGTGGGATTTCTCATAATGTTAATACCAACTGATACGGGAACTATTTGTTCTACTTATATGATGATTGGCGGAGTAATATTATTGGTTGGTGTATCAATCCTTGGAATGAGATTTAGAAAATGGGGTTATGAATAGAAATCTAATAGTAATCGGGTTTGCAAGTATTCTTGTAGTGGTTGGATTGAGTGGGTGTGTTGAACAAGAAGGAACATCTGTTGATGTTGAGTCTTGGGAAGATGGAATGATTACACTAAATCAAATAGAATATGATGAATATTATGACTCTGCTATAGGAGATTATCGAACTGTAGATTTATGGCTTGATGTCAATTATGATGTGTACATTGACACCCAAATGTGGCGATTTCAACTAAAAACGAGTAAAGATAAAACAATCAATCCTTCTTATTGGGGAGTATTGAAAAATGGGATATTAATTAGAACGAATGCACATGAAACAGTTGTAGGAACGAGATACTGTGGATTATATCCAGTAAAGGATTGTGAGGATGGTCAAATGACAATAAAGATGACAAGAGACGATTCTCCCAGTAGTTTCGTTCTATATCTTTATAGGTATGGCGTTAGGTACTCTCTTGATAAGGATGAAACAATAACAGCGGTTACTCTTGAAATATATGATGCACATGAACGAAATGATTACACAATACAAATTTAGAGATGAATGATTCATATGAATAAACATCTAATAGATAGATAAAGGGAGGCTAAAGATATGGATAAATTAAAACTATATACAATGATTGGATATTTAAATTCAATAATTTTTACAATTGCAGTATTATTGTTAGTTATTTTTCCAAAATATAATGTTGGTGACATGGATAAGTTACTTATGATTATAATTTTTATATGTATTCCTATGATTCCTATAATATTCATATTTAACGCAATAAAGGACAAAAGTATACTTTTAAAACCAATTGATGAAAAAAGAATTAATGAGTTTGGAAAATTAATAAAGGAACATAAAAGTATAGCTACAATTAAAAATAGAGTTAGTAAATGGAAGAATGAAGGATATAATGTTGAAGAACTTGAAAAAATGGTAAAAAGTTTAAGTAAAAAATGAATAAATATCTAATAGTATCTGCAATAGCTGTTCTGCTTATCTGCGTTGGATTGAGTGGATGTACAGAAGAAAACAAAAATAATATCACAGAGACTACGCCAGATATACAATTAATAAAAGAAGTAGAAAGGCTTAGAGTTGTATCAACTAATCCTACGGGTTTAAATTGGAGTAATATAAATATTACAATTTCTTCTGGTAACTACTCGGGTATACGATTTTCTCCTTCAATGTTCATGTCAATTACTTATAGTTACGGTAATGGCTCGTCATGTCCAGCTCAATGGGGACTCATTAGTGCTCTTACTAACGATTGTATATATTTTCCCGTAGTTGATGAAGATATAGCTGTTACATTGAGATGGATACCAACAGATACAGTAATTGGGGAGTGGATATTTCCTTGATGCGTAAACATCTTTTAATATCTGCAACAGACTTTCTAAAACTCATTTCAACAGATAAGAAACTAGACTCATACCACTACTTTCAATAGGCGATTTCCTGTAACTACCTTTTCGAAGGTGGAAAACAACAGATATAGTATCTATAACTACGGACTTATAGGAACTCTTATTTTTCCTGTAACTACCCCTTTTTCGGTACTTATAGGAAATCGATTTCCTGTAAAAAGAGTTATAAATACCATTTCCCTTTCGGTCTTTCTACCAAGAGTAACTCTAGGTGAAAGTATGGCACGAAAACCAGGTAGTATGTATCGGTACATCCGAGGTCAAGCGACAACAAGAAAAGAATACATGGGCGGAATACCTGCCTCACGTATTGCACAATTTGATATGGGTAATAGAACTGGCAAATTTCCTTTACAGTTATCACTTATTTCAGATGAAAAATGTCAAATTAGACACAATTCAATTGAAGCAGCTCGTATCTCTGCAAATAGAGCAATGGAAAAAACAGCGGGAACAACAAACTACCGGCTTGTTATACGTGTATATCCTCATGTTGTCCTTCGTGAAAACAAACAAGCAACAGGAGCAGGAGCAGATAGGGTTTCTCAAGGGATGAGATCAGCATATGGAAAAAATGTGAGTACCTGTGCACGATTAAAACCTAAACAAATCGTTATGACTGTTGATACGCAAACACAATTCTTCAGACAAGCAAAAGATGCATTACGAAAAGCAGGTATGAAACTTTCACCACCTTGCAGCGTAAAAATAGAGAAAGGCGCTGAGTTAGTTCAATAATTTTTTTTTTATATATATTTTATTAGCCAGGGAAATATTATTAGAAGTAGAACTGTCAGTGAAAGTATTATTGAAATGTTTCTTACTATTTTTTCTCGCTGCGTATCTGAAATACCTTTTTTGACTCGTTTAACAAGTGAGTGCAGCGCATCGTTAAATAAGAATCCTCCATCAAGTGGAACCATAGGCAGAACGTTAAATAAAGCAACAGCCAGATTAAGCCAGAAAATCCAGTATAATGCATTTATAATGATCCAAAAAACATTCGTAGGAATAATGCTAAGGGGACCTGTTATTATGTAAGAATCGGTAAATGGTGCAACGATTGGGTTATAGCCCTGAAGGTATCCCCATATAGGTAGGATGTAGAAGAGCAAAAAACTATCAGGAAATTCCTGAAATGGATTCTTTAAGACTGATAGGAATCCTTTATGTGCATCTGAAGTGCTCACTCCAAGATATCCTTGACCAAGGTGAGACTGATTTTGAGTATAATTTGATTTATCTGCAAGTGTTATTTCTTTTGTAAAGGATTTTTCTCCTTTAGCATATGATATACTTGTCGGCTTATTAGATGGTATTTTCTCCATGACTTCAAAAAATCCTTCAACATTTGTTACTTTTGTGTTGTTGATACTTGTAATAATCATCCCTGGAGAAAGACCAATTTCTTCAGCAGGAGCACCTTCTATTACATAAAAAACGCTGACACCATCTGCTGCAGGTTTGACAGCAGACATAAAAACAAAGGAAAAAACGAGAATGCTAAGTAGAACAACCACAAAATTTGATGTTGGTCCTGCAGCATATACTCTCATCCGGGATTTTGTTTTTGTTTTTTTTAATTGTTCCTCATCAGGCTCACAAAATGCACCAATTGGTACTATAAGATAAAGAATCCCCAGTGATTTTACTTTAAGTTTACTTGCAATTGTGAGAATGCCATGGGAAAATTCATGAACAACCATAGCAACAACAAGGGCAAGGATGATATACCCAATAAATTCAAGAGGAAGTATTGGGTTGATCCCTGGAATTACTAGTGCAATCTCTGGACCGGGTAGTGCTTCTTTTTGTTCAGGGGTAAATCCAAAAACAAACCATGCTTGCCAGATAAGCATTGATGTCATTAAGATCATCATGACAAAACATAAAACTATTCCAGAACTTCCAAATGCTTCCCAGAATCTTTTTTTCTTTGCAACTTTTTTAAGAAATTTTTTTCCTTTAGTTGTCCGCCACATGAGAGCAGGACCCCAGAAGGTGATATTGTATTTTTTAAGAACGCCTTTTTTATGTAACGCAAAGGCTGAAAAAGCATATATTGCAATAATTGAAAAAAAAATCAATAAACCTTCGATGAGTGGCATGTTCAGCTGATTGGTATACATAACTGTTTATTAAAGGTAACCAAATTTTGTTTTGCTTCTCAAAAAATACTTGTGTTATTCGGTACTTTCTAAAAGTTTTGCGGTTTGCTCTTCGACGTCTTTTTCATGTCGTTCTAAAACATACATATCTTTGATGTAATGATAGGTGACTGCTCCCATAAATGCTATAAGGATTCCTACAGCGATATAGCCAATAAAAGACAGTAATAAAAATGGTTCAATAGAAAAATCAGCAATTAATGAATCATATAATGCTCCAAAAATAGCTGATGCAATAAATCCAAATGAGAACAATGAGAAAGGAACGATCCAGTATGACCAGTTTACCTTTTTTTCTCTCACATACATATCTGTTACTCTTCCAAATGAAGATAGAAGTCCAGCTCCTACTATTGCCCATATGATACTGTTTAGAAATTGCGAAACCGGAATCATCCAGAGTAATTCGGGATTAAAGTCAGTGTTGTTGTAAGCATAGAAAAAACTTACAGCTATTATTACAATAGATATAATATACGTATAGAACGAGAGTTTTCCGGTAAGCAGACCTGATTTCATCTCATTCCAAATTACTGATACGTTTTGTTCCCAGTTGAATACTCGTATGAGAAGGTATGCACCAAGAGTAAAAAGTATAGCGCCAAATCCACTAGCCGCTAAATCTAATATAGCAAATATTGCCCATACAAGAAGAATAAGTGCGATGGGAAGTAAAAATTGTTTTTTGACTTTGTCATCATCTAACATTTTAATAATCTTGTAGTAGGTGTCTTCAATTTGTTTACTTTGTTTGACACTTACTCTCTGTATTGATGTTATCTTCATTCTTGATTGTATAAGTGGAAGTATGTATTCATCTTCTGCTCCATCAGAGATGAGAATTGCTTCTGTGGTGTTTGTTTCTTTTATCACTGTTTCTAACTGCTCAGCGAGTATTTGATCTGATTTTATACCAACATGAATGTTTCCACAGAGTGTAACAACTTCGACGTCTCTTCCTTCTTTTTTTAGTTTATCATATGTTGAGATGGCAAGAAAAATAGCATTCAAGTCAGAGTCCTCTGGATCTGCACGTCCTAGTTTCATTGCGGCATCTAAATTATCTTCAACACCGATGATTGGGCTTTTTACCTTTGCTTTTCTCCCAAAATCATCATCACGATCAATGTTTAATATCAAAATCTCTGCCATTACTTTCCAAAGATGAAAACAAGTATTGTATATAAAGCTTTATTAGTATGAAATTTTGACAAACCAACGGAGAATATAACCTATTGGACATTTGGGAGTATTTCTATAATTGTTTTTTAGTATTCACCAAAATCAAATATACTAAAAGTATATTCCACCAGTTGTATGCCAGTCGTAACGTTTGATTATAATGATTTCATTGATCTTCTTGGATATCAAATCCCAAAGGATAAACTGATAGAAAAACTTCCCATGATTGGCGGAGATTTTGATAAAATCGATGGAGATGAACTGAGTATAGAGTTTTTCCCAAACCGTCCGGATTTAACCTCTGTTGAAGGTATCGCACGAGCATCTCGAGCTTTTTTTGAGTTTGAAACAGGGTTAAAAAAATACGATGTGTTAAAATCAGATCTCTCTCTAAAAGTAGATCCTTCTGTTAAAAAGGTACGGCCTTTTGTTACAACTGCTCTTATAAAAAACGTTACGATGACCGATGAGCTTATCGCATCACTTATGGATTTACAGGAAAAACTTCATTTCGGGCTTGGAAGAAACAGAAAAAAGGTAGCAATAGGTGTTCATAATTTCGAGCCAGTTACACCTCCTTTTACGTATAAAGCTGTGGATCCAGATTCCGTACAATTTATTCCACTTGCAAAGGATGACTCGATGACGCTTCGTGAAATACTTGAAAAACACGAAAAAGGAGTTGATTATGCACATATTCTCAAAGGTTTTGATAAATATCCACTGATTGTCGATGCCAACAATAATGTTCTTTCTTTTCCTCCGATCATCAACGGTAGTCTCACGGAGGTAACACCATATACTAAAGAGATTTTTATTGATGTTACCGGTACTGATCGAAAAGCAATAAACTATGCATTAAACATTGTATCAACTGCTCTTGCTGAGCGAGGTTGTCAGATTTATAGTACCACTGTTTATGATGAAAATAAAACCTATCTTTCTCCAGATCTAAATCCTATTAAAAGAGAGTTATCAGTTGATTATGTCAATAGGATTTTAGGAACCACGTTAAAAGACACAGAGATTATAAAATGTCTTGGGAAAATGGGATATAACTCCTCTATAACAGATGATGGTAAACTTGCTGTTGAGATACCCGCTTGGAGATCAGATATTTTACATGAAATTGATCTTGTCGAGGATGTTGCGATTGGATATGGATTTGATGTTTTTGAAACAGATTTTCCAACTGCATTAACATTTGGAAAAACACTTCCACAGCATGATCTACTGGAGAGTTTACGTAGTATTCTGATTGGACTGGGATTCAACGAGGTTACAACATTTACTATTTCAAATAAAAATGATGAATTTACAAACATGGGACTCAACATCGGAACTATGGTTGAAATAGAAAACCCGATAGGTGAAGAATATGCAGGTCTACGTGTTGGTCTTTTACCGTCACTTCTTAAGATACTTCGAGAGAATAGGCATCATCCGTTGCCTCAGCAGATATTTGAACTAGGAACCGTAGTTAATGAACAAGCAAAGAACCACCGTAATATAGCAGGTCTCAAAATCGATGCAAAGGCAAACTTTACGTTATGTAAATCAATTGTTGAAGCGGTTCTTCGAGATATTGGATGCAAGTATTCAATAAAAGAAAAGAATCATGCGGCATTTATTGAAGGAAGATGTGCTTCTCTCGTCAAAGATAATAAAGAGATTGGTTTTTTTGGTGAACTCCATCCAAAAACTATCCAGACGTTTGAACTAGAACATCCAATTATTGCTTTTGAAATGCAGGTAGATTTTCTCAATTGATTATCATATACTTATAACTCTGAAAAAGAGTTTTCAATTAAATTTAGGCAATAGGGATCTCCATTTTTAAAGGCAAATACAAGACTTTAACTATAAAATAATTTAAAAAAAATAAAAAATAAAGAAAAGAGATTGTTAAGAAATGTATGTTATTATTTAACTTGTTATTATTATGAGACTACCTATTCCTCTAAATTCATAACTTGTTCTGACAAGAGGTTTACCCTGCTCTATATTAATAGTTATTTTTCCGTAGAAACCGATTATAATTCCCTCATTTTCCTTAGAATATCGTTCAATGCCATTAATGGATGTTTTTGGTTGAATATTCAAATCGGAAGGATTTTTTGCTTTCCAACGACACATGATTGCTGGTCCAATCCCGATACCTTCCCAAAGATTATAGTTAAAAAGAATTTCTCTAAGAAGAAATTTGATACTCATTCGAGGAGTAATTGCAGTTCCTTCTCCTTGGCTTTCTATCCATCCTGTATAGATACCTATGTCTTTTAGATCTAAATCAATTAAGATTTCTTTAAGATTATTACTGTTGATTTCTACATCATTAGTAAGTACTCTTACCATTTCTTGCAGTAATTTTTTTATGTTTGTGTTGTCAATAAATCTAATCGATTGTTTTAATAAAGGAAGTATATCTTTTTTCAACAATATTTTGGAATTAACACAAAGATTATTTTCAGAAGTTTGGATATTTCTTTGAACTTTTTCACTCATTGCATCTACAATGGGCAATACAGTAGTTATCACCAGCATACAGAGCATAATGCTCAATAGTTTATTTTTTGTTTTCATATTTTATACCTCTTTATATTTTTCACAATAGAATTTTGTGAATCTGAAAAAAAATTTGAACAAATTAGATTTTGTTCAACGATGAAGACGACCACGAGCTATCTTGTTGATACTCACGGACTCCGCATACCCAGATTGTAATAAAAGCTGTTTAATCTTATTATCTGAGGAAGAACATTTTGAAATATCAGCGATGATATTCCATCGAGCTTTTTTTCCACGTTGTGAACTTTTTGATTCAGTCATTATTAAATCAATCTTCATATCTGCAATTTTTTTTGCAATTTTTGCCAGACAACCAGGCATGTCACCAAATTCGATTTCTATTTTTACAAGATCAGTTGGTTTTCCATACACTGGGTTAATGGTAATTGTATCGGTCTTTTGGTCTAAACTCACTAATACTTCATCGCCCTCTTTTAGATTAAGGGATTCTCTGAATTCATTTGGTAGCACCAAACGACCTCTTGTGTCTAGTCTAACTATTGAGTTCATTTTTCACCTATGTGGGAATTATGTGGGAACAATATATGTAACATCAAGTATATAAATCTATCGTAACTCTAGCGTTTTTCATAGCAAACTACTAAAACAAAAACATATATTTTGCGTCAACTCTAACTGACCTAATATGGAGAATTACATGACAAAGCACTGTCTTAAATGTAAAAAACCAGCAGTAACCTTTATCCGATATAACGGAACACATCTTTGTAAAAACCATTTCATAGATTATTTTGAAAAAAGGGTAAAAAAAGAACTAAAAAAACAAGGAAAAACAGAAGAAGGATCAAAGATCGGAGTTGCTGTTTCAGGTGGAAAAGATAGTATTGTCACTCTTCATCTGATGGATGATATCTTTTCAAAAAGACCAAATATCTCATTATATGCAATAACAGTTGATGAAGGGATTAAAGGCTACCGGGATGAAAGCATAAAAACAACTATCAATAATTGTAAAAAACTTGGCATAGAACATCACATTATATCCTTTAAAGATGCGATTGGAAAAACCATGGATCAAATAGCATCCATTAACGATGAACTTGGAGAATGCACGTATTGCGGCGTGTTTCGACGGTTCTGCCTTAATACAAAGACAAAAGAACTTGGAGTTGACAAACTTGTCACTGGTCATAATCTTGACGATATGTCTCAATCAATTCTCATGAATTTCATCAATGGCGATATGAAAAAACTCGCGAGACTTGGACCTCATAAAAAAATCCAACCTGGTCTGGTGCCACGTATCATGCCTCTTCGCGTTATCCCTGAGAAAGAAATAATGCTTTATGCAATTTTAAAAAACATAGAGTTTCATAACGCAGAATGTCCCTATTCTCTTCGTGCGTCAAGAAGATACTATCGAGATATCATCAACAACCTTGAAACAGTTAATCCCGGCACACGACATAGTATTATCAACAGTTACGATAACATAAAAGAACTGCTTTTTGAAAAATATCCGCCAGTAGAGCTCAATAAATGTTCGACGTGTGGTGAACCAACATCTCAAAAACAGTGTAAAACATGTATTCTAAGAGAAAAAATCCTCTAACTCATTTTTCTTTTTTCACATCAATCTTTAAAGAACAAATATCTTCTAAATCTGCTTCAATGATATCTCCTTCAACTATTTCACCAACACCCTCCGGAGTTCCGGTAAGAATCAGATCCCCTCTGCGAAGAGTCATAACTGTTGAAATAAATTCAATGATTCGTTCAATTGAAAAAATCATATATTTTGTATTGGACCGTTGTTTAACGATACCATTGATTTTTAATTCAAGGTCAAGATCCAACGGATTAGATACCCTGTCTTTTACTACAACATCACTAATCGGAGAAAAAGTATCAAATCCTTTTGCAATACTCCAAGGCCAACCATTCTTTTTTGCAACTGATTGAATATCTCTTGCGGTAATATCAAGTGCGACTAGATAACCTAATACATGACTCATTGCCATGTCTTGTGTGATATGTTTTCCCTCTTTACCAATAACAACACCAAGTTCAACCTCATGATGCAGGCACGAAGACATTTTAGGCATAATGATGGATTCATTGTTGAAGATTACCGAGCTTTCAGGTTTTAGAAAAAGAAGGGGGTACTCTGTTATTGTTGTCTTCATTTCCTGTGCATGTTTTTGATATGTTCTTGCCAGACAAATGATTTTTCCAATTCTAAGTTTCTCATTGTAGTTTTGAAAAATGTAGTTTGTCATGAGATAATAAATATTGAAAAACAGTTTAAACGCTTTCTGTTGT
>SDBT01015575.1_pt1 | contig 12081 bp, 21 predicted proteins | sample 2277101 | NCBI WGS metagenome assembly SDBT01 (sample SAMN10404973, study PRJNA504765) | marine sediment metagenome | isolation source: marine sediment core GS10_PC15, 103 cmbsf | place: Arctic Ocean: Southern Knipovich Ridge | collected 2010
GCAACAAAAAGCACAATGCAAGATAACCCTATTGCCCCTAACACAGTTAGGATAACTTTTGTCATTTGGTTCTCCGATCATATACAGTTACGCGCGGGTCATCATCACCCCGCAAGACATGTTTGATACCTGATTGAAAAGTCTGATGATGTTTATCAATCAGTTTGACCCCCTTAATCACCACCTCATCCCGCCATCCAGCATCACGATGTTTGTCAGCAAGAGGACGATCAATGACATGGTAGAAAATTTTCGTATCCGCAGGACATAAATCTCTAAGCGCCCTACGATCACGAGCATGTAGATTAGTAGCATCGACTACGGTATCAAGACCACCTTCAATGCGAGCTTTAACGAGTGCCTGAAGAACCGAGAACACTTGATTGTTAGCTGACTGATCTTGAAAACTCCCAGTAATAATAGCTCGTAAATCATCAGATGCTATCACTGGTGAATAATTATCAGCAAGATCGAGATTCTTATAAATATATGTACTCTTACCCGCCCCTGAGGGGCCGACCATTATACTTAAAGCGCCAGGAGCCCAAGTAGGGGCGACCAACTCCCACTCACCACTGTCATGCTCCATAACGGTCAGCCCCTCGTCCTTCCACATCTGGATGACACTAGGACGATCATCGACTACAAAACGCACTTCATACCCTTGTCCCTGGATACCATGTAACATCTCGCGCTTCACCTCGGTATCAGGGCGGTAATCACCCTCCGCTCGCATCAGTAATGCTTCGGCATAAGCGAAACAGACAGGAACATATTTTTCAAGCCACTCTTCCGTCTGTTTTCTGTGGCTATCGGGACGTCCACTAAAAAAGAAGACCGTCACATTAACGGCTAGTGAACTAGCCACCATCTCAGCCAGCAGACACACGTTTGCGTGCGGAGGATCATCTACCATCTTATCGAAGAACTGGTCCCATTCCTTTTTTCCACCCGTGACATGATGCCTGCGGTGGCTTACATCGGCCAATGTTCCGTCGATATCAAAAATGATGGTATCCATGTTTCTTCTCCAATTCAATAAAAGCATCCTATCACAGAATGACCTCGAAAGTCAAGAACTTTTTTCACTTTCTCCAGAATAGGTGAGGGCGCAGGATTGCCTTCCTACGCCCTCTTTCAATTATCGAGATGACCGGGATCGAACCGGTTCACTCTGGTTACAAAGACCAGTGCTCTATCCAATGAGCTACATCATTATTGGCTCCTGGTTCCGTTTCGACAAACAAGGTTCTAAAGCTTAGGGTACAACGCTCTGCCACTGAGCTACCCGCCATCAGGGATAAAGATTTGGCTGGCGGGGAGGGATTCGAACCCCCGACCTTTGTATTGAAAAAAAACTTGCTGCCTACTTTTGGTAACCTCTCTGCATCAAACTAGGGGTACAAGACTGCGACTAAAGCTTAATAGATTATCTGAATGACAATCTGTATAAAGATAAGACTTAAGCTGACCCCTTGGGTTAGTTAGCCGTTGATGAACTCAAAAAGCTTTTCACCAATAGCAATATCAGAAATCTCTACAGTGTTAGCCCGTTGACGAGCCTGTTTCACCGCGCGGATAAGAGTGTCGATCCGACCGAGAACTTCAGATTTCTCAGCCGGACTCAACATTCCGCTCCACTGATTCACAACAATCTTTCCAACCGGTACATCTGCGGTCCACTTCTCAACTTGAGCCGGATGCTTATCTGTTGGCTCAACTAGCACCTTATGTTGGATGACTTTCTCAGTTTTCATCCGCACATCCGCGTCAGCTGCCTTATAAACATCAGCTCCGCGTGTGGCATCATGCCGCCAATCAATACCTGGAGCAAGAGTCGGAATAGCCTCATAAAGGTTGCGAAGGTTCTTAAGTTTTGATTCCAGACCGAGAAGAAGTGTGGCAGGAACCCGCTCAGCAATAACAATACCCTCCACAACTAAGTCAGCCGTAGCCACCTGATTGGTAGCCTCCTTGCGAGCGAAGATATCAAAATACTTGGCAACATGGTGCTGAACATGATCAAGCTTATCAGCCACAGTCGTTACCATGGCCTTCGACTCTTCAACGTTCTCCCCCTGACGATTTTCATCGAGCATATTGAGAGCCCTATGCATCTCCTGGAAATGATCCGGCTTCTTGGTGAAAGTAACAATGGCTTCTTCAACAACCTTCTTTGCCGTAGCATCGAGGTCGCCTTCAATAGCCAAAATCTCATGCAGTTTTGTCATCAGTCAATTTCCTTAATTGAGTTTGAAATTCAGTATCCTCTTTATAGCACAGGTTGACCGTAAAAGTCAAGAACTATTTTAAATCTCATCACAACATTCCGCTATACAATTATTACAACAGTTACAAAGAGTTTCAGAATCATTATGTATATCCTCCGAAAAAGGGCAAGGATGTTCAGGAAGAGCCTCGCTATTACAACCGGAGCGTTGACATTTTTCCATCAGTGATACCCTGCTTCCATAATAGCTACAACACGTTCACCGGGCTCTCTAGGAAAGGCATATATTACCTGTATCGCTTGCTGATCTATCGAACCCATGTTGGGCACACTCATAACTTTAGTTCTATACACCTCTTTCTCAGTTTTATCGCGCCTTGCGTACTTCACTACTATATTCATAGCCGTCCTCCAGTTTGATACCTAGCTCTTGAATTTTAGACAACGCACGACCGTAGTCCACGAGCAAAGACCGCAACGCTTGTCGTTTTGTGTTTCTCATGTTGCCGTTTGTTGATTTGTTGGCTTCGGCGTGAAGAGACACAAAATCATCTATCGATAATTGCATTTTAAAGATATCCATTAAAAATCTCCTCTATCTTCAGCGTCTACACATGCTTTTACAAACATCTCACCAGCCATATCATCACCCACTATACCGACAAACTCAGCCCATGATAGTTTAATATCCGTTGTCATTGTTTCGGTTAGGAGGTGAATAGAAGATGTATCAAACTCTGCCGACCAACCTGGGTCTCCTCCATACATGGGATCAAAGGTAGGGGGCGCGGATGGAACAGTACATCTCAAACCAAAGAGAAAAACAGCTTCATGGCTATTATCTCCGGTACTAATCTCAACCCCTTGGGGGCTCTCAAAATCTACTCGCATCTTCAGTCTCCTCAATTTTCGAAACCCACCATACCACACGGAAGTAAATAAGTCATTAATATTATTTTTTGGTTTGGTTAACAAATCGTCTTGACTAACACGGCAATCTATGTTATGGTGGGCAATTGTCAATAGGAGTAAAAACATGACACCACCATTTGAAGAGATAACGCTGGAAGCGGCTTCAAAGACGTTCAGGGTTCATCCTAGGACCATAGTCCGTGCGCTAGCCAATGAACATAACACATATTGGTCTGAGGACATCAATCACGATATGTATAAAGTCACAGACATTGCAAAAGCTTATGATATAACCCCGGCTATCCTCGGACGTGTCTTGGAGAATCGAGACGCCTTGCTGACGCCTGAAGAAGCGGCAGAGATGTTGAAAATTCGTCCTCGGACTTTCCGTAGACATATGGAAAAAGGCTATTACAAGAATGCCAGGGTAAAACACGGAAAGATCGTCCGTTATATCAGATCAAAAATTATAGAACACTCAATCGCAAACATGGAGTAATCCTATGAGCCGCACTCGTCTTGAATGGGCTCAATGGATGGTAACAGAACATGAAGGTATGGAAGCCTTCATTGCTCGTGTTGGTTCCAAAAGGCCAGTTACTGGTAGGTCATGGAAAGAGTATCAAACCCATAATCCTGAAAAATTAGCTGAATGGTTTGAACAATTCCCAAACTGTAATTGGGGTGTCTATCCCGGTGATGGTTATGCCTTTGTTGATCTGGACGTTGGAGCTGGAAAAAATGGCATAGCCGAATTCGATAAAATCTGTGAAGAACATGGGATAGAAGATTTCCGTCTTGATCTTCCTACACTCATGGTCCGAACACCTTCCAGTGGATATCACCTCTATTTCAAAGTACCATTTGGTGTCGCTAACAAAAATAATTTTCCTAACGGCATCGATGTCCGTGGCGCACTCGGCTACGTGATAGGTCCAGGTTCAGAAATCGATGGCGTTGGTGGATATGAAGTTTTAGATGAATCGTCTCCCATCATGGATGCCCCGGATTGGCTTGTCGAAAAATATCTAATCAAGCCGGGGCAGAAAGACCCAAACCATCGCATCCCTCTCGTAGAGTTGGATCAGCCAGATCATATCGCGCAAGCTGAAAACTGGATAACTGGTGAAGACCCTGCTATCGAAGGTGAGGAGGGCGACCATCACACGTTCGTAATTTGTTGTGGCGTTAGAGACTTCGGCATTTCAGAAGATGAGTGCTATCGCGTCCTCATTGAAAGTGGATGGAATGACAAATGTGAACCCCCTTGGGACAGTGATGGTCTAGAACAGAAAATTGAAAATTCTTACCGCTATGCCGAAAACAGAAACGGTAACAGAAGCGAAGAATATAAAGTTCAACGTCTACAAAGACGCCCTCAAGGTGGTTTTCTCGATCTTAGCCAAGAACAGCTCTATGACGTTTTTCATCCGAAAAGTCTCATAGACCAAATGATGGCAGGTGAGCTTAAATCTCCCGAACCAGAAGATGACGAAATCCCCGATAACGTTCCGTTAGATGAGAACGATATTCCTCTTGAAGTAAAAAAAGAAGAAAGCGAAAAGTGGTTTGGTTTTGAGGATTTTATCAAACAAGAAAAAATTCGAGAGTACCTTATAAGCGATTGGCTTTTGGCTCATGGTATCACAGGCGTCATTGCAGCGCGCGGAACCGGTAAAAGTGTTCTCGCCCTAGACATTGCTTGTAGGATAGCAACAGATCGAGATTGGTGGGGTGTTTCTACCCTGAAAAACTGGTGTGTCATTTATATGTGCGGTGAAGACGAAGAGGGTATGATCGTCAATGGTCGCGCGTGGGCGAAACACTATGGAGAAATCCCGTCGAATGACAGGTTTCTTGTTTGTAATGAGATTCTTTCTCTCGCCAAAAGTAAAGAGGTTCAGGAAACACTTGACTATATGAAAAAGTGGGTGAATGGTCGCCGCTGCATTATAATTCTAGACACATGGCAGAGAGCTACAGCTGGTGTAGGGAATAAAGAAGATGAAATTATACAAGCTATCAAACGAGGGGAATATGTCGCAAGAGAATTAAGAGGTCCCCTACTTGCTTGTTACCATCCACCAAAGGATGGTCGCATGACGGTTCGTAACTCAGCCGTCCAGGAAGATACGTCAACTGTTCTTTGGCATTTAACAGAAGAAACTGATGGGATAAAACTCTCAGTAGATCGAATCAAAGGTGCGGGAAAAGGTAACTGGAGAAAATTCACTTTCAAGAAAATTGAAATAGGTGGAAAGGATGAACACGGAAAACCCATAGAGGGTATCGTCCCCATTAAATTTGCTGGAACGGAAGAAGCAGACAAACCCGGTACAATAGAAAGCGTAAGAAACAGAAAAATAGCCTGGGCAAAAGCAGTAAGAGGGTGTATTGAATTTCCTCTTGAAGATAATTCCATAGATGCAATGAAGAGCCCTATCCAAACTCACATAGTAAACATGTTAGTGAATATGTGGGAAAAAGGATCAGATTCTGCAAACACCGAAGAAACAAAAACAGACGAACAGTCTTTTGTCAAGAGATATATGGAAGAGTTGAAAGAACACGATTTGAAAACCGTCAACACTACAAGTGTTACAAAAGCCATTAGTGAAATATTCTTCAACCCAAATTCGTTTGAAGAAGAGTTTGAAGATGGTAAAAAACTAATAGTAGAGGGTAAAAAAATAAAGATAGTCTAAGGTGCGGTGAGACTTTACTTTTGTCTGTCTATTTCCCTGAGTGCTTCTTTGACTTCCCGGATAGCCTCCTCGCCAACCTGGATCGTATCCCATTTAGCCGCCCGCTGTTCATTATCCCTTTCAGCGAGTGCTGCCCCTGCTATGAAACCTAACGCACATAATTCTCTTTGAGGAGCGTAACGATCAATGTCATGGTTATACCGGTAGATATATCGCGTGGCGATCATTGACTTTAAAGCTACTCTCATAAAAAAAGTGCCAGCTTCAGGCCCTCGGCTTCGTTTGAAGATGTCCACAACCACCATGCGAGACTTCCCCAACATGCGTTCTCGTTGGCTCTCCCCCTCAAATCGATCACCGACAGCTTGTTCCTCGGCTACATCAATTAGCCATCCACTCTTGATCAGTGGGTCTGATGGATTTCGACTCATAGAAACTTCTCCCTAAATGCATCAATCTCACGTTTAGACATACCTAACTCTTTAGATTTTATAGAGAACGTGCCCCTGAGTAAAGTCATCGCTTTCTTACCAATATCGTCTAACGCATTAATCCCCGTTTCTGGAGGCGAGAAAAATGTTCTTATCAAATCTACCTCCATACGTGAACAAGTGTATGAGTCACGAATGTAATCCACAAACGCTTCATGTGTAATCGGGAAATGTAATTCCACTAGATTTTCAATGAGTTCCGCATAGTCCCTTATTTCTTCCTGGGCATGGGGGTCCAACCTCAAATTCATAAAATGCATAAGGTTATGAATGTTCATTTTCCAGATAAATTTGGTATAGATATTGAGGTTCAAAACCTCCCGCGCTGTCTCTTTGGCTACACCTTTATCCAACATCCACACGTAAGCACTATAGGATTCAGAATTCTGATCTGCCATAAAATCATGAAGCACATGTTGCAAATCTTCTGGTACTTCTTCACCCCTACCTTGTTTGTTGTTGGTAGCTTGAACCGAGAAAACTTTTGGAACAAACATCTCTTCAGGCAGTTGAGTATACCGCGCGCTCACTTCATTCATACTACAGGTGCGGTGCCTCACCCATTGCCGTGCAACAAAGAGGGGCATCTTGACTTCAAAAGTCATATCTCCCATTTCAAATGGTGAAGTGTGTTTGTGTCTAAGAAGATAACGCAATAGGTTTCGTGTTTCAATTTTACCCCGCTGATCATAGGACATGCGCGCACAGTATTCTATCCATTCGTCGTCACCTGTAACTTTCATGAGCCGTACATACCCATACTCATGAACTGGCAATTTGTCCTCTAGTTTATAGTCAAGCATCTTCACCTCCACACATCCAAACCATCAATACAAAAGGCCATAAAAATATACCTATACAGTATATGTAAGAAAGAGGCCAATTCACTTCCACCTTATTTATTTCTTCTTGGTTTTCTTTAAAGCTATGGATAATAATCTCTCCGAAGAGAATACCAATAATTATGTATAATAAAAAACCCATTACGGTTTAAAACCCTTCGGCATATATGAGAAAATTTGAATAGGATCACCCTGACGTGAGTAGTTACGCTTCCACAGGAACCAAGAAAAATTATGCCGTGGCGCTGCATTCTCAGGCGCATCTGGATCACCGTAGTCCCACCGGGGGCGCGTCGTCAATACCAGCTCACCCATATAGTGAGGACATTCGCCGTATAAGTCAGCACGGGATTTCCCACTCTTGTGTTCTGCTCTAAGCAACATAGCCATGAACTGAATACCATCAGGCTCCATGAACTCAAGGCCCTTGCGAATAAACTTGTCTGTCATCCTGCCGTAGGGTGGATTAGTGATAATTGATTTACACGCATATCCTTCATTATAGCCAAATGGCGGAACATGATCTTCATCAAGGAAACTTTTCTCATGACCATTTCCAATACTGTAATCGAACTCACTCATATCTAAATCAGTTGAGTACACCTCTACCCCTAGTTTCTCTTTAAGGGCGAGTGACATATCCCCACGACCAGCTGCACATTCCCAGATCGGACCTTCGATATGCTCACCGACATGTTTGACTAACTCCTGCGTCATCCATGGGTTTGTCCAAAATCGGTCAAGGCGATTTCGAGGACGGGCAGAGTTTTTATTTTCATAAAATCTAGGATCAGCTTGTTTAGACATATTTATTTCCTTTTGAACAGTTCTCAGATTTTGTTAGCATCTGTAGGTTCCATGGGACATGTAGTCCACATATATTTCTACCTTTAAGAGGTATTATGTGATCCACCTCTAAATTCATTTCAACGGCTTTAATGTATATTTCTCTAATCTCTATACGCTGTTTTTCCGTCAACCAAGAAGGCTCCGCTCTACTTTTCCGTGTCCGGTACCTTATTGTTTGTGCATTTACCTTCCCAGAATTCTTTTTTCGCCAACGAGAGTTTTTAATATTTACTTTTTCAGGATTATCTTTTTGCCACTGAATAGTTTCCTGAATTCTCTTCTCCCGGTATTTATTATATGCTGTTTTTCTATATCGTCGGTATCTTTCTCTATTTTCCCTATATTTACTCTTATAATATGTTATTGGTCTAATTCTCTTTCTATCATTTTCTCGTTCACACTCTATGCAAGAACCATTAGTCGTTCTTCTTTTTGCGATATGCCCTCGCTTACACCCACGACCTGTAAAATAATACATATCACCTTTTTTATAAGCCACAGACCGCTCTAATCTAGCGTAATCAGTCATCAACGCTCGTAACCACTCTGAAAAAGTTGTGGATCAGTTTCTGTGCTCATTTTTCATACCTCTGTGTGGACGTCCCACACTCCTGCTAATTCTTCAAATGCTTTTTTCTGATACTCTTGCTGGATAGACCGGGCAGCTCTTTTCTCAGCCATCCTTAAATCAATAGGGTTAAATACTCCAATTTGAGTATACCCTACCTTCTGGGGAATCACGACTTCACTACAAGGGTTTTCTCGATTCCAGTTAGAACCATTATATTTTTCCTTACCAGTCCATCGCCCGGTTGCTACACCATGGAAATGACCATCACTACCACCTGAAGGCATTTCTCTTTGAGTGCGGTCCTCTGCCTGTCCTTCCGCATTAGGAGTCCATTTAGGTGTAGCAAACCTAACCTCACCATACACCTTGATCTCTTTAACTACTTCAAATTTGTAGCCGTCTTCATTCCAATCCTGGTAACATTTAAAATCATCTATAATCGACATCGCATTATCCTCTAGTTGAGTTTCGATTTTTCTGGGGTTACCATGTTATCAAACCCCTTCTCATCCTCATCACCTACAGAAACCCCTTCACTCATTAGAGCTTCTAGTATATTTGGGGGATATTCGCTATAGGTCAGAGCACCAAAACCATCCTCAAGATATCTGGATTCAATCCCATAACGATGATCCCCCCAGGTGCCATCAGGATCAACACCAGCGGAGATAGCTAGCATTTTCCAAATCTGATAGAGTTTTGCTTGACTAGTCTCATGTGCTTTCTTTGAGCGTTCAAAAACCTCCACTTTCAAATCCGCCACCTCTTGATCGAAACGGATGAGTTCATCACGATACTGCATCAGTAATTCAATATCTTTGTCCTTTAGCGGAAAATATTTAAACTTTGTATCAACCTGTGTCATCATCTTTTTCCTCAAAAGCATTTTTTAATAATGCGTATGTGTCAAACCCTCTTAGTGTTAAAGCGTGGCGTTTCATTCTTCCATTTTTTGAGAGACTACGAATATCATGAGCTAGAGGCCCTGTTCGTGTTGGACCTCTACTAGATACATAACTCTTTTTTGACCCTACATAACCATCTGTCCGATATCTATTAATGACACCAGCAACTTTTCCCACAGTCATTCCTCTTATTTTTCGCGCTATATGTTTATATTTATACCCTAAGGTCCACAAGGCCATGATGGTAGCATATTCCCCCCGTAGTCCGTTTTCTAACCTCAGAATTGCTATGAAAGCTCGCTGATTAAACATCAAGCTCCCCATCTTGGTCTATATTGAAGATGATAGGATTAGTATTCAAAACAGAATTTCTTACAGTATCGAAAACAACCCCCGCACTATCAAAGGTAGCCTGTGCATCATCTGATTCATTTATGTCTGTATGATCGGTATACATCTGTCTAAACCAGCGTCTTGCATATCCAACAGCCTCATTATGTTCATATGGTTTTACAGTAAGGTTGGTGTATCCTAGCGCGTCTAAGGTCATTCTAGCGGCTCTCTCTCGCCATAGCCTTTCTTCAGGAGTAGCAGGTGGGTTAGCTAAAACTAATAAATCCGGTCTATTTTTAACAGAAGAAGACCTAAACACACGCTTTACTTTTTCAGGAATTGTACTAATCATTTCAAGCCGCCTTGTTGACATTTTAACTCGGACCAGCTTTCATCTCAATACCATCATGAACCCCAGGCTCTTCTTCAACAGGCTGTTCTGACTCATATGCCCTATCCATAACAACTAAGTAAGATACAAGGCCAGAATATGAATTTATATCACATGTATGAAGTCTCCACCCTTCTTGCCCCCGCTCGTTTAAAAGTGAGTTTAACTGAGGCTCAGTGTAAACCGTATGTGTAAAGTATTCATATACTACCATAATAACCCATTATACCTCATTTCGTTGCAAAAATCAAGAACTATTTAGTCCTCACAGTTTGGGTTCATGGAAACATCAAGAACAGAAAGGTCTTCTTTAGGCTCAACCTTCCCGTAAGGGTCTATTCCAGCGTCCCTCAGCGCCTGTTTTAAGCATGATCGGTCAAAATATCCCGCATCAGTCATAACATTAATCACCGTCGCTGAGGATTTAGGGTCTATCAGCTTCGGATTAAGGTCTTTGAACCCATTTGTAATCTTCGCATCATTTCGGTATATGAGAAACCGGGCAAATTGAGATGGGCGACAGAGAATATCGACACTGTTCCGATCACAAAAAAGCATCTTTCTTATTTGTTTTCCTGAAACACCAAAGGCCCGGTGTAATACACTATCGATACAAGTTGCTTGTAGATATTGGATACCGAGTGAAAAACGTACTCTGTCTTTGCTCATCGTCATAACTTTTTCTCCTGGTAAAGTATTGTTGAAAGGATTAGGGTTAGGGAGGGTTCTAAAATCTTGCACTCTCTTGTCCCATTTCACTGGTCGGCTTACTATCTTACGAATGCTTTTGCCAAAAAATTGCACGTTATCCCCTACCTTAGGTTCTCCCCACGTTTCTATCTCACCTTTTCCCATCCAGTATGAGAGGTGGACATCTGGAAATTCCATCTTCATGATGTTCTTTCTTCCAGCAACACAGTCATATCGTCTACCACCATTCGTGCATCCACCAAGCACTTTACTAACAAAATTTAGAGTTGCTTTAGCCATGGTTTAACTCCCTGTATCTCGATTCACTACATAACCAAACCATAATATTATGGTATAGCTGACTGTTTGCGAAACCCCTACGCTTGTCATCAGCCGCTGCAAGGTACACAAACTGAATAGCGGTATCATTTTGTTCACGGGTCTTGCAACTATTCGCTACCGCCATTATCTTTGCATAATTAGACCTATCCCTCATTTCAATCTCCCTTCCAAGGATGTGCGCCCATATCATTCTTGTTTGCTTTGTCATGATAATGTAGAGCCCTAACCTTCAACTCACCTTCAATGATTCGCAGCTCGGCTGTACCGATACCGAAAGGACCGGTTCTGAAATAGTCACGTCCACCGTCAATCATGGCTGTACCATCCTCACTGATGCGGTAGTCATGGCGGTACTTGGAGTATATGATATCCCCATTAGCGGCTATGACCCCCGTAATGGGCTCCTCTACCGCGCTTATAGCGTTAGCGATCATCAGTTGCCCAAACATATCGAAGTACAAACCAAACCACCGTGAACCCCCCTCAGGCACATTGGCAGGGTCTTTGTTCCAGAAAATCGCTACAGCGTTGTCTGCTTGCCACCCACCTTTAGTTCGTAAACAGGTTTCACAAACATAAACAGCGTTCTTCACTTCTTCTATCGAGGCGATGTTTTTCTCGGTAAAAATTTCAGAGTTCAGTAGTAAGGCTATCATGGTGCTGATCTTTCAAGGTGAACAATCAGTTCATCAAAACGAACTCTAAACGGCTCAATAGAAACGGGGCCTATAAATGAAACCGACCACCCCTCTTCTGCAAAATATTCATAGATGGTATCCATCTTTTCAGGTGCTACAATACGCAAAACACGTTTTTCATA
>SDBT01015576.1_pt1 | contig 12081 bp, 12 predicted proteins | sample 2277101 | NCBI WGS metagenome assembly SDBT01 (sample SAMN10404973, study PRJNA504765) | marine sediment metagenome | isolation source: marine sediment core GS10_PC15, 103 cmbsf | place: Arctic Ocean: Southern Knipovich Ridge | collected 2010
CAAAGAGTATAAAAACATGGATATCAAAGCAGTGAATTCAGTAATATCTGAAATTCAAAAGTGGACAGATACAGGAATATCGTATGAGCTTATTTTTAATTTAAATATGGAAAAAATAAATGCTAAATATATCTTTGAATCTTTAGTAGATGCTTGGGAGAAAAAGATAAAAACTATATATTACATAAGAACGATTCAAAAAGATGGATCAACTGCAGACAAAAATGAATGTGTATCTTGCGCAAACTAAGAGGTTTTTAAAAAAAAATATGAAAGCTAAAAAACTATTTAATCCAGAAGGAATAGATTCAATTAATGAGAGAAAAATAATTGGAGGAAACACCACAAATATTTTTAACTTAAATAACGTAAAATACTCTTGGGCCAGCAAACTCTATCGCTTAATGATGGAAAACTTTTGGATACCTGAAAAAGTAGATTTGACATCTGATATAAATGATTACAAAAATTTAACTACAGAAGAAAAAAAAGCTTTTGATGGCATTTTAAGTTTCCTAATCTTTTTAGATAGCGTTCAAACAAACAACGTTCCTCACATTTCAGATTATATAACTTCTCCTGAGATAAATTTAATTTTAGCAATTCAAACATATCAAGAAGCTATTCACTCTCAATCTTATCAATATCTAATTGAAACTATCCTTCCAAAAGAGACAAGAAATTACATCTATGATTTTTGGAGAGATGATAAAGTTTTATTTGAAAGAAATAAATACATTGCTCAAATTTTTCAAAACTTTTTAGACAAACCCTCAATCGATAATTTTAAAAGAGCTTTAATTGCTAACTATTTATTAGAAGGGCTCTATTTTTATAATGGCTTTAATTTCTTCTACAACCTAGCATCTCGCCACAAAATGCCGGGAACTGCTGATATCATTAGATACATCAACAGAGATGAGCTCTTGCACGTTGTAATCTTTAAAAGAATCATCCCAGAGGTTATAGAAGATAAAGATACTCCTTGGATTCATGAGATGTTTCAAGCAGCTGTAAAACAAGAAATTGATTGGACCAATCACATAATCGGCAACAACATTTTAGGTATATCTGCAGATGCTACAGATAAATACACAAAGTATTTAGCAAACTCTCTTCTTCAAAGAATTAATTTAGCTCACCTCTACCCTGGATATACAAAAAATCCATATGAGCATTTAGAGAAAATAGCGGATACTGAAGGCAAAGGTGATATTAAGGCTAACTTTTTTGAGTCTACAGTCACCTCTTATAATCAATCATCAGCTATTGAAGGCTGGGAAGATTTTTAATGACCCTGAATTATTAAAAGCTTTTTTCTAAAATTCATCTATAAAGAAACAGCCCGCCTAAAGCTATAATTATTACAATACTTACTGCACTACAACAGCAACAACAATTTTTAATACTCTTTGCAGCTTCTTTCATCGATTTTTTTTTCATTTTTAATTTATTAATTTTATTAATATTTTTTAGCTCGTTATCGGTATCTTCCATTTGTTTTTTAAGAACAAGTGCCTCAGGATTTTCTTCTCTAAGTTTTTTGTCATAAATATCTCTTGTTTTTTTTTCAGTCTTTTCTAATTCTGCTTGTCTTTTTCTTAATCCTTCTTTCGTTGTCTCAAATTTGAAAGAATGTGAAGAGACTTCTGATACTGAACTAGAACTCATTTTTTTCTCCTATATTTAAATTTAATTATTAAATTCGGTGATATTAAGGCTAACTTTTTTACCTTTTCAATGAATAGAATTATTTCTTTAAACGACTAATTTTCAGTAATTTATATAATTACGGTTATTTTTATTGCAAACCATGAAGTATTACTTCATAGTTAACGGTATGGAATATAAAGAAATTTTATTAAAAAAACGCCAATTAGATAACAAAGGACCTCTTCCTTCTGAATTACTACATAATTTAGATGAATGGTTTCGTATCGAATTAACCTTCTCTAGTAATGCCATTGAAGGCAATACTCTAACTAGGCAAGAAACAGCACTAGTTGTCGAAAAAGGAATAACTGTTGGCGGAAAATCTTTAAAAGAGCATTTAGAAGCAACAAATCATGCAAAAGCTATTGATTGGATAAAAAAATCATCAAAGCATAAAATTTCTTCGATTACAGAAAAGGATATTTTAGATATTCATGCAATTATCTTAGATGGCATAGATAATTCAAATTCAGGATTTTATAGAAGGGTACCTGTTAGAATTTCAGGCTCAAGAGTCATTTTACCTAACCCATTAAAAGTACCTGTTTTAATGAAAGAATTTATAAAATGGTTAAAAGAATCAAAAAAATTAAATCCGATTGAATTAGCTGCTGAAGCTCATTATAGATTAGTAACGATTCATCCATTTATTGATGGAAATGGCAGAACAGCAAGGTTATTGATGAATTGGATATTACTTATGCAAGGATACCCTATTGCTATTATCAAAAAAAAAGATCGATTAGCTTATATTAATTCATTAGAAAAAGCTCAGCTAGGAGGATCTAAAAATGATTATTTAGACTTGATTTACATTGCTGTTAATAGCTCGTTAGATATCTACTTAGAAGCTTTAACAGGAAAGAAAACTAAAGCTATTTCAGAAAAAAAAGAGTTTAAAATTGGTCAACTTGCAAAAAAAGTGAATGAATCGATTTCTACAATTCGTTTTTGGACGAAATGTGGGCTATTAGATGTATCTCAAGTTACATCCTCAGGTTATCAACTATACGATTCAAGCATGATTAAGAGAATAGAAAAAATAAAAGAATTAAAAACGAAACGATATACTCTTGAAGAGATTAAAAATAAGCTCCATTTAATTTAAATCAAAAGCTTATAAATACCATAAAATTGTTACAAAATTTAATCTTTAAAACTATCATTTTTGAGTTTACTGTCTCCTTTAACAAACAATCCTGCGCCTCCGCTCAACTAATTAACTATAAGCCACTTGCGACTTTAGATGCTATTACCTGATATTATATCAAAATTTTATTATAATAGAGTGTTATAATAATAGCATTAAACTAAATAACAATAAGGAGATAGATATGTCAGCAATAATAAATGGTTTAAGAAGTTTATCAAAATACTGCTTTGAGTCTTTTTCAAACAAATCAAAAATAGAATTTACATTGCCTTCAGAAGATTTAGCAAAACTAGGAGCCCCATCAAACACCGACGCTTTTCGACAAGAAGTGCTAGAATATTTAAAAAACGGTTCCACACCTGTTCCTGCTATGGATATAAAAGATCTAGTAGAAATATTCTTCAAATAAAATACTAATTGATTTAAACCTTCTATAAAAATTTAGTTGCTTGGATTATAAATCAATAAACTTAGCAGCTTTTTTATCTAAAATATAAAATAGATTATCTTGAGCTTTTACATGAAATGCCGGAAGCGATCTATCTTTATCTAAAAGTATCTTTTTTATGATGCTAGCTTTATTCTCACCTAAGCTTAAAAATATAACATTTTTAGCTAAATTGATAAGAGGATAACTAAAAGATACCCTATCAAAATCCTCATCTTTTTTTGAGGCTAAAACAATAAGTTTTTCTTCTTCTTTTAAAGTGCCTGAATTTGGAAATAAAGAGGCCGTATGGCCATCTTCTCCAATTCCTAGTAGAATGAGATCAAAAGAGGGTTTTTCAACGTGCAAGAAGCTTTTAATGTCTAATTCGTACTCTTTTATAGCATCTAATATATCGATATCTTTGCTTATGTAGTGAATATTCTCTTTTTTTAGATTTAGAGGTTTTATAAGGTGTTTTTCTATTTTGTAAATATTACTTTTTTCATCTAAGTTAGATACCATTCTCTCATCTACAAAAAAAATGTGAATTTTATCCCAATTTAAATGCTTTTGTTTTGATAGATTTTGATAAAAAAATTGAGGCGTTGATCCGCCGGATAGAGCAATATATGCTTTGTTATTCTTTTCAATAGCCTCAAAAGTTATCTTAGTAAAAAGATCAATTAAATAAAAATTCATATCCTCTAGATCATCAAACATTTTTATGGTGCGCATTTAAAAAATTCTCCAAGCTCTTTTATCTTTTTTTATAAAATCATCAGCTTCTTTAGGCCCCCTGCATCCAGCTTTATACTTGCAAAGTGTTTTTTTCTTCTCCCATGCTTTTATAATCGGATCTACAATTGACCACATAGTCTCTATTCCATCTTGGCGGGCAAATAAAGAAAGATCTGATTTCATAGCATCTATTAAAACCCGTTCATAAGCGAGTGGAGTGTCTACTTTAAAAACACTTTTGTAGTCAAAGACCATATCAACCGGATATGGAATGTTATCCATACCAGGAAATTTTACATTAAAATTTAAAGAGACCTTTTGGGTGGGATAGATGCTAAATACTATCGTATTAGCATCTAAACCTTTGCATTTATGTCCAAGAAGTTTCAGTGGTGGGTATTTGAATTGAATAGCAATCTCTGTGCATCTTTTTTTTAGTCTTTTACCTGTTCTTATGTAAAAAGGAACACCTGCCCATCTCCAATTATCAATAAAAAATTTAGCAGCTATGTATGTTGGAACTTTAGAGTCTTTTGCTACTCCTTTTTCATCTAGGTAGCCAGCTACCTTTTTATCGTTTACTACTCCTGCTTCGTATTGTCCCATAACAACTAAATCACCTATCTTTTTCTCATCAAAAGCTTGTATAGAATTAAACACTTTTTGTCTCTCATTTCTGATAGATTCTTGAGAGAAATTAGCGGGTGGTTCCATAGCGATTAAAGCGATAAGCTGCAGGATATGATTTTGAACAAAATCTCTTATAACTGTTGCGTTTTCATAAAAATTAGCTCTATTTTCAATACCCAAATCCTCAGCTACAGTAATTTGGATATTATCTATGTAGTTTCTATTCCAAAGTGGTTCAAAAAGCACATTTCCAAATCTAAAGAAAAACACATTTTGAACAGTCTCTTTTCCTAGATAGTGATCGATTCTATAGATTTGATTTTCATCAAAAGCTTCTAAGAGTTTTAAATTTAGAGCGTGCGCTGATTTTTTATCATGACCAAAGGGTTTTTCAACAATTATCTTAGCGCCTTTTCTTCTTCTGCAAAGCTCTTTATCAGATAGGTTATGTACAATCGTTGGAAATAAAACAGGAGGAACTGCTAAATAATACATCAAATTATATGCAGGATCATCTTTTGTTATTTTAGTAATTCTTTTACATAGATTTGAGTAATTTTCAGCTTTTTTAAGATCTGCTGCTTCAAATAAAAGATGTTTTTGAAATTTTTCATCATAAATTTTTTCATCAAACTGTTCTTTCACATTTTCTTGAAGCCAGATTTTTGCTTGTTTTCTATATTCATCTGTTGTCATTTCAGGCAAGCCAAACCCTAAAATAGTAAAGTCTTCAATAAAACCTTTTTTAAAGAGTAAAAAAAGAGTTGGAAGCAACTTTTTTTGACAAAGATCCCCAGCTCCTCCAAAAACTACCATCAAAAACTTAGAAGCTTTAAAAGTGTCTAGCCCTGCCATGCAAGATTCAAATATTTTATCATCGCTCATTTTTTAATCCTCTGCGCTCCCAGTTCCATGTCCACCGAACTCATCTCTTAGTTTTGCTAAAATCTTATCTTGAAATGCATCTTTTTTGCGAGAGGAGAATCTTTCAAATAAGGAAACAGCTATTACGGGCGTAGATACTTCTAAATCAATCGCTTCTTTAAGAGCCCATCTACCTTCTCCTGAATCTTTAACAAAAGCTTTTATGCCAGAAAGCTTTTGATCTTTTTCAAAAACATTCTCTAAAAGATCGAGTAACCACGATCTTACAACAGATGAGCTTTTCCAAAGTTTTGATATTTTATGTAAATCTAAATCAAACTCTTTTTTCTCTTTTAGCATTTCAAACCCCTCAGCATATGCTTGCATAAGGCCATATTCTATCCCATTGTGAATCATCTTTACATAATGCCCAGAGCCTGCTTTTCCCATATAACTGTAGCCATCTTTGATAGTTAGTGTTTTTAATATCGGTTCCACGTAGTTAAAAGATTTTTCATCTCCACCTACCATTAAGCAATATCCTTCTTTTAAACCCCAAATACCACCGCTCGTTCCAATATCTAAAAAGTTGATATTTTTCTTTTTAAGGTTTTCAAAATGTTTTATAGATTCTTTATAAAATGAGTTTCCTCCATCTATTAAAATATCATCTTTAGATAAAGCATTTGAGATGTTTTCAATAGTCTTATCCGTAATTTCTCCAGATGGAACCATCATCCAGATAACTCTTGGAGGTTTTAGTTTAGATATTAACTCTTGAATAGAAGAAGCTACTATCATCCCCTCTTTTTCTGCTAATTTCAGAGCTTCTTCATTTAAATCAAAACCTGTAACTTCATGATGATTAAGTAATCTTTTCACCATGTTAAGCCCCATTTTACCAAGACCTACAAATCCAATTTGCATCTTATTTCCCCTGTTTTTCTCTTAATACTGTAATAACAAAAAATAGAATAAAATTAAATTTTTATTGACAAAATGATCAATAAAAATAAACACTCATACCTTGTAATAGACAGTTTTTTAAATTATGAAATATAAGTACGTTGTCATAGGGGCCGGCGCTGCAGGATTAGTTGTAGCAATAGGACTCGCTAAAGCCAAAAAAAAAGTTTTATTAATTGAAAACAATCTATTAGGCGGAGATTGCACAAACTTTGGATGTATCCCCTCTAAAACTCTAATCGCATCTAGTAAAATAGCTCATGATATTAAAAGAGCAAAAGATTTTGGAATAAATTTCAAAATTGGCAATTCAACAATTGATCATTTAGATTTTGATACAAATTCTTCTCTTAAAAGAGTAAGAGATACAATTGAAAAAATTCGTCTAAATGAAGATGAAAAAGCTTTAAAAAAAATAGGAGTTGATACTCTAAAAGCAAAAGCTTCATTTAAAACAGATAAAATCATTGAAGCTATAAATAAAGACGACCAAACATTAAATGTTTTTGCAAAAAAAATTATAATAGCAACAGGATCAGTTCCTTTTATCCCGCCTATAAATGGCCTTGATAAAACACCCTATGATACAAATGAAACTATTTTTAATTTAGAAAAAATCCCCAAAAGTTTAACAATTCTAGGAGCAGGAGCTATTGGCTCAGAGTTATCTCAAGCTTTTCAAAGACTTGGATCTAAAGTAACTCTTATAGATTTAGCTCCTAAAATACTATTTAATGAAGATATCGATAGTTCTAAAATGTTAAAAAATGTTTTTGAAGAAGAAGGGATATCTTTATATTTAAATTCTAGCGTTGAAAATATAAAATATCAAAACGATAGTTTTGAAGTTATTGTAAAAAACAAAGAAAGCTCTTATGTAAATCAGATAAAATCTGAAAAACTTCTCGTTGCAACAGGCAGAATAGCAAATCTAAAAAATTTAAATTTAGAAAATGCAGGCATCGATTACTCAAATAAAGGAATTGAAGTTGATAACTTTGCAAGAACTAATAAAAAACATATTTTTGCAATTGGAGATTGCATAGGAGATCCCTTTTTCACTCACAAGGCAGAAAATATGGCAAGATCTGTTTTATTTACTCTTTTAGTTCCTTTTTTAAAAAAGAAAATTTCTCTATCTCTAATGCCAAGAGTAACATTTACAGATCCAGAAGTTGCCTCTATTGGTCTAAATGAGAGACAAGCTATAAAAAAACACTCAAAAAAACACGTGGCTACCTATTTTGTATCTTTAGATACTTTGGATAGAGCTATTTGTGAAAATGAAAAAAAAGGTTTTGTAAAGATTGTAACTCATAAATTCTCCGGTGAAATTCTCGGCGCTTGCATAGTCGCAAAAAGAGCTGGTGAGATGCTATCTGAGATTATACTTTCAATGAAAAAAAATATAAAAATTCATAGTCTTGCTAATCTTATCTATCCATATCCAACATATAGCTTAGCTATTAGAAAAGCAGCTGATATGTATTTAACCCAGACAATTTTCAAAAGAAAACAATGAAAAAATATTTAAGATTTTTGCCGGTTTTAATAATTGTTATCTTAATGATACTAGCTATTAGTTTTGGAGGCTTTGATTTTTTCTCTTTTGAAAATCTAAAACATTATCGAGAAACTCTGCTAAATCTTTTAGACGAACATAAAATCATATTTCCAATTTTATTTATTTTAACATATATACTATCTACTGCGCTCTCTATTCCTGGAGCTGTTTTTTTAACTATAATAGCTGGATTTTTATTTGGTAAATATTTAGCAACTATCTACGTTGCAATAGGCGCTACTATTGGAGCTTCAATTTTATTTATAGCAGCTAAAACTGCTATAAAAGATTTTTTTATAAAAAAAGCAGGGAAACTCTTAAATAAAATATCTATAGGGTTTCAGGAAAATGCTAAATGTTACATGCTTTTTTTAAGGCTCATTCCCCTCTTCCCTTTTTGGCTTGTAAATATAGTTCCTGCTCTATTTAAAATTAGATTTTCTACATTTTTATGGACAACCTTTTTTGGGATACTTCCCGGCACTTTTGTATTTGCAGTGGCAGGTACAGCTCTAGAATCTATCATTAAACAAGATAAATTTGAGCTTAAATCTATTTTCACTTTTGAAGTGAACTTAGCTCTAATTTTGCTCTCTATTTTTATGCTTCTTCCAATCATCTTTAAAAAATTAAAAAATAAAATATGTTAGATTCAAATTTTAGAGATCCATATCAAAAAGTTTTGATAAACCCAATATTAAAACTAAAATTTATTCAAAAAATTGATCCGAATTTAGTCACTATCCTCTCTACTTTTTTTGGAGTTTTTTCGTTTTTTTTAATAATTTTAAATCGAAAATATTTAGCTGTTTTCACCCTTTTAATTTCAGGATATTTAGATACTCTAGATGGCTCTATTGCAAGAATATCTAAAAAAAAATCAAGCATAGGCAGTGTTTTAGATATTTTTTCTGATAGAATTGTAGAGATGCTAATTATAGTTGCTCTTTTTTTAGTAGATCCAATAGAAAGATCTTTCTTGTCTATTTTAATGATATCTAGCTCTTATCTTTGCATTACCTCTTTTTTAGTAGTTGCTATCTTTTTTCAAAACTCTAGTGAAAAAAGCTTTTATTATTCAGTTGGAATGATAGAGAGGACAGAGGCTTTTATATTTTTTATCTCAATGATAGTTTTTTATAAATATTTCAAAATACTAGCCCTTACATTTTCTGTTTTAGTTTTTTTAACAGCTTTTATTAGAGTTTTTGAATTTCTAAAATTTTATAAACAAAAAAAGCTTAAAAAAGAATTTTAATAGCTTTGTTTCCCTATCCAAATATAGATTTTTTAATGCTCATACATTTAGCTTTGCATGCGCTACAAGTCAAATTCTTACAATTAATGGCAATGTCTTTATACCAAGACTTAATCATCTGCGCTCCCCAAAGAGTCTTTATTAAATAAGGTTCACGTTTACCATCTAAAGTTAGAGAATATACACTAGTTACATCATAACAATTAGGCTCTGTTTTATTGAAAACATAAAATCTTCTTGTTTTTACAATATCTGTTTTTAAGGCATTATTCACATTGCTCATCTCAATCTGAAACATCGGAAAAACATAGTATGCCAACAGAACAATAACTCCTATCAAGACTATGACAAAAGCTGTTCTTTTATATGAACGAGATTTTGCAAAAATTTCAGATTCCTTTTTTGTAACATCCAAAGGCTTACTAACTATCACTTCAACTTTAGGTAATTTAGGCTTACCTCTTTCTAAAGAACTCTTCTTTTGAGAAGGTTGAAAAACCCCATTAGCAGAATTATATAGCTTCATGGATGTGTTATATGAAAATTCAGAAGATTTTCTATTTGCTTCTTCAATCAATCCATCATATTGAGTTGAAAATCTTTTAAATAATACTTTAGTAAAAGCTCCCATGCCCGAAGCTACATCTATAAATACCATACTCAATTTACCTAAAGCTTTTTGCTTATCTTTTGCAGTAGGCTTTTTATTAAGTTTATCACTTGTGTTTTTATCAAAAATAGATCTTTGAGATCTTTCATATAGCTTTTCTTGAATATCATTAGAGTACTCTCTTGCAAGAGGATCTGCCTCTGTAAAAAAACCTTCATGAACTCTAAATGTCCTCTCAAAAAACGCAGCTGAAAACGCTCTAACTGCAGAAAAACCATCTACAAGTAAAAGATTAAGCCCTCCTAATTTTTGTTGTATATCTGCTGGAAGATCATTTTTTGGATAATAAATTTTAGTTGTTGTAACCGGCATTTTCTTACCTAAAAGTAAAATTATATTTTTATTTTACAATCTTGTCTTTCTTATAAGTTTTAAATCAATAAAAAAATTAAAATATTTTTTTGAATATTTTTGAGATGGGAGGTAAACAAAGAAAATTTTCAGGAGTTTAACTTGCTTTTTCTTTTTGCTCCAACTTAACTTTGCTACTCTTTTGTAGAGGCTCACTTTTATAACTTTGTCTTTATCGCAATTAGAACTCAAGATTAATAAAGAAGGTATTTTTTTCTTTTCTCTTTAAAATCTTTAACTTTATCCTCTTGAAACTGAATCATCTTCCAAGCTGGAAATTTTTCATTTACTAAAAAATTATAAATATCTTTATTTCCATTGACTAAACAAAAAGTTTTAATCTTAGCTTCACTTTGAGATTTTAGTTTTTCTTTTACTTTTTCAGGATATAAAGATTTTAGCATTCCAATTATTAGATATTGAACAGCTAAAGGCCTATATATTATTTTATTAGTTACTATAATTTTCACCCCCTGACAATCCTTATTTCTATAGGCTCCATAAAATGGTTTGAAATAAAAAGGAATAAATTTAACCCCAGAGAGTTTTTGTTTGTTTAAATGATCAGCTAAAATATTTGCATCTATCCAGGGAGCTCCAACAATTTTAAAAGGAAGAGTATACCCAATTCCAATACTTACGATTTCTAACTCTCCTAAAATCCCTGTTGTTGCACTAAAAAGAGCAGAGTCAGCCTCAGGTATATTTGGAGAGGTTGGAATCCAGTTAAGGCCTGTATCTTCAAATGACATCTCCCTTTTCCATCCTTTCATAGCCACTACTTCAAGATCACATTTGATTGAGTATTCACTATTAAAAAATTTCGCTAGCTCTCCTATTGTCATACCATGGCAATAAGGAACATTAATATAACCTAAAAAGGATCTATATTTTTCATCAAGCATTGGTCCATCTGTAATAATCCCATTTATAGGATTTGGTCTATCTAAAACTATGACTTTAATATTCTTTTTAGCGGCCTCTTCCATCACATAATATAGAGTAGACGCATAAGTATAAGATCTGCATCCGATCTCTTGTATATCATAAATGATAACATCTATATCTTTTAACATTTGCTCACTTGGTCTTTTGTGAGAGCCATGAAGAGACACTACTTCAATATTTTTAAACTTTGTGTTATTTACTTTTTCTCCAGCAAGACTTTGCCCATTTAAGCCATGCTCCGGAGAAAATAGTTTTATTATTTCAAATTTTTTAGCGTTCTCTTTAAAAATTTCTAGAGTAGGCTTTAAGTTTTTATCTACACTTGTATGATTAATCAAAAGTGCTATTTTTTTATTATCAAGTATAGCTGCTTTCCCATCTTTAAAAAATAGATCTATTCCAAGCTCTACTTTTGGATCTGCAAATAAAGAAGAGATACTAAATAAAAAAATTAAAGCTATTTTTTTCATCACTCTTCTCCAACGCGGAAACCCGGTGCTTTAGTTCCGGGAGGAAGCGTTTGTTTAAAATTTAAAAACTTACCGGGATAAATGGATGCTAATAAAAAACATCCCTAGTCCCGGTGCCAGTAGTGCGTATCAGTTACTATTGGAGTAGATAACTGAATCCGACCTCCTCTCGAGAAGTTAAAACAGGTTTTTTCCTGTGCAAAACTAAGTCTTTGAACTTTGTTTAATTGCATAGCAGAGAGCAACAAGCTGAGGTGGCACTCGTTGGTCTGTTGTCTTTTCTCTGTCTTAACGGCTACTAACATTATTTAAATCTCCCTGTTAGT
>SDBT01015577.1_pt1 | contig 12080 bp, 13 predicted proteins | sample 2277101 | NCBI WGS metagenome assembly SDBT01 (sample SAMN10404973, study PRJNA504765) | marine sediment metagenome | isolation source: marine sediment core GS10_PC15, 103 cmbsf | place: Arctic Ocean: Southern Knipovich Ridge | collected 2010
GTGAAGATTTTGTACAGTTTATTAACAGAGTTCTCCCGCAAATGAACTCACTTTTACGAAAGACAATATCACTCTTATCCATTAAAGTTAAGTCTTTATTTCCATAACCATAAAAGGTATCTGTAAATTGATTTGTTTTTATGGTTATTTTGAGTTTTCTTCCCTTTTTTAGAATCTTTTTTAAGCCATCGTTTAGATCATTACAAGCTTTTGATGCATTAATGCCTAAGATACAATTTCCTCTTTTTGTAAGGGAATTCTCTTTAGTTAATTCTATAGTAGTATTATGAGTACAGAGAATATTTTCATGGCCATATGCAAAAATCGTTTCTAATATTGTCATTATTTATTATCATCCTTAAAGAATTGCAGTAAAGACTCTAAATCATTAAAATTGGAAATATCTAAATCAAAATTTGATTTCACCAATGAACATAGACCGTGTATTGGATGATTATCTGAAAAACGTTCAATTTCTTCAAATTGATTCAAGATGTTATCAGGGACCATTATTCCACATTTTTCATATTTCTTAATATTTTTTGTAAAATACGTTTTTGCCTTATTTAATGAGCTTTTATATAACAAATCGTTATCTCCTAAAGGATTTATTGACTCATATTGACTTAAAGGGAATGTCTCTGTTAATTCGAGGGGGATAATTCCATAAAAACAGGATTGAAGAACTACATGTATTAGATGTCTGGGAATTGTTGTATCCTCATTTATGATTTCCACCCAATTTCGAACACTTGGAGAATTAATACCTTTACTATCTAATTCTGGTAAGATTATTAAATATTTTACATCTTCTGGGGATCTATAGTTATTTATAATTTTAGATTCGTACCTATCTATTAACGGTCTGTTTATATCAAAATTAGAGGTATATAATCTTCCATGACTCTTGTAAACTTTTTCATATTTCTCAAAAAAAGATTTGTGTTTGTTGATAGTTCTAGCTGCTTTTACAAGAGCGGGATGATTTCTTATTCTTTGTCCTACTAATTCCCATAAATTTCCTTCTCTTATAGCTTGTCTTATTGTTTTAAGCTCAGAAAAGGAAATGTATAAATTATGTTTTGCTATTAGTTGAACCAGTAAAGTTTCATCAAATGTTCTGACTTCCCTAGGAGTATATTCGCAACATATAGGACAGTTACAAGGAAATTCTTCTAATTCATCAAATCTTTTTGTTCCTGTTGATAATGTAAAATAACGATGTTCTTTTGCAAACAAAATATATGCTGCAGAATCCATTAAATCGCACCCACAAGCTACCGCCAATGAAAAGAATTGTGGCAATCCTAATCCAAACATATGTACTGGTTTGTTAGGAATAAGTTCTGCTTTAGCATTCAACAAAATCTGAATTGCAAGATCAAACCTATATTCTACAAATGCTTTAACTAATCCCCCTAATGAATAAACATCAAAATCTAACTTACTCATTTCAATTGCGCTGTATCGTAATAAGTCAGTATATCTACCACCATGAATAGGTCCAAACCAATGACAGTTTTTATTTGACCTCCGTTTAATATTATCTTTTGCTCGTTCAATTGTAGTTTTTACCTTCTCTCTTGCCGTTAAGTAATCATCATCAAGTTGTACAGGAACATCTAATATTACCGTAAAGTCTGAATTAATTTTTTCTTGAAACGTCTCAATTTCCGTTGCATCAATATCAATCCGATTTTTATTATACATATATTGTTGAAAAGCCCCGCTATCAGTAGCAACTATACCATTAAAATTTAAATAGTTGTGTATTCCTTGATTGAGGATATCCTTTTTTATATTTTCATTTTGATAAATAATATATGAATTTGTAAATAGACATTCAGCTCCAATTTTTTTTAAATCTGTTGTTGAAATTAGATTTTTAAAGGGATGCACTACCGGGAAAAGATTAGGAGTTATTAATTCTTTATTATTAACCCTTAGTTTCCCTATTCTTCCTAGAGCATCAACATCTATTATATCATAATTCAATATTAGGTCAACTAATTAATATTTTTAATTTACATAGTAAAATATTCACTTAAGCGATTTTCACTTGCCAACTTTTCCAACCAGTCAATTTTTCCAATCACAAATTTTTCTCCATTTTTATTGTTAACAAGGATATCGATAATAATTATTGCAACCGAATCTATAGTTAGATGGGTAGTATCAATTTCATATATAGGTGATTTTAATTGTTTTTGAATTAAATAATTGGCGCAATTACCCAATATTTCTGCTTGTATGTTTTCTATAATTTTTTTTTTGTTATAATCTCTTTCTTTTAACCTATTATATAAATACTGAGGATCACATCGTAAAACAAAAGAGTAGTCAATAAATTTATTTGGAATAATATCAGAAAAGTGGCCTTCGATTATAAGATATTTTTGTTTTTGTTTTTTTAATACATCTATATGCTTTGCTAAATATGGTATTAATTTATCAAAATCTACTATATTTGTGTCTCTCTCCTTATCATATTCGAGCGTAAAATTTTCTGAAATAGCTAATTCATTTAATGAGATCGAATTTGCATCTATCATTTCAGAAATTTTCCTTGAAGCAGATGTTTTGCCAGTCCCAGGCGTTCCAGATATTATAATAATTTTCATATATAAATAATTTATAGAGAAACTTAATTAATAGAGTAACGGTTTAACATAGCATTTTGTGAAAAAAATGGTGCGAAAGGGGGGCTATTCGCAAATAGGAGAGATTTCCATCGCAAAAGATTCATATTTTGCCATATTTGTTTCGAACCCCCGACCTCACGGTTATCAGCCGTGCGCTATACCAGGCTAAGCCACTCTCGCATTGATTATTTATTTTTTTTAATTCAAATAAAAAAATAGTATAAATTGAATAGATCTAATCATAAATATTTAAAAAATTTTTTGACTCCTATTTACTTAAATTTTAATAGACCATAAGATTTAATTTTAAATATAAAATTAATGAACGATACTAATGCCCAAAGTTTTAAATTATTCAATTGTCGGGTTAGAAGATTATACGATCAGTTTTGAGAGTTATTGCTCTCCGTGTGAAATTCAAAATCACTGTAAGTATGGTAAGGATAATCCTCTTGCGATTCAAATTAATTGTAACGATTTGAACCAAGCTAAAGAAAAAATTAAGTTTACCCAGCTTCAAAAACTTCAAAAAAAAGAGGATGTTTCTGTAACTTACGAGGAACTAATTAAAAAGGTTAAGATAAATATACAAAATATATTCAGCCAGCTTTGGAAAGAAAAAATTAAAGCTCATAAAGAAGAGATTAGATGTTTAGATTCTCGAAAAAGAGATGCAATGTTAGTTGCTCAACAAGGTCAAGATTGGTGGGGAGATTTTAACTCAACTATGAAGGTCATTAACCAAGAATGCGAAAAGATCCTTTAGAATATAAATCTTAACTTATTCCATTCACATTCCACTTATTTTTTTTATTAATAAAATAAGGGTAGATTTTAAATATTCAAATTTAGAGATTACATTGATGCTTATGTTATTCAAATTATATTCTTCTACAAATATCGAAGAAGAGATTATAAGTGGCTTAGAAAATTGGTGCATATTGTTTAATAAATTCGCTCAAGTTTTATTTGTGTCTTTAAAGTTTATTTTTGTATTTATAATGTTAAGTATTGGAATTTTAACTTTATTAAAATTAAGAGGGATACACCTTCAAATAAGGACTAAAAATGTGGAAGATCATGAAGATAGACTTAAAAAGCCTCGTTTAATATTAGGGGGTTCTTATATCTTTATTGCTGTTGGAATTCTATTTAACTTTCTTACATATTTTTTAATATGGGCCCTAGATCCAATACCAGATAGGATGATATTTAGTTTTATAAATTTTAATGGAAACATAGATCCTCATTATATGAATAGAATTGAAAACATCGAAAATTCTAAATACCCTCATGAAAAAACCATTTATTATTGCGTTGCTTATTTTTCCTTTTTTTTCGTATTAAATTTATTATTAAGCATTTGGTATTTAATAAATAATAATCGTTTAATTAATAATCCAGGCAAAGTTATTGGAAATTTATTGGGTTCCATTATGGGAGCAATATTCTGTGGTTTTACTACTTTTCTTCCACTTTTTTTATAATGTTGAAACAATAAAAGAAAAGAAATTAAACCTTTTTTTCTCCTAACTCAATTTGATATTCATCAAGAAAGTTTAGTAATCTATTTTTTAATTGATTAGTTGTATTGATTCCTTTTTTAATCATTATAATTTTTTGAAAAAAATTCTCAGGTCTGTATTCATTCAGCATTTTTATATTGATATTACTTAATTTATTATTAATATCAGTATAGTTTTTTATGCTTTCTCTTAATGACAATTCAGAGCTTGGCCTTATACAATAGGGGGCATTTTTTAATAATTTTTCATTTTCCCACCATATAGGAAAATAATCAACACATCCATATTTTTGCTTAAAATATTCAATATTATTATATAATCTTGTTCCAGGAAAATGATGATAATAACGGATATTAAATAGTGCAATATCTTTCTTATCATCTTCATAAATTTTCTTTAATCCCTCATATGATTCGTTATAAGTTACATTTGTCTCTCCTGGATGATTAAACAATACATTTGCCATAAACATATAATCTAAATCTTCATGAATTTTAAAAATTCTCTCAAATTTTTCTAAAAACTTTATTGGATTAAGAGTTTTATCCATAACGGACAACATATAAGGAGAAAAACTTTCAAGACCATACATTTGAAAAATGTTCTTTTTTTTTAAAGATTGTAATAGTTTTTCATCTACAGCATCGATACGAGTCTCAATCCAAGTAGCTGATATATCTCCATTTGGACTATAACGTTCTAAGAACTTTTTTAACCAATTCTTATTTGCACCGAAGGTTGGATCGTAAAAACCAACTGTTTTAATATTTTTGTCTATAGCATAATTTATCATAGAATTTGCCTCATTTATTGCCCTTTCTGGTGAATAGCATCTCCATCTTTTATATATATTTGTTATTTTCGAGAGATTTTGTTCCATGCAAAAACTACAGTTAAAGGGACATCCTCTTGATAAACAGATACTTAATTCGTTAAAAGATTGAATATACTTATCCAATAAAGATAGATTTATCGGCGGTAAATCATCAAGATCATGATTAGGTTTACCTAGCAATATCTTTGACTTATTTCGTTTCTTGTATGTATCTCTTATAATTTCATATAATATTTCTTCACCTTCACCCATAACAAGATAATCAACTGGTGAATTCTCGTAATCAAAGCTGTTAGGACAAGCTAGAACATGTGCACCACCGAAAATTATAAGAGCCTTTGGAAAATATTTTTGAAAATATTCCGCTATAAGTTTACTCGGAAGATAATGGTGGGATGTCGTAATAGAGCCACATATATACGTATCTGAGTCAATTTCAAACTCTAAATTTGAAACTAAATTGTTCATTTGAGAAAAAAAACTTTCTTTTTCTTCACTAGAAGATATGCTAATTTTCCCGTTATCTTTTTCTACTGGCAAATATAATAACTCAGTAGCAATATCTTTAATTTTTGATTTTAAATAGTTTTCTAAATACACTGGCCATATTAATAATAAATTACTTAGTTGTTCTCTGTCTAGAACAAATGGTTGTATAAACAGTACTTTTTTTGCCATTATAAATCAAAAATTTTTTCCCAAATTATATATATAAAGCCGTACAATTTCGTTGTTTTTAAATATTTTTGATGTAAATAGACTTATGTTTTATATGATCTCTCTTAACAAACCATGTCCAATTGAATTAAAAAAATCTATATTAGAATACCTAATATCAAAAGGTAGAATTAGAGCTTGTCTTTTATACAAATTAGAAAAACGGTTTTGTAAACCAAATTCAAAAATGAGAATTAAGAAAGCTAGCCTGATTTCGTGTATATTTTCAATGTTGAGAAAGAGAATTATTGACATTATCATTTTTGAACCGTTCGAGATAAAATGGGAAGAGAGGAATTTAAAAAATTTAGATTATTTAAATAATGGACCATATTATATTCGAAAATTTAATTACTTAGAGAATTCATTGTTCAAAAAGAGAGAAAGAAGAGGAAATTACTTTTTTGATTCTAGGATATTAGATTTCGATAATATTGAAAAAAATCTTAATACAATTAGTAAATTAAGCAATCTACTCAAAAAAGTACCTGAATTAAAATATAAAACAGCCATATATTATCCAAAAAATAGTGAACCACTTAATATCTATGAACCTTTTGAAGGGAACTATGATCTTGAATTTATAGATTTAAAAAGTCCGTCCCCACCGGTGGGGATTTTTCATAAAATTGAAGTTAATTTAGAAGACCAAAAATCAGATTTGACAATAATTCAGAGTTATAGAATAAATTACATGTGTTTATATATAACATTAATAGAAACGATTCAAAAAGCCATAATGGAGATTCAGGAAAATGCTGATAATTTAGATAGGAATAAAGAAATGTTAAATGATTTAACAAGAAAATTTGCTTACAATTGTATAATGTATGTTAAATCAGATTGGGTGGAAATTAAGGAGCCAAATCCTTATAGATGGGAGACTTTTTTTAAGTTTTTTAACTTACCTTTTAGAATAATAAACCTAGATTTTAGATCCTTAAAATTTCATGGGAGAACCTTTGAATCTCTCTCAAATTTTAAATACTGCATTTATATAAAAAAAAGAGATCAAAATCAAATAAAATATTTGAAAGAATTAGGATATGAAGAGTTTTCTGATTATAATCTGAAGAACAAAGTCGCTATTGGATTAGATCTCGAAATTTTTATACCTTGTCCGACAATTGAGCATTTTTATTTTCTTTATAAATACATTTTTTATTACCATTTATTTCTTTTATTTAAACACTCATTTACATATCTTTTAAAGACAGAACAAAACATCAAATTTTCAGAAAAAGAACAAATGTTATATAGAGTCTTTCTTCCTGTTATGGAATCTTTATTCAATATTCATGATAATAGTATTACAAATAAATTGATTTTTAAATATTATACATTTAATCCTGATGAATTAGAAATCATATATAATAAATTTCTATTAAACAATGTAAAAAAAATTGAAAAAAAAATGTTTGACTATTTTTTTTTCAGGTTTAGTAAAAAATTAACAAACTAATTAGTGGCTTCATTCCCACAGAATTCCCTCAATTAATCGAAACATTTATATATTTAATTTATCTATATTTTCTTTGTCACACGGTTGTTATATATCAGTCACATAATTATTATCAATTTCAGTCTTGCATTTCTCATAGGTTAAGATTTATTTAAGAAATTTTTAAGTTTAAAAAATATATGAGGTAAAAATAATGGAAATAAAATCAGAAATTAATTATAAATCAAATTTATGCCCAGAGTGTAGAGGCGAAATAATTTCACTTCAAGAAAAAGGAGATGTAGTTTGTTGTCGATGTGGTTTAGTTATAAATGAAAGAATTATTGATATTTCACATAGTGGTAAAAGAGCATTTACTAAACAAGAAAAAGAGAAGAGAGAGCGGACGGGATCTCCAATTTCAGTTTTGTTGCCCGATATGGGCTTAAGTACTGTAATAGACAAAAATAGTATAAAAAGTCCAGACTTGAAAAGAGCTGCTAAATGGAATTCTCGAATGACATGGGATAAAAGAAATATGTTAATTGCTACTACAGAATTAAAACGAATAGCTAGTAATTTAAATTTACCAGATCATATTAAAAAGTCTGCTATACGCCTTTATAGAGAAGCCTTTAGAAAAAAATTGCTTAGAGGTAGATCAATTAACGGAATGGTTTCGGCGAGCTTGTATTTTGCTTGTAGAGAAAAGAAAATTCCCAGAACACTTCAAGAAATTTTAGACGAGACTTCTATTAGTGCTAAAAATGTTAGAAGATGTTATAGAACCTTGATAAGGGAATTAAATTTAAAAGTACCATCCACTGATCCAATTTCTCTAATTCCACGTTATATCTCAGAATTAGATTTAGATTCTGAAGTTGAAAATTTAACAATTCAAGTTTTACAAAAATTTATATCAAAAAATTCTACAAGTGGTAAAGATCCAAAGGGTTTATGCGCTGGAGCTTTATATTTAACCTGTAAAATTCACAATAAGAGAATATCTCAAAAAGAAATTGCAAATTTGGTTGGAATTACTGAGGTTACACTACGTTCAAGGTATAAGGAGCTAACAACGAAATTGAATATCAAAATATAAAAAAATCTTTTCTTTTTTTATTAAATTTCTTTTTTTATTAATAATTTTATAAAATCTGGAAGAGTTAACAAATAGCTTTGCGCGTTTGGAAGCATGTTTTTAACTTTCATAAATAATTGAGTATAATGATGGGCTCGTTCCTTTTGCTCTAGTACATCGTTTCGAGATTGTTCTCGAACTCTTTCAACAGGAATTCCCTTCATAACCGCACGTGCGGGGATAATTAGCCCAGGAGGAACTTGGCTCTTATTTAAAATTACTGCCCCCTCTCCAATTGAACTTTCTTCAAAGACTAAACTTCCTTCTAAAATCTGAACGTAATCTTCTAAAAAACCCCCTAAAAGAGTAACTCCTGTTTCCAATATGCAATATCTTCCAATATGGATTGAACTTTTGCGTAAACGAGTTAATAAGATGACTCCGTCAAAAATTGTAGAGTATTCTCCAATATTTATCTGAGAGAATTCAGCTCGAATAATTGATCCCGGCCAAATTACTACATTATCATTAACCGTAACATCTCCTATAAGCGTAGCCATTGGGCTTACGTAGCAGTTTTCACTTATAGTTGGCTTTTTACCGTTATATTCCATTAAAACCATATCTTGATCTCCCTTTTATAAAATTGATTTATATGAATTTAATAATTGAATCTATTATAATAATTTAAATTTAAGTATATTTTGTGTATTTTAATTACATTATGAGTTAGTATCTTAAATTTAAGGCTAGCATTTTATAAGCTATTTTTAATTTTTTGCTTAGTATATATTGAGGGGATCTTCGGATTCAAAAAAAAGGAATTCTTCATTGGGGAATTCTAAGCTTAAGAAGTTATGCAGTTTTTTAAGAGAGATAGTTCCACTTTTATAATATGAGAGTTCAATTAAACTAAGTCCAATATCTTTAGCAAATAAGGCTTCATCATACTTAATATTAGAAGAAATATAACAATCACAATTATATTCTAAAGCTCGTTCCATCAATTTTATATCGGAATTATTTCCACCAATGATACAACATTTTTTAATTATTTTGCTTAAATCCCCCACATAAGAAATTTTTTCTGCTTCAAAAACTGTTTTTACCCGTTTAATTATACTTTCCAAATTTAAGGGATTTTTTTGATAGGGGTATTCCTTAGGGGTGCATATCCGACCAATAGGAATTTTTTCACCATATTTATTTTCTATATTTAATGTTCTTTCAAGATTTAGATATAAGCCATTCATGATTGTGTCGGAAATTCCTTCTTCAGCTGCAATAAATGAAGAATTTAATACAAAGATCGATATTGGATATTTAGAAAGTAATGATAGCTTATTAACAAGATATTGATTGAATTTATCAATGGGACTACTAATTAATCCCTGATAGGATATTATTAAATTAATTTTATTTTTAAATGCATAATGAACGGCCTCTAAACTTAGGTTTAACGTTAAAAGTACTTTTTTAATTACTCTATTTGGATCAGAGATACCATATTGAATTCCATATACTTCAGAATCTAATTTAAATAATTTTGGAGAGAATTTCTGTTCAAGGAGTGTTATTATTGCTTTAAGATGCATTTGAAAATTAACTCTTATTTTGATTTATAAAAGTTAGTTTGAAATAAAAGTAAAGTCTCACTAAATTTTTTAAATCTTAAATAATAATATTGAATTTATGTGAATTATAGAATTGTCAAAAATTTATTTAAATGCAAAGATGTGAAAATTCATAAACGAGGTTGTATTTTTTGCCAAATTGTAAAAAAAAAGATTCCCTCAAAAAATGTTTTAGAAGATGAGAGATATTTAGCTTTTTTAGATATTTTTCCAATTTCTAACGGCCATACTATTATTGTACCAAAAAAGCATTATCAAAATTTAGAAGATATACCGGAACAAGAACTGGTAGAAATAATTAAAATCGTAAAAAAAGTAGCGGTGCTAATTCATAAGAAATTAAAAATTGATGGATATAACGTTTTACAAAACAATTTTGAATCTGCTGGTCAAGAGGTAAATCATTTTCATATCCATATTATTCCAAGAAATAAAAATGATCAAAGATTTAAACTGAAAATACCAAGAAATCAAGCTACAGAACAAGAATTAGAAAATACTTTAAAACTACTCTTGTTATAATTATTATTTTGCATATCTACTTCAGGTAAGAAATTTTGTTTAGTTTATAAACATCTAGCTGAATAGTTAGTTAGATTATGAAAATAATAAAATATATCAAAAAATTTGCACATAAAATCAAAGAATTTGTCATTGATGAGCATGGCGGAAATTTAGTGGAATATGCGCTATTAATTGGATTTGCTTTATTTATATTTTTTCTCTTGGTGAGTGTGGTTACTTCAATGTTAGATTGGACAATAGGCCAATCAAGTCAATTTTCCAATGCAACTCAAGGTTTAGATGAATAATAAAGAATGAATTCTGATAAATTTGAATCATAACTCCTTAATCATTGTTGGATTATAAAAATGAAATTTAGAATTTAATCAGCTTCCTTTATTTTTATAATTTTATTATCAATTAGCTTTATGTTAAATTTCTCTGTCCAATCATGAAAGTTTTCTATAATATATTGTCTATCTAAATCTAAGTCTTGAATAAAATCATCAAATGGTATATTATTTGCCCATTTAAGTAAATTGGTAATTTTTTCTTCAATCTCTTTATTTTGAGGTGGGTTAAACTTTCTTTTTCTTGCTTTTAATTTTTCTAAAAGGGGATAATTTTTACTATCTTCAAAAAAGTGTTTTACGATATTACTAATTACAGCTGCTTGAGTATTACCATAAACTCCAATTAACTCATCGACTAGCTTCATATTGATTTTGCTTAATGTTACAGTGGTACGCTCAGTTTCGGTCATTTTATTGAAAAAATTGTTTTTCCTAATTTTAATAATAGGTTCGACAAATAAAAATTTATGCCAATTGATGTTAATAATACATAAATAAGCATCATTTATAAATTATTCAAACTATATTATCATAAGAATTGATTTTTAAATTCAATTTTTAAAATGTCGAACATTTTAGCCTAATTTAAAAAAAATTGGAGGAATATATTATGGCAAATAAAATGGATATAAGAGAATATTATGACTCTAAGGAATTTTTATCACCAACTCAACATAATTTAATAAAAATATTGAGAAATGGTGGACCATTAACAAGACGTGATTTAGTAAATCAATTAAATACCCCTAGGACAACTATTTATGATAATTTAATAAAATTGCAGAAACGAAAGGTTGTAGAAAAATTCATTAAAAACAGCGGAAAAAGAGGCAGACCATTAGTTTTTTGGAAATTAAAATAGTTATTTTTTCATTTAATATTTTTTTCTTAATAATATTATTAGCCACACCAGATTTTCCATTGCATTTTTTTTAAATTTAGTAAAATTTCTATATTTTATAACCATTTAAATATACCCCATTTAAGCTATTTTTAATTATATTTAAATTATATTATTAAATACTTAATTAACTTAAATTCACTTTTAAGAATAAATTTTTAATATTATGTCCAGTGGAAATTAAGGAGTATAAACAATATTATTATTCATGAAAAAATTATTTCTACATAATCTATAGAATATTGAGAAATCAAATTATTGATTATTATGGTGTCTTATAAGGAATTAGGTTTTACTAATATAAAGTAAATGTTTGAAATTGCACTAGAAAGAAAATTTGCTATAACAGTTTATAATATTAATAATTTAGAGCAATTACAAACTAAAATAATTGAATCGAGAGAAAACAAAGCAACTGTAGATATTAAATACTCCAAAGTAACTCG
>SDBT01015578.1_pt1 | contig 12080 bp, 7 predicted proteins | sample 2277101 | NCBI WGS metagenome assembly SDBT01 (sample SAMN10404973, study PRJNA504765) | marine sediment metagenome | isolation source: marine sediment core GS10_PC15, 103 cmbsf | place: Arctic Ocean: Southern Knipovich Ridge | collected 2010
TGCCAAGGCGATGGACGAGGAATTCTACCGCAAGCAGCGGGAGCTGATGACCAAGGTCGTTGCCGAAAGCGACGTGGTCATCGCCACCGCCGCCGTGCCCGGCAAGCAGGCCCCGGTGCTGGTCACCGGTGAGATGGTCGCGGGCATGGCCCCCGGTTCGGTGATCGTTGACCTGGCGGCCGAACGCGGTGGGAACTGCGCCCTCACCAAGCCCGGTGAGACGGCGGTGGAACACGGCGTCACCATCATCGGCCCGACCAACCTGCCGTCCACGGTGCCCTTTCACGCCAGCCAGATGTACGCCAAGAACATCACGACGCTATTGCTGCACCTGGTGAAGGACGGCCGGCTCGAGCTGGATCTAGAGGACGAGATCACGCGCGGGACCCTGGTGACACACAACGGCCAGGTCGTTCAGCCGCGCGTGCGCGAGCTGCTCGATCTGCCGCCAGACACGCCCCAAACAGACGAAGCAGCGTCGGCCCCCAGCGACCGACGCAGTACCAAGGAGACAAGCACAAATGGATAGCGCCACAATACTCGCGAGCGCCGCACAGAACAGTTGGTCAACGCTGGTCATGCTGCTGACGGTCTTCGCGCTCGCCATCTTCGTTGGCTTCGAGATCATCACCAAAGTCCCGCCCACCCTGCACACGCCGCTGATGTCCGGCTCGAACGCCATCTCGGGCATAACACTGGTCGGCGCGCTGGTGGCGGCCGGCGCGGGCGCGGGGTCTCTGTCCACCGTCTTGGGCTTTGTGGCGGTGACGCTGGCGACGGTTAACGTCGTCGGCGGTTTCCTGGTCTCGCATCGCATGTTGGCCATGTTCCGCAAGAAGGATTGAGCCTTGACTGATTCGCACATAGTAGCGTCGGCCCCCCGCGGCCGACGTAAAGGATTGAGCCTTGACTGATTCGCACATAGAAGCCATTCGCAACCTGGCCTACCTGCTCGCCTCGGTGCTGTTCATCTTCGGACTGAAGGGGCTGACCCATCCGCGGAGTGCGGTGCGCGGGATACAACTGGGCGCGCTGGGCATGTTCGTGGCCGTGCTCGCCACCGTGATCGCCGCCGGGATCATCTCGTGGACTTGGATCGTCGCGGGGCTGCTGATCGGCTCGGTCACCGGCGGCGTCATGGCGCTCAGGATCAAGATGACCGACGTCCCTCAAATGGTCGCCTTGTTCAACGGGTTTGGCGGGGCAGCCTCGTTCCTGGTCGCCGGCAGCGAGCTGGTCAGCACCATCGCGGCCGGCCAAGCCGACTCGGATCCGGCCGGTTCGCTGGAAGCCGCAGCCAACACCGCGATTTCTCTCCAGGTGATGGTCGCGATCGCCGCTTCGGGCCTGATCGGGTCGCTGACGTTGCTGGGCAGCCTGGTCGCGGCCGGCAAGCTGCAAGAAATCAACTTCAAATGGGGTGGCAAGAAGATCTGGCTGAGCAACCCGATGCTTCTGCCCGGCCGCCACGTGATCAACGCCGTCTGCTTCGCGGCCTGCCTGGTCTCCGCCGCGCTGGTGATCATGAACCCGGACACAGCCACGTGGTACTGGGTGCTGATTATCCTGGCCGCCGTGCTCGGCGTCCTGATCACGATCCCGATCGGTGGGGCGGATATGCCGGTGGTGATCGCACTGCTGAATTCGTATTCGGGCCTGGCGGCGTGCGCGACCGGGTTCGTGCTGAGCAACAACGTGCTGATCATCGCCGGAGCGTTCGTCGGCGCATCCGGACTGATCCTCACCAAGATCATGTGCAGGGCGATGAACCGCTCGCTCGCCAACGTGATGTTCGCCGCGGTGGGCGCGAGCGGCGGCACCGTGCAACCACAGGACGAGGTCTACGCCGGCAAGATCAAGTCGACCAGTGCCGAGGAAGTCGCGCTGCTGTTGGACGGCGTTCGCCGGGTGGTGATCGTGCCGGGCTACGGCCTGGCGGTGTCGCAGGCGCAACACGCGGTCCGTGACCTGGCCAATCTGCTGGAGTCGCGTGGTACGGAAGTGGAGTTCGGGATTCACCCCGTGGCCGGACGGATGCCGGGCCACATGAACGTGCTGTTGGCCGAAGCCGACATCCCCTACGACAAGCTCAAGGAGATGGACGCGATCAACCCCACGCTCGAGACGGTCGACGTGGCGTTGGTGGTCGGGGCCAACGACGTGGTCAACCCGGTCGCGCGCAGCGACCCCAACTCGCCCATCGCCGGCATGCCGATCATCGACGTTGACAAGTGCCGCACGGTGGTGATCATCAAGCGCAGCCTGAGTCCCGGCTTCGCGGGCATCCCCAACCCGCTGTTCGCCGCCGATAATACGCTGATGTTTTTCAGCGACGGCAAACAGGCGTTTCTGGAATTGGTGGCCGCGGTTAAAGAGGGTTAGGGTACTGTCTCAGAATCAACGTCTCGCATCTGAGAGAAGAGCCTCGGGCTTCAGCCTTCTCCGGTGCGATGCACTCGAGCATTGCTCAGCGGTCGTTGCGCTGGCCAGACGATGTGGCTCTCTCGAGATGCTACGCTGGCACCCGGGCCGAAGCGCTGGGCTGATTACAGGTGCACCATGGGCCAATACTTACTCGAGTTTTTGCAGCCGTACAATCCGGTTACGCAGGCACTGTTCGCCACGCTGTTTACCTGGATGGTTACAGCCGCCGGCGCGGCGCCAGTTTTTCTGGCCAGGCGTTTCAATCAGAAGATCATGGACGGGATGCTCGGTTTGGCGGCCGGCGTGATGATCGCCGCCAGCTTCTGGTCGCTGCTGGCACCTGCGATCGAGCTGTCCGGCGGGGATTGGAAGCCGGCTACGATCGGTTTTCTCGCCGGCGGCATGTTCCTCTACCTGATCGACAAGCTACTGCCGCACCTGCATATCGGGCTGGACACCTCAGAGGCCGAGGGCGTCAAGACCTCCTGGCAGCGCAGCACGCTGCTGGTGCTGGCGATCACGCTCCATAACATCCCCGAGGGCCTGGCCGTGGGTGTGGCCTTCGGGGCGGTCGCGCACGCCACTGACCCCGCCATGGCGCGGGATCTGATGCTCGGTGGGATCGCACTGACGATCGGAATCGGCCTGCAGAACTTCCCGGAGGGGCTGGCGGTGGCCATGCCGCTACGCCGGGAAGGCATGGGACGCTTAAAGGCGTTCCTGTATGGACAGGCCTCCGGGATCGTCGAGCCGATTGCGGGCGTGCTGGGTGCCGCACTGGTACTACTGATGCAGCCGATACTGCCCTACGCCCTGGCCTTCGCCGCCGGCGCCATGATCTTCGTGGTCGTGGAGGAACTGATCCCCGAGTCTCAGCGTGACGGCTTCAGCGACTTCGCCACCGGGGGCGCGATGGTGGGTTTTGCGATCATGATGATGCTCGATGTTGGCCTAGGCTGAATAAATGACTAAATGGGGATAAGTCCAATTATCGGGCAAGGTTCTCTTGACGGCTAAGGGCTTGCCTCACGCAACAACGCGCGAAGCGCCTCGTTCGGGGCAAGCTCGAGCGGAGTCTTCGACGGATCGCTCGTGGTCTTGCCCGTCCGGGCGTTCACGTCCGCTCCGGCTTTGATAAGGGCGGCCGCCGCCTGGAGATGCCCACCCTTCACCGCCAGGTGAAGCGGAGTTACCCCGGCATAATACTGACCAACGCCAACGGCGTTTATGTCCGCCTGGTGTTCAAGGAGGAGACGGATCATGCTTACCTCGCCGAGCTTAGCCGCCGCATGCAAGGCCGTGAAGTCTCCGAAATACCCCCGTCGGGCACGGGCGTTGACGTTGGCTTTGGCCTCGATCAGGGCTTTTGCCATCTCCAATCGAATCTCGGGCGTTGCGTCGTCCGGGCCGGACATGTCGAGGAACGCATTCGATGCAGCCACGTGCAAGGGTTTTGGGCCATAGCCCAGATCTTGGTTAGGGTCGACCCCCTGGTCCAGAAGCAGTTGCAGCACGTCCAAGCGCCCCCGAAATGTCACCCAAACGATGAGACCGTCGGGAATCACTGCTCCTTTGTCGGTGAGCAGCCGGGCAACTTCCACACGTCCGCTGGTAGCGGCGACGAACAGCGGTGAGTCGCGCGCCAACCGAGTGGAGGGAGCGGAAGTGAGACGTGGGTCAATTTCGGCGCCGGCGGCGATCAGTGCCTGCGCTACGCCCTTGGTGGTGGCCAAATGGAGCGGCGTCTCGCCGTGCTCGGTCAGCAGATCAACATCGGCTTTGGCGTCCAACAATGCACGCACCACGGCATCGTGCCCACCTTCACAGGCGAGATGTAGAGCCGTTTTCCGTTCCGGGCCACTCTGATTTGCGTCGGCACCGCCGGCAATCAACTGACGGACGCGCTTCAAATCGCCTTTGCGCACGGCTCGGGCCAGAGGCGAAAGAGCGTCATCCGCCCCGGCGGCCGCCAGCAATTCCATGATCTCCGCTCGCTTCGATTGCCGAGCCAGGCTGAAGGGCGTATTCCCGTTTCGATCGGAAGCGTTGAGATCGGCGCCAGCGTCGATCAGCATCGGCAGGACTTCGGTTAATCCCTCCCGCACAGCCTCGTGTAATGGCGTACGCCCATCTTCATCATGTGCATTGACGTCCGCGCCGGCTGCGATCAGCAGTTTGAATGAGTCCTTTCGTGGAATCCAGTGCCCGGCGGTGAGGTGCAACACCGTGCGGCCCTGTCGGTCGCGGGCCTTGACATCAGCCCCACCCTCGAGAAGCAACGCTGTAGCGCGCGCATCCGACGTCCAATTGAGCGGCGGGTGGTCGGTCGAATTCGGGTTGGCTCCAGCCGCCAGCAGAACCTTGATGACATCCAATCTACCGTGTTGGGCAGCGATGCATAGTGGAGTGTAACTGCCCGAATCGACCTTTGAGCCGGCCTTGATCAACATTCTCACGATGTCCGCGTTGCCGCTCATCGCGGCCGAATGCAGGGGAGTGGGGCCATTGCGAATGCTGCGAGCATGAAAGTCGGCGCCCGCTTTCAGCAATAGCTCGACCATCTCGACCGGGCCGCGGATGGCCGCCTTGTGCAGCGGCGTTCCATCCAAGGAGTTAGAAGCGTTGACATTCGCCCCGTTTTCGATCAGCACGCGCGCCACCGCGACCTGCTTGGTTTCAGCAGCCCAATGCAACGCCGTGTAACCGGATTTCTGCGCATTTGCGCTGGAGCCCGACGCTATCAACCGTTTAACACGGTCGACATCTCCGGCCCGAACAGCTTCAACGAATTGTTGCTCTGCCGGCTTCTCGTCCTGCGTCGCATCGCCGTCGGCAACACAGGTTTCGACCGCGTTCGAATGCACACACCCCGCTACGATCGGTGTGAATAAGAACAATCGGAGGAAGATCCGTCGCATCACCGATCCCCTTCAGCCGGGATTTCCCATTTACCGAACCTCAAGTGGCCATCGTACCCAGGCGAGCTGCCCGATTCTACAGGAGACGACCACTCTCGCCGTGATTCGTGCCCGTTTGGCTGCTCCATCGTGCCAATCCTGCCGCTGACGCCTACACAACGACGGACCCCCACCTTTTCCGCGCCGCATCACGACACGTAGCGGGGCAACAGGGGCCAGGGCGTGTTCTTCGACGCCGACTAATATCGCGTCTACCTGGAGTTGCTTAGCCGTTGGTCGTGATCAACGGCGTCGAGATCGACGGGTTTTGGCTGATGGGCAACCACGTGCAGCAGAGCGCGACGCGGACGAGCGAGCACGCTCGGGCGGTGGTGGTCGGGCGGAGGCATATTCGCTACAGGCAGTAGATCAACTGGCCGATGGGCAGGGATTCGTTTGTCGGTGAACTGGCGCTGCGCACAGGCTTCCGGCTCCGCCCGCTCACGGTCGGCCGGCCGGGGAAGAGACTGGGGGGAGAGGAAGCGGTGAGGAATAGGTGGCCGTCCCTAGTGACCTCTAGTTACCTGTCCCGGGATTCACCTAGTTACACTCCCCCCGCAACGACAGCCTCACTCCGTTGAGAATTGGCTTTACCTGCGTCCATGGACCGGTGCCCGGGTCCACTACTCGCGGAGTGTACCGGTTTGGGGGGTCAACTCACGGTCAGCTCACGTCGGCACAGCCCTTGGCGAACGCTGAAGTGAAGCACCGACCTCGAACCGCATGTCGATGATCCTCGCCTACGTCCCCTCCTCCAGACGTTCAATGCCTTCGATCAGTTGATGCCAGCCGTAGACGAGATTGACGCGGAAGGTACCCAAGTCCAAGTCGTCCGAGCCACCGCCAACCGTCGCTGTGTAGCCGGCGGTCAGCATCATGCTATCGTTAATGTGATACCCGAACGTGAACCCCACACCTACGTCGTTTAGCTCGTCACCCGACCGATTGCCGATCGTTGATTCGCCCCCGAAGTAGTAGACCGCATCGAGTGAACCCCAGAACTTTTTAGTGAAATCGCGCGTCAGGTGTGCCTCCAGCTGTAGCAGTGGGTCATTCTTCATGGTCTTCCCGAGAAAGTCGTCGTTATTCCCGAAGAACCAGATTGCCGGCAGGAATTCCAGCGTTGTTCGGCTGCCGGGCACCCAATCAGTGAGGCTGATCATGACCGGCACGCCAACCCGGCCAAACCAGCGATTCTGGCCGAGATTCACCGGCGAGTCCTCGTCGTATTCGCCGATCGGAATCCCAAGGGTCAGGACGAGATCCACCGTGAAATCGGGTTCGTATCTCAGGAGGTCCGGCATCGTTTTCATCGCCGGCGCGCCGACCAGATTCAGATCAAACTGGAGGACTGGATCTCCAAAGCCGCGGGCAGAGTCGTCCAGTGAGAACAACAAACCGCCGACTTCTCCGCTCACTTCGCCGACTGGCACCAGAATCGATGCCATGGCAGTTCGATTGAAGAGCGAAAACGAGCGCGAGTACCCCGGGAGTGCCAGATTCATGCTGAAGTCGGCATCCGGCAGAACTGTGTGCGACGGATCAAGCGGGTTCGAGTTACCCGACGCATGAATGTAGGTGAGACTGAAGACGTTTGTATTCGTCAGCATCTCTTTCCAATGTACGCGCGGTCCATCGCCCTGGGCGAACGCAGATCGCGGCGATACGGTCGCGAAAATCACAAGGACTCCTACGCTCCACAGCCATCGGGTCGTCATTTGGTTCCTTTCTGATCGCACCTGAATTCGAGCCTCGGTTTGCTCAACGTCCGCGCTATTTGTCAATAAGCTCCTTCGGTGGCACGAACGGCTTCTTGTAGTTCATCGGCGGCCAGCCCTCGAAGACGGGCACGCGAGGTGGCAGGTCATCCTCCAGAGTTTGAAACCAGTGTCGATTGGGCAGGATGACGTGGTTGGTCTCGACATATTCGTCCCACAACGCAATCAGTTCGCTTACCTTCTGCGGGTGGTCGCTCGCGAGATCCTGCGTCTCGCCCGGATCCTCGCTCAGATTAAAGAGTTCCCACTCTCCGATCCCCATTGGCTTGTGCAGCCAAAGCAGCTTCCAGTCGCCCTGGCGAATCGCTCGGTTGGCCCACAGCTCCCAGCCGAGCCAATCTTCCGGACCTCGTGGCGAATCCGCTTCACCCGCGAGCGTCTGCTTCCACGATTTGCCCTGGAGCGGTGCGACTTCCCGGCCCTTGTAGGTCGATGGGTGATCGACGCCCGCGATGTCCAGCAGCGTGGCCGCAATGTCCATCACATGCATCAACCCGTGGTTGATACTGCCGGCCGGCTGCCCAACACCCGCGCCGCTGATGACCAGGGGCGATCGGATACCGCCCTCAGCCAGCCAGCCTTTATAGAGACGGAACGGCGTCGCTGACACCTGCGCCCATGGTGCACCGCAGCCCACATACGATCCTGGTCGTCCCCAGGCGGCGGGATGAGTCTGCGACCAATTGATCGCGTGGAAAAGGTAGTTAAGGGACCCCTTCTGCCCTCTGAGCATTGCCCCAAGATCAGCCCCTTCCGGGCCATTGTCCGAAAAGAAGATGAAGAGCGTGTTGTCGTACTCATCGATACTCTTCAGGTACTCCATGAGCCGACCAATGTGGTGGTCCATGTTCTCCACCATCGCGGCATAGAGTTCCATCTTGCGCGCGGCCATGGCACGTGGCGCCGGAGCGAGATTGACAGCCTCGGGAAGAAACCACATCCTCTCGGCCAGCCGCGTGTTCTTGGGAATGATGCCAAGTTCAATCATGCGCTGCAGACGCTGCTTGCGGGCAATGTCCCAGCCCTGGTCATATTCCTTCTCGTAGCGCCGCAGCCAGTCATCCGGCAGGGTAAACGGATCGTGCGGCGCCTGATGTGACACAAAGGCGAAGAATGGCTTGCCATCGCCTCGGTTCGACTCGATGAACTCCATCAGCTTGTCGGTGAACGTACGCGTGGCGTAATAGTCCCTGGGCAGTTTGGTGAGGTACTTCCCGTCTTGGGTGAATATCGATTTCGGCGATCGGGCGGTCAGGCCGGTGTCGTCAACGTAGCTCCCGCCGCCCTGAAGCAAGGTGAAGTCGCGCTCGAAGCCCCGGGCCGCGGGGATCTTGTCCGGCTCCTTGCCGAGGTGCCACTTGCCGACCATGTAGGTGTGATAGCCCGCGTCCCTGAGCAACTGCGGAAACGCCACGACGCGGTCGTTCAGCACTCCCTCGTACCCGGGCACCCCCTCCTGGTTCGGCGCAACCACCTCGTCCATGTTGCCCAACCCGGCGATGTGGTTGTCGGTTCCGGAGAGCAACATCGCCCGCGAGGGGGAACACGTCGCACTCGTGTAGAAGTCGGTGAACCGAACGCCTTGCTGAGCCAACGCGTCGAGGTTGGGCGTCCTGATCTCACCACCGAACATCCCCATGTCGGCGTAGCCCATGTCGTCGGCCAAGATGAGCACGATGTTTGGCCGCTCACCGGCCGCGGCCGGATTCGGCCCCCACCCCACCGCCGCCATCGCCAGGGAGAACAAAGCTCCGAGCAACCGCAATGTGCGACCGGTTTTCATTGGACTCATGCCTTGCTCCATTCAGCCGAGATTTCCCATTCGCCGACGCCGTCGCCGGTTCTGCTCTTTCCGAGGATCCATCCCAACCCGCTGCGAGGCTCTCCGATGCCTCGACTGGTGGTGTGCTCGGCAGTCTCACCCGTGTCGCGAAAGTGGACATGAGTTGTTTTTCGAGACTGCGGGCTCGTGTTGCACGCGCCACCGTTGGCGATCCGCCAGCGAATCAGAACGTGGATTGTGCCGCCTGGCTCAGGCTCCCTCTATCCAAAAACTCGCAGGCTATCCGCAAACTGTCAGGAACCGCTACAATGCGCGGCGATAGGGCAAGGTGCTTGAGCAGATGGGCGTGAAAGTAGATGAATCTGAATGGTTCTTCCGGTTCGAGACGGAGGACCCCGATCAGGTCGCGGAGGGGCTCCGCCCCGCAAATCCGAGGGGCAGGTTCCGCCGGCTTGACCGCCTTCCGTTTCACTTCGAGGCCAAGGCAGCCACCTTGCCACGCATCGGCCTGTTCGTCGCACGCAGTTGCAATGTGTGGATGTCCGACTCATTGCCAAGGCCGGTCTACTACTTGACGGTGCCGCTCACCGGGGTGGTGCGCATCAGTGACGGGCGGTCGACGGGCGACTACGGTCCTGGTCAATCGCACCTGCTTCACAAGGAGGACCCGGTTGACCTCAAGGCGCCCGGAGATCAAGTGTGCATGGTCCTCAACGCCGACCAGGCGCTGCTGGAAAGCATGGCCAGGAGGCTCCGTGGCGGTGGCACTGTGCTCAACGGGTTTCACGGGCGGCTTTCCTTGGAGACGCCGGCGGGGGCATGCTTCTGGCGGTACCTCAGCTTTGTATGGCGTGAACTGGAGCGCAGCGACGCGCTGTTCGACTCACCAATCGCCTCGCGCGAGACGGTGGATGCGCTGCTGGTTACGCTGTTGACGGCATTGCAGCCGGACATGCGGCGTAGCGAGCCGGACTGTAAGAGCCGGGCTTTGCGCTGCGCGGCGGAATACCTCGCCGCACACATCAGCGACGCCGTCTCGGTGAGCGACGTTGCCGTTGCCGCCGGCATCAGCACCAGCACTCTCTACCGGGCGTTTTGGAAACGCCATGGTAAGAGCCCGATGGCATTCCTCAAGGACCGACGGCTCGATGCGGTCCAGCGAGCCCTTCTGGCGGCCGATTATCCGACGGAGACCGTGACCAAGATCGCGATGGGCTACGGCTTCTACCATCTGGGGCGTTTCGCAGCGGCGTACCGGGCGAGGTTTGGAGAATCGCCGAGCGAAACGCTGCGGGGTTGAATGCGAGTTTGCATCCGGAAACCTGCACACGCCGCTCGCCACGTTTGCCATCCCGGCGCTGTGCTGCGTACCGGAGTACCGGAAAGTGTAGGTATGGGTCCTAACGGAGCATTGCCAGGCCGGTAAGCCGAGAATACTGGCGGCCGGCGCACCATTTCCAGTGTATGCGAAGTGCAGACCTCGTGGCGGGCCAACGTGGTGATTGCGCACGGTTCGTCGCGCAGTGAGTCCCGACAGCATGTGCGCGTTGCGGGGAGTCTACGCACTGCGACCGGCCGCATTCGACTCCCGAGTGGCCGGTTGCGGGCCTGCGTTCGCCCGAATCGGTCGTTGCGCCGCGCGGAAGACCGCCGGGGGCGACCGCCTAGCGTCGTCGTGTCGTCCTTGCGCCGCCGTGGCCGGCCTCCATCTGCAAGGCAACTGTACGGGGTGTGCGCTTTCCATGCGTGGTCGGCCGGTAGACACAGGAAATGGTGCGCCGGCCGCTGGTATTCTACACTTGCCGGGCTAGCGATGTTGAGCTAGGCTATGTTGCGTTCCTTTCGGTACAGTAGTGTTGCCGGACCCCGATTCGGGCGCCGCCGGCCAGGGCTGCGGGGCGGCGCCGTTGTTCAGATCGATGGTTAGTCTCGCAGAGAGTGCGTCCAGTCTCGACCCGGAGTCCGGCGGCGATCGCCACGGTTGTGGCAGCCTCCGGCAGTTCCAGCACCGAACTCGCGCGCTCCCACCGCAGATAAGCGCGAGACGACCGCACCCCGTCAGGCGGGACCCGCGGCATTGCTCGAGCGCGCCCGCGCTAGCCTGGGAACTGGCGAAGGACAGTGTCTTGCACATCGAAGGAGGTACGAAGGATGAGAAGCACAATATGTTGTCTGCTGGCTATCTTCCTGCTGGGAATCGCCCCCGCGTTTGCAGATCCACCGGCCGAGTACGCCAAGGCCGACATCCCGCGCTACGGCGGAGCGGCAACGCTGGACGGGCGGGGTGGTCCGGTGAGAACGACCATCGAATTCCGCGAGGGGACCGTCGGTGGCGACGGTAACCGCGGCACGGTGGTCGCTTCGTTCCCGTTGTCGGATCTGCCGGATCTGGGCTGCTGGATTGTCAACGTCGACCTGGCGGCCGTGGCGCAGGAGTTCACACTCAACATGTCGGCGTTCGGCTACAGCTACCACTTTGACAACGGCGATGGCACGTTCTCCGGCGTCGAGGGTGGCGGCGGCCCCGTGCTGTGCTTGGGCGGCTCGGGCAACCAGGACGAGTTCTACGGCGATGGCCCGCCGGGCTGGCCCGGCTGGTACTGGTTCGGTGGTTACCCGGCGAACCCGTGGGCCGGCGCCTACATGAAGATGTGGGACACGGCCGGCAACCTCGTGTACGACAACACTACGCTGCAGGGTACTTATTACGGTGATGCCATGCTCGACTGGGGCGTCATGGCGGGCTACCCCGTGACAATCGGCCAGTTCGAGATCGCCTACTGCATTCGGCCCGGCGACGTCTGCGAGACCGCTTATGCGATCGACTCGCTGCCGTACAACGACACCGGCAACACGTGCGGATTCAACGACGACTACGACGAGGTCTGCCCGTACCCCGATTCAACTTCGCCGGACGTCGTCTATGCCTACACTCCGGATCAGGACGAGGAAGTCCGGATCAGCCTGTGCGAGTCGGGCTATGACACCAAGGTCTACGTCTACGAAGACGAGTGCATCCCCGGGACGGCGATCGCCTGCAACGACGACGCTTGTGCCGACTCAGCAGGCAACCCATACCGCTCGCAGATCTATCGCCTCGCCCTCACCGCCGGCCACACGTACTACATCGTCGTGGAC
>SDBT01015579.1_pt1 | contig 12078 bp, 11 predicted proteins | sample 2277101 | NCBI WGS metagenome assembly SDBT01 (sample SAMN10404973, study PRJNA504765) | marine sediment metagenome | isolation source: marine sediment core GS10_PC15, 103 cmbsf | place: Arctic Ocean: Southern Knipovich Ridge | collected 2010
ACATGTAGGAAGGACAGCGCTGATGAAAAGCTGGAGGTTTCGAGTGGCTGTGGCGATCTGTCTGATAATTGTGGCGCTGGCGCTTGCCGCTTGCGTCCCGGTTCTGTATTGGAGGTTTCGGTCGCCGTCGGACCTGCGCGTCGCCGAGTCCCTCGCGCTCGAGACGTGGACGGCCGTCGAGCCGGACTGGCATCATTCCAACACCGACATGATCAAATACAAGGGCGAATATCTGATGGCTCACGCATCGGCGCCGTGGCATTTCGCCTCGACTAAGTGCAGGCTGGTCATCCGCTCCTCGCCGGACGGCAAGAACTGGACGGTACTGGCGGAGATCAGCGTCCCCGGCGAGGATGTGCGCGACCCGAAGCTGGCCGAGATCGGCGGCAAGCTGTTCCTCTATTTCCTCAGGAACACCAACCTCGAAGCGGAACCTTTTGAAACTTCCTATTGCGTGAGTGACGACGCGATGAACTGGACCGAGCCAAAGGAGCTTTCGATCAAGGGCTGGCTTCTGTGGCGCCCGAAGACGTTCGACGGAACGACATTTTACGCGCCTGCATACTGGTGGGAGCACGGCAAGTCGACGCTGTTCAAGACGACTGACGGCGTCGAGTGGACGGAGGTCGGGCCGATCTATTCCGGCGACAAGAATGACGAGACGGCCATCAGCTTCAGGCCCGACGGCACAATGATAATGACCGCGCGCCTCGAAATCGATCCCGACCGATGGGGCTATCATCCCGACGCGCACACGCTCATCGGAGTCGCCCAGCCGCCATACACCGATTGGAAATTGAGCCGCAGTTACGAGACCCGGCTCGACGGCCCGTTCTTGTTTCAGATAGGCGATAGCGCCTACGCGTGCGGACGGCGCCACGTCGGCGCCTCCGAGACGATGGGGAGCGTCTGGGGTCGCAAGCGCACCTCTCTTTACCTCGTCGAGCCCGACCGGCTCGTGTTCCTGTCCGATCTGCCCAGCTCCGGCGACACCTCCTATGCGGGCGTGGTCATCGAGGGCGACGAGATTCTGATCTGTTACTACACCAGCCCCCCGAATCGCGACTACCCCTGGCTGATGGGCATGCTCTCGAACAGCTCGATCGAGATGGTACGCTTCAAGATCGACGCCCTCGAAAAACTGGCGATGGCGGCGAGTCGCCGCTGACAGGAGATGCTTCGCATCTCTGTATGGCAGGCGGTGAGGGATTGTACCGATATTGGGGCTACGCGTCCGGACGGCTCAAGAGGGATTCATCGGAAAGACAAGAAAAGAAAGAACAAAATACGGGCCAGACGATAAAAAGAAAGGCGGGTGGTGACGCCTCCAGCGCATTGATACACGCCAGGAAAGAGATGCAAAGCATCTCATGTCTCCGGCGACTCGCCGGGGGGCCTTGAATATTTGGGGGCGGGCGATTATAATTGTGCCTGGTAATTTCCCCCATCTCTGGCAATTCGAGGAGCGCTCAACATGGCTGACTGGGTGACGATTGACAAGGAAAAGTGCACCGCGTGCGGCATATGCGCGGCCAGGTGCCCGTTCTGTTTCGCAAAGCAGGGCGATGTGATGGCGGCCTTCGCCGACGAGGATCGTTGCAACCTGTGCGGTCACTGCGTCTCGCTGTGCCCGACCGACGCCATCACTCACAACAAGATGGACATGGGCAACTTCGAGTCGTTCGACGGGCCCGCCGAACTCGATACGGACACGTTCCTGCGGTTCATCCGCGAGAGGAGGAGCCACCGCCGGTTCAAGGACAAGGCGATACCCAGGGAAACCCTGGAAAAGCTGATCGACGTCTGCCGCTATGCGCCGACGGGAAGCAACGTCCAGGACACCGGGATCATCGTCGTCGAGAGCCCCGAGCGTAGGCAAAAGCTCTCGGATTTGACGATGGATTTCTTCGAAGACCTGGGCGGCAGAGCGCAGGAGACCATAGAATCGATGAAGGCCGACGGCAGCTTCAAGGCCGGCAGCAACTACATGCTGGAGAAGGCGGCTCAATACAAGGACCGCCTGGGAATGGCCCGCGCCATGGGGTTTGACGCGATTTTCTACATGGCTCCGGCGACGGTGATCTTTCACGCGCCGGTGCAAACGAGCGCGCCCAAGGACAACGGCGTGATCGCGTCGACGACGATGGGGCTGCTCGGCAGGACGATGGGGCTGGAATTTACGTATATCGGCCTGTTCGAGCTGGCGAGCAAGAGTTATCAGCCGCTGATCGAGGAACTGGCCCTGCCGCCGGGGCACGAGGTGACGAGCTGCATCATCATCGGCTACCCCGCGATGAGGTTCCTCAGGACGGTCGACAGGAAGCCGATCGAAACCAAATGGGAATAGCAAGCGCTGCTGGAAAGGAAGAGGAAAAATGGCTACTGAAATTCTATCTATTGAAAAAATCAAGGAGCGTCTCGGCGAGGAAATAGGAGTCAGCGACTGGATCAAGGTGGATCAGGATCGCATCAACGCTTTCGCCGAGTGCACCGGAGACCACCAGTGGATTCACGTCAACGAAGAGATGGCCAAGAACGGCCCGTTCGGCACGACGATCGCCCACGGCTATCTGACGGTTTCGCTCATCCCCGCCTTCTCGGCCGACATCTCGGTCGTGCCCGAGGGAACGACGATGGCGATCAACTACGGCATGAACAAGCTCAGATTCCTCACGCCCATCAAGGTCGGCTCGAATATCAGGGACCGCGTCTCGCTCACGAACGTCGATGAAAAGGGCGGCGGAAGAGTCCTCATGACCACGACGCACACGATTGAGATCGAGGGCGAAGCCAAGCCCGCATGCATCGCCGAAACACTCGCGATGTTCTTCACTGCCGGATAACGGCCCGGCGAGCCGCCACGGGCATGAGATGCTTTGCATCTCTTATATGGCGGATACGTAGGGATTATACCGATATTGGGGCCACGCGTCCGAACGGCTTGTCGAAGAATCAATGGGGAAGACAGGAAGAGACCTACGGTGGCAATTAACCCTTGTTGATATCCGACAGGGGAGGGATGCGGAGCATCCCCAGTCAGCGTCGACTCGGCGCAAGGAGACTAAAGCATGGGAGTCAGCTTCAGCCTTGAGGGCAAAGTCGCCATCGTGACCGGCGCCAGCCGAGGCATCGGCGAGTCAATCGCGCGCACGTTCGCCGAGAACGGCGCGAAGGTGGTGTTGGCCTCGCGGAAGCAGGAATCGCTCGACGCGGTCGCGGCGTCGATCAAAGAGTCCGGCGGCGAGGCGCTGCCCATCGCGTGCCACACCGGCCATATGGACATGATCGACGCGCTCTTCGAAAAGGTGATGGACACTTACGGCGCGGTGGACGTCCTCGTCAACAACGCGGCGGCCAACCCCTACTTCGGGGCCGCGCTCAACTGTCCCGAAGGCGCCTACGACAAGACGTTCGAGATTAACACGAAGGGCTATTTTTTCATGGCGCAAAAGGCCGGCCGGATAATGGTCGAGCAAAAGAGCGGCTCGATCGTCAACATCGCGTCCATCGCCGGCATGCGCGGGTCGCCCATGCAGGCCGTCTACGGCATGACCAAAGCCGCCGTGATCCAGATGACCAAGGCATTCGCAATAGAACTCGGCTCCGAGGGGGTCAGGTGCAACGCCATCTGCCCGGGCCTGACCGAGACCCACTTCGCCGACGTGCTGATCAAAACCGAGGAAATCTACAACATCGCGCTGCAGAGGATTCCGCTCAACCGTCACGCGCAGCCGGTCGAGATAGCCGGGGCCGCGCTTTATCTCGCGTCCGACGCCTCGAGCTTTACGACGGGCTCGATTCTCGTCGTCGACGGCGGAAACACGGCATAGCCGCCCAGGGCGTTACGGCGCGTTGATGAAAACGATCGTAGGGGCGCGCGGCAGTGCGCCCCTTTTTTGTTCGCGCGTTCGCTATCGGAGAAGGAAATCGACACGATGAACGGAAACTCTAACGGGATAAGCGGCGCCCGCCGTGTGGCGATACCGATCGCGCTGGCTTTTGTTCTTGCATCGTGCTCGACAACCTATTACAAGACGATGGAAGCCTTCGGCGTCCACAAAAGGGAGATACTCGTCGACCGGGTCGAAAAAGCCCGCGACAGCCAGGAGGAGGCCGGCGAGCAGTTCAAGACGGCCATGGAGAAATTTCGCGAGGTCGTCGACTTCGAGGGCGGTGAACTGGAGAGCAGATACGATTCGCTCAAAGACGAATACGACCGCAGCGTGGCGCGGGCGGAGGATGTGAGCGACCGCATCGACGCGGTCGAGCGGGTCGCCGAGGACCTGTTTGACGAGTGGGAACACGAACTCGATGAATATTCCTCCGACGGCCTCAGGCGCTCGAGCGAGAAAACGCTACGGCGGACGCGCAATCAATACTCGGATCTGGTTCGCGCCATGAGAAGGGCGGAGTCGAAGATGTCGCCCGTGCTCTCGCGGCTCAAAGACCAGACGCTTTTCCTCAAGCACAACCTGAACGCCCGGGCCATCGGCTCCCTCGAGGGAATCTCGGCCGAGCTTCAACGGGACGTGGACGACCTGCTGGGCGAACTCGAACGCTCGATAGCGGAAGCAAACGAGTTCATCGAGGAAATACTCTGACGGGAAGCGATAGCGGGAAACCCACGCTCAGTCCACCAATATCAGTCCGTGGAAAAACCACTCTTCCTCGCCGGACGTCTTGACACCGGCGGGGATATCCATGTTCTTCAACGTGGCGAACACGTCTATGCCGAGGGCCTCCATCGAGGGGCGGGCCTTGTCGGGATGTCGACACGCCTCGTTTGGTTCCGTGCATTCACTGCAAAGGAAGCAGCTCCCGCCCTTGAGTCCGAGCGCGAGGTAACGGCCCAGCAAAAACGCCTCCCTCTCGACGGCGACGACTATGTCGAGGATGTCCGCCGGGCGCGTCTGCACGAGGACGCCCCACTGAAACTTCCTGAGCGCGCGCTCGAAATCGAGCGGCAAGGGTGTGTTGGGCGGGCACATCTTCGAGGAGTCGTAATTGGGGCAGCCGTAGAGGCACTTGTAGTACACCCGCTCGTCGATGACGACCTTATCGATGGGGATTCTGACAGCCTGCACGGCGCCCTTTTCGATCGCGAACGCTTCGAGTTTCGCAAGGTCATCCGCGATATCCACTACAGTTTCTCTTTTCATCCGAACACTTCCTTTATTCTGACAAGCTCCGCCTCGGCCAGGTCCTCGGCCACCCTGCGCGGAAACACGTTGCGAGCGCGACCGGTGTCGATCACGTGGGCCGTCGCTCTCCTGATCCGGATGCCGACCTCCCTGAAAATATCCTGAACGTCGAACGGCGCCTGCCCCGTGAGCAACAGGCCGAACCCGCACGCCCCGCCCGCGCCGGCTATGAAGTCGGGCACGACGGTGATCCCCATGCGATGGAGTATTCGCTCGGCCTCCTCCGTTACCGGTATGTTGGCGGCCTCCACAACGAGCTTCGCCGTCACCTTTTCCGCGTTCTCTTTCGTAATCGCGTCGGCGACGGCGGCGGGAATGAGTATCTGCGCGTACATCGACATCCATTCGTCGCGAGATTTTTCGTCAAAATCGAAGTCGAGCTTTCTCCTGTCGATCGTGCCCAGCTCGTCGCGCGCGGCCGTCAGTTTGTCGATGGGCAGCCCCTTGGTTCGGTAAATCGTCCCCTTGACGTCGGCCACGGCCACTATCCTGGCGCCCTTTTCGGCCAGGTACCGGGCGGTCCCGGCGCCGACGTTGCCGAAGCCCTGGATCGCGACCGTCGCTTCGCCGAGGCTGAGCCCGACCCGCGAGCATGCCTCGTCGACGCACTCGACAACGCCATAGCCCGTCACGAGGTCTCCCAGGCCGGTCTCGTCGGAGAGCAGGTCGACGTCGTCGTCAAGGTCTATTGTGACGCCCTTGGCCGACATCCTCTTCCTGGCGACGGAGATCGGGTTGATGTTCGCGGCGCCGTAGAGATGCGAAATGTCCGCCCTGGTCGTGCCCATATCCTCGCCGACGATATATTTTTCGGCGAGGATCGGCCTTATCGCCTTCGCGAATTTCTCGATCACTTTGCGTTTGTCGGGATGGCGCGGATCGAAGGCTATGCCCGCCTTCGCGCCGCCAATCGGAATGTCGGCCGCCGCAAACTTGTAGGTCATCGTGCGGGCAAGCCTGGCAACCTCGTCCTCGGTGAGCCCCTCGCGCATGCGCAGGCCTCCCGCCGAGAAGCCGTTGACGAGAGAGTCGATTATAACGTAGCCCTTGATCCCGAGGCTCTCATATTTTACTTCCAGCTTGTAGGCCGGCTTCCGTTCTTTTCTTGCCATCCTCGTTTTCTTCCTGTCAATTCCGTCTCTTCCTGTTATTTCCGCCTCTTCTTGTCATTCCCGCGCAGACGGGAATCCATTCTTCTTTTTCCTCTTCCATTCGTGTCATTCGTGGTTGTTTACATTTGTGACATTCGTGTTCCCATCTTTAAAAATGTCTCTTTCTGTTTTCCTGGAGATTTTTTCGCGCGCCGGTCCCCGCCGAAACCACGCTTCCCGGTTTGCGTGAGATCGGGATATCCCGGAAAATCGCGGATGGACGGTGAGTGGGAGAAAATCGCGTGTGAGGGCCGGGCCTCGGAACGCGCCAGGCGGCCGAGCGCGCTACAAGTGTCCCTCCCGGAGGATTTTTACTCCCTTGTCGGCGAGGCGGTCGAAAAATTCGACGGGTTCCATGCACATCTCGGGCGCGACGACGCCCCTGCGGGTTATCCGTCCCTCCAGCAGCATCAGCGCGCCGACCGCGCACGGGATAGCCGTCAGCGGCCGGATACGGTCGATCATGTTGAACACGATGTGGCGGTCCCGTCCGCCCTCCCTTCCGATCACGTCTATTCGAAGCGCCGAATTCTTCACCCCGGCGGCTCTGAAAAGCCGCTGAACAAAGTGGATGAGACCGGCAACGCCGTCTATCCGCTCCGGCGACTTCGTGAGTCCGAGCGAGCGCAGGAATCTTAGCATCCCGTTGTTCCAGGGCGGGCTGATGCCGCCCCGCACGGTTATGTTCCTTGCTTTTATCGTCTTGGGCAGCGTGAGAGGCTCGGGATGTCCGAACAGCAGGCCGGGCGTCTCGCCGAGCGGCGGCGGGAAATCGATTATCTCCTCCCCGGTCCATGCGGGGGCCAGGGCCCGCTTGCCGTCCTTGTGGATCGGAATATTGCCCGTGATCCCGTGCAGGGTGTGCTTGAGCGCGCCCAACCCGCCGGAGTCGCCCGAGCCTACCGCCCAGGCGATCTTGATTTCGTATATCTCATCGAGAAGGTTCACCGCCAGCCGGGCGGCCATGTTGGAGGCGCCCGGATTCCAGCCCATTCCCGTCAGTACGGTCACTCCCGCCTTTTTGGCGGCGGCGTCGAGCGCAAACAATTTCGACAGGGGGTCGGGATCGTCGCAGATGTCGATATAGTGGGTGCGCGTCTCGACGGCAGCCGTCGCGACCATGGCCCCATACTTATAGAACGGGCCGGCGCAATTTATGACGAGGTCGGCGCCCCTGAAAGCGGTGATGAGGGTCGCACGGTTCTCGACGTCCAGCTGGATTGCGGATACGTAGTCGTCGAAGGTCCCGCAGACAGAACGGGCCTTCTTGAGGTTGCGCCCGCCGATCGTCACCTGATGGGAGGAAAACTCGATCAGTTTTTCGACAACGCAGCTTCCGATGTCGCCGTATCCGCCGACTACGAGAATTTTCACTCGGTCGCCAACTCCTGCGCCTTCGACGCGTCAGATGGGATGAACATATAACAATCACTCTATACTACCACAAGTTGCCCGGATTTTGAAACCAAACAATCACGCGAGAGCGACCACGGGCGTGATTCACCGGGGTCCGGGGCGATTTGACAAAACCGGGCCCGCTTGGATATAATCTGGTAAGTGATCGTGGGGATGTAGCTCAGCTGGGAGAGCGGCGCGTTCGCAACGCGTAGGTCGGCGGTTCGAGTCCGCTCATCTCCACCCAAAACCCTGCAAGCGCCCCACCTGGCGGGCTTGCGGGGTTTTGTCTTGACGGAGTCGTCGTCGCCGAATCCGTCCGCCGGCGTATCGACCGATACCGCCTCTATCTTCACCGCCATCCGTGGATTTCCGTCCGACTGCGTATCCATAGAAACGGCCGCACACGAGGTTCGCTCGCACATGCGGTGTCCGTGAGCGCGTCCCCGATGTCATTCCCGCGCCCCTGATCCCACCGCCCGGCGATGCGCGCGTCCGCTTGCGCCATACTCCCGGTATATTTCCGAAGGGAAATATTTTTTTCTTGACAACGATCGGGGCTTTCATGTATAACAATCCTCGCGGCAAGTGAAATTAGTGAAATTGTCGTGGGACATTATCTGGGGAGATTTCCCCGAGAAATCATCTCTGAACATTTCCCCGGGGAACCTTATTGGTAGGAGATTTTCTTCGTGGACGGAGTAACAAAACAGATCGCGGAGCGGCTATCGCGAGCGCGCGAATCGACCGGCCTGACGCTTCAACAACTCGCCAACCTCTCCGGCGTCGCCCCAAGCACTATCCAGAAAATCGAGGCCGGCACGATGATGCCATCGATAGCCGTGATGATGAAGGTCGCGCGCGGGCTGCACAAAAAGATCGGATTTTTCCTCGATGAGGAGGACGGAAGCGCCGAGGTAAGCTTTGTGCGCAAGCGCGACCGCGAGGCCTCGGGCGCGTCCGACGAGAGTTTCCCCGTGCAGAGCCTGACGGCGGATCTCGCCGACCCCGAGATTGACGGGTTCATACTCACGCTCCCGCCGGGCGCAAGCAGCGGCGAGGAGCCGCTTACGCATGGGGGCGACGAGCTGGTGTTCTGCGTACGTGGCAGGGTAACCTTCACGATAGGCGGCGCGGACTACGCGCTCGGACCCGGCGACAGCCTGCATTTCAAGTCGGACCGGCCGCATTCGTGGCGGAACCCGGGGCGCTCGAAGGCCGAGCTGGTCCTCGTCTGCTCGCTTCCCGCCCTTTCCGAGAAATCCGCATTGAAGACCGCCGCGGCGGCGGCGCGGAACCATTGAGGCGGCTAACGCGCGGGAATGTCGGGCGCAGGGGCGCGGCGCGAAAGATTCCCGATTAGCAACGGATGCAAGGGGGTGGCATTAGATGGAAAGACAAAATGAAAGTCTCGACCGGATCGCCGAGGCGAAAGGCAAATGGGTCGAGGGGCGAAAGATATCCGAGATCGAGCCGGTCACGAGCGTCGACGACATCGAGCACGAAGCGCTTTATACGCCCGACGACGTCGGGGACATCGATTACGAGCGCGATATCGGGTTCCCGGGCGAGTACCCGTTCACACGCGGCGTGTATCCCGGCATGTATCGCAAGGCCAAATGGGGACTGCGCCAGTACTCGGGCTTCGGCACCCCGGCCGACACGAACGAGAGGTGGAAGTTCCTGATCTCGTCCGGCCAGTTCGCCACGAACCTCGCGTTCGATCTGCCGACGCACGAGGGGCTCGACTCCGACGACCCGCTCGTCGAGGACGAGGTCGGCCGTGTGGGCGTGTCGATCGATTCGCTCCGCGACATCGAGATTCTGTGGGACGGCCTGCCGATGAACATGATCCCGGCCTCGTACAACACGGTCGGAGCGGCGCCCGTGATACTCGCTATGCTGATCGCGAACGCCGAGAACCAGGGCTTGGCGGCGAGCGATCTGATCGGCGTGTTCACGAACGACATACTCGCGGTGTTCGTCGCGCGCGGCAACTGGATTTTCCCGCCGAAGCCCTCGATGCGGCTCGTGACCGACATGATCGAATACTGCTGCCGCAACATGCCGAGGTTCTTCCCCGTCAACATTCAGGGTGTCTTCTTCCGCGGATACGGCGCGAGCAAGGCGCAGGAGATGGGCTATACTATCGCCGACGCGACCGAGTACATAGACTGGACGCTCGAGCGCGGGCTCTCGATAGACGAGATCGCGCCTCGGCTCTCGTTTTTCATAAGTTGCGGGATGGAAATGTTCGAGGAAGCCGCCAAGTTCCGCGCGGCCCGCCGGCTCTGGGCCCGCATGATGAAAGAGAAATACGGCGCGACGGCGAGGAACTCGATGCGGTTCCGCACAACGAGCGCGACGGGCGGCGAGCTTTTCACCGCCGAGGAACCGCTGAACAACCTCATGCGGGGCGCTCTCGGCCTGATGGGCGCAGTGCTCGGCGGGGTGCAGGCGACATTCGTCGCGGGCTACGACGAGGCGTACGCGATCCCGAGCGAGGAGGCCGCGCTGCTCGGGCTGCGCACGATGCAGATCATGCAGGAGGAGACCGACCTGTGCCGCACGATCGATCCGCTCGCGGGCTCGTACTACGTCGAGTCGCTCACTAACGAGATGGAAAAGAAGATCCTCGGCTATTATGAGAAGGTCCAAAAGGTCGGCGGAGCGCTGGCGGCAGTCGAGGCGGGCTACACCAAGCGCGAACTCGACAAGCGCGCTCTCGAGATCCAGCGTATGCGCGACAAGGCCGAGCTGCCGATAGTCGGCGTATACATGCACAAGCGCGACGACGTCGAAAAGCCGAAAATGCAACTCCACAAGCCCAACCCCGAGGCGCTCAGGCAGCAGATCGAGTGTCTCAAGCAGATAAAATCCGAGCGCAACTCTTCCGATGTCAAGGCGGCGCTCGCGAAGGTGAAAAAGGCGGCGCGGGGCGACGAGAACCTGATCCCCACGCTCGTCGAGGCCGTGAAAACGTATGCGACGCTCGGGGAAATCATGAGCGAGCTCAAGGACGTGTTCGGGAAACACCAGGAGTCGCGGGATATCGGCTGAGACTCCTGGGCCAGAAACCGATTCTCGAACGCTTTTTCGATGGAGGTGATGATAGATGTCGATTCCGATTCGCGTGCTCGTAGCCAAACCGGGGCTCGACGGTCACGACAAGGGCGCCCGCATAATCTGCCGCATCCTGCGCGACGCCGGGATGGAAGTCATTTATACCGGCCTAAAGCAGACGCCCGATCAGATAGTCGCGGCGGCGATCCAGGAGGACGTCCACATTGTCGGCCTGAGCATTCTGTCGGGCGCGCATCTGGGGCTGACCGAAAAGATAATAGGCAAGCTGCGCGATCAAAACGCGGGCGATAAGGCGGTCGTCGTCGGGGGGCTGATCCTCGAGGAGGACGTGCCCCGGCTCAAGGAGCTGGGCGTCGCCGAGGTATTCCCCTCCGGCGTCGCACTCGATGAAATTGCCGAATCGGTGAAGGCGCTCGGCGAAAAAGCGCTCGCCTGATTCAATTCCGCACGAAAGTTAAGGAAAAGGAACAAATGAAAGTACTTGGTATTATAGGATCGCACCGCAGGCTCGGCAACACGGACTGCCTCGTCAAGGAAGCGCTTTTCGGCGCGCGCGACGAGGGCGCCGAGGTCGACACTATCCGCCTGACCGACCTGAACATACGACCGTGCAAGGGGTGCATGATGTGCGCGTTCCGGATGGAGGAATGCCGCATCGAGGACGACATGGTCATGCTGCTCGACAGGATACAGGACTCCGACGGCATAATCCTCGGCGCGCCCACCTACATTCTCGGGCCGCAGGGACAGGTCAAGCTCGTGATGGACCGGGTGCTCATGATGGCGCGCAGGGCCGCCGAGTGGGGCACGAAGAAGGGCTCGACCATCGGGGTGGCCGGCCTCGAGGAATGGGCGCAGCTGATGATTCCGAACATGAACTACTTCATGTTTGCGATCAACACCGACCTCGTCGACAGCATGATGGCGTACGGGCCGGGGCCGGGACAGGTTCTGCTCGAGAGCGAGAACGTGGAGAGGGCCAACCGCGTCGGCCGCAACATCGTCCGCGCGCTGAAGGGCAGCCTCTCCGACGACGACAAGCTCCCGCAGAAAGAGGACGCGTGCCCCGTGTGCCATTCCGATCTGCTGAAGATCGCCGGCGCGAAAGTGGAATGTCCGATTTGCCGCGCGAAAGGCGCGATCGAGTCCGCGAACGGAACGCAACTGGTCCGCTGGGACGCCGACGCGATGACCGCGCACCGCTGGACACCCGAGGCCCGTATCAACCACATGACCGAATGGGTGCT
>SDBT01015580.1_pt1 | contig 12078 bp, 12 predicted proteins | sample 2277101 | NCBI WGS metagenome assembly SDBT01 (sample SAMN10404973, study PRJNA504765) | marine sediment metagenome | isolation source: marine sediment core GS10_PC15, 103 cmbsf | place: Arctic Ocean: Southern Knipovich Ridge | collected 2010
TGCGGCTGCGATGCTGGCAGGTATCAACGCCGGAAAGAAGCTTGTTTTGCCCATTGCAATACACAGCAAGTCCTGCAACAAATTTAAAGGAGGTACCAGAAAGAGACCGAAGCATGTTTCGTGCGTCTGCAAGATCGCGGGGCTTTTCAAAGAGTTCACCGTCTCTATGGACAAATGCGTCACTGCCGATAACCAGAGCTTCGGGGAATTGACGGGCAATGCAGCGAGCCTTTTCTTCTGCCAACCGCAGCGCCCGTTTTGAAGGGTCTGACTCTTTGATCGACGCTTCATCAAAGTGGCTTGGGATTGTTTCAAAAACAAGCCCAGTGTCTTCAAGTGCTTTTTTACGAATCGATGACTGGGAGGCTAAAATCACATGCATGGGTTTTGTTCCTTTAGTGTAGGGTTTGTTGAAACGTAAGTATTCAGTTTACTCGGTTTTTGTCCAAATCTTTGAGTTACGGGAACAAAAAGCAGTAGCCCGGGATCCAGGGGCTATCTTACGCGCCTTAGGAATGAATGCGAGATACTTTCCGATTTTAATGAAGATTGTCCCTAACAGCAATAGTACATTAGTGGTTGGTCAGATACTTTAGTAAGACTCGCAAAAATAAAAACATAACTGCTCAGCATCCGTCATGCAAATTCGACAGCAGATGTCGGATTTGCATATATTCAAAGAGGAGTAAAAAGACAATTTGCACCGTGCTTAGTGCTCTTAAAAATCACCCTCAACTCAAGAACTGCTCATTAATAATCCGCTCTTCCAGGCTATGGCTTTTGTCAAAAAGCAACTTCAATTTGATATTGCGGTTTTCGCGGACGTGTACTTCGGTTACATGATGGACTTCGGTAAAGTCAGCAGCAGCGATGATCTTGCGCTTTTCTGATTCATGAATCTCAAAGGTAATCTTTGCTTCATGGGGCAGGAGTGCTCCAGACCATCGGCGTGGCCGAAACGCACTGATGGGGGTAAGAGCTAGCAGGTTGGCTTTTAAAGGTACAATTGGGCCACGGGCTGAGAGGTTATAAGCCGTGCTTCCAGCAGGTGTTGCCACCAGAACACCATCGCAGATGAGCTCTTCGATACGAACGACATCATCCACCTTAATACGTATTTTTGCTGCTTGGCGAGTTTGTCTTAGCAGTGAAACTTCATTGATTGCTTGGGCGCTGTGCTGCGTGCCATCTTCAGTAACGGCCGTCATCTCAAGGGGATGAAGGGTTACAGTATCTGCGTTCGCTAGTCGTTGCATCAAGTTTTCTGTTGAGAAGGTATTGAGCAAAAATCCAATGCTACCGAAGTTCATGCCAAAGACTGGGGTGTTGGTTTCAATGTATTTATGCAGTGTCTGCAGCATAAAGCCATCACCTCCAAGCGCCACAATAATATCAGCTTCATTTGGTGGAACAGTTTGATAAAGCTTTTCTAGCGTTGCCAGTGCCATTTGTGTGGACTTTGTGGCATCAGCTAAGAAGGCTACCTTTGGATGCCTCATTATTATTCCTTTTTGCTGGTACTTTGTGAAAAACATGTAACCAGCTCGGTTGCCAGGTTTCGCATCATGACAAAGTAGGACTGATCAGCTGGGCCCTGAGTTGTACCTAGGGGATCAAGTGTACCAACGCTAATTCCGGTAGACTTGGCCAATTTTTTGATAATGGGTGGGTCGAATTGTGCTTCTTTAAAGAGGCATTTGATGCCTAGTGTTTTAATGTTTCGTTTACTATCTGTGTATTGTTTTACGGTAATTGGCTGCTCGGGATTTGGGGTTAAAATGCGTAATCCTTGTAGTTTATAGTGGTTAGCAAAATACCGCAAGCTGTCGTGGAATACTAAAAAGGGTTGGTCTTGGTATGGCTTAAGTTTGGTTTGCAATTCGCTATCTAACGTATCGAGTTGTTTTGTAAGTCTTTGTGCATTTTCGGCATATTGTTCAAAGTGTTCAGGATCAAGCTGCTGCAAGACTGCAGCAAGCTTTGTGACAAATCGTTTAGCATTTTGCGGGTTTAACCAAAGATGGGGGTCAGTCACACCATGTTTGTGATGACTGAGTTGGTGTGCATCTGCTTGTAAAGGCAATAGCTTCATGTCCTTGATGGTGAGTATTTGCAGTTGATTGTGCCTATTTTCTAGCAGGGGTTTTAGGAAGAATTCTAGTTCAGGACCCACCCAAACCACTAGATCAGCATCGTAAATTAGCTCAACGTCAGAAGGTCTTAAGTGAAAGGTATGCGGAGATTGTTTAGCATCAATCAGTAGGGTGGGTGTAGCAACTCCTTGCATGACATTTGCTGCCAGTGAATGGAATGGTCGCAGGCTCACGAGGATTTTAGGTGTTACTGTATTTGCAGATTCAAGTGGAACAAGCAGAAAAAGCACTACTGCAAAGGCTGTGGAAAAAAATTGGGAAATGCGCATGATGGTCCTTCTAACGATTTATTAAATATCTCTCAGTTATTATATCTTAAATTTAGAAAAAAGGAGATATGTGAATGGCGCAATTAGATAGTCTTGACAGAAAAGTAGGATCATTTAATTTAAACTCTGGTATTCGCAAGCAAGAAATATCCCATATTGTGCAGGGATTGACCATTGCACTGGCAAGCAACTACACCTTGTCACTCAAAACGCAAGGGTGCCATTGGAACGTGGTCGGACCGCATTTTTACGCACTACACAAGTTGTTCGAAGAGCAATACGAAGATTTATCGATTGCCAATGACGATCTTGCTGAGAGGATTCGAACGCTTGGATCAATGGTGCCGGCTCGGCATGCTGATTTTGGCAAGTTAACTCGACTCAAAGAAGCTGATTACACAAAGCCGATCCGTGCTTTGCTACAGGAACTACTAGGTGATCATGAAAACATGGCAGCTTTCTACAAAGAGCTCTTAGTTCTAGCTGATCATGCTCACGATCACGCCACGGCTGACATGATAACACAACGAATGGCATTTCATGAAAAAACAGCGTGGATGCTTAGAGCAACACTAGATTAAGGTAGCGTGCCAGCTAAATGATGACGGGTGTATCGGGTCTTGTTTTCAACCCACTGGTGATTTTCGACTTGAAATCCTGCATATATCTTTGTTTGGTTAAGATCTACATTTTCAGGAAGCTCGATATCATAGCTATCTGTTGGGAGTTCATGCACACGGCGTTTTGTTCCATCAAATTGCAGCGTGACCGAAAAAATAGTCTTGGCAACCAGTTGATTTTTCGCATCGACCAAGGCAATAAAATATGAAGTTTTAACTTCTTTAGGATTTTCAGCGTTGAAACGCTGTGCGGTAATTTGCGGATTCAGCTGGATGCTGATACGCTTGTCTGCAGTTCTACAGCGGGGTTTGATGCGATCAAAATGGGTTTTGGCTAACAGTTGACCAGAGTCTGGGTCTTTGATTGTTTGCAGGGAAAGGTCTCGGATGATATATGCGTCAGGACATGCTGGTCCTGTCCGCTTGTCAGAGAGAATGGGTCCAGAATTGCATCCAATGAGGAAGAGAAAGCCGAAGATAATAAAAACTGATTTAAACATTGATAACTCCGATTGACATTTTCTTTGCAGGATATGAGAGACCCTGGCATACTGTAGTAATATACCTGCGATAGTTTAAGATATGGGCAGGAAAAACTAAACGAGCGGCGGCAGCGTACTATTGCGTACGTGAGGACCACGAGTGAGGTTTTGATGAACCCAGATCTTGAAGTAGCGCGAGTATAAGTTACTAAGTACATTATATGTTAGCCTGTGTACAGGTCGTATTATGAGGAATTTTGATGAGTGAAGAAATGGTAGACATCTACACTGACGGGGCTTGCAGTGGTAATCCTGGACCAGGAGGTTGGGGAGCAATTTTGCGTTACAAGGGCAAAGATCGCGAGATGTCCGGCTCGCATCCAGAAACTACTAATAATCGTATGGAAATGATGGCAGCTATCGAAGCGATTGAGACACTAACTCGAAAAATGGGTGTGCGTGTATTCACTGATAGCAGGTATTTGCAGGATGGCATGAACAAATGGATCCATAATTGGAAAAAAAAGAATTGGAGAACTTCTGATAACAAGGAAGTGAAAAACAAAGATCTTTGGCAACGCCTTGATATTGCCTGTCAGCGGCATGATGTAAATTGGCATTGGGTGAGGGGCCATGATGGTCATCCAGAAAATGAACGTGCAGACTTTTTAGCCCGCAATGCCATTATTGCAGCGATGGTTGAGAATGAGAAGTAGAGTGTAATGTCAAGCCGTCAAGACTTCACTCTTTTCATCAAAACGAGAGCGGCGCTCGACTAGGTAGTACATCACAACACAAAGCACGGTAATACCGGCCAAAAATATAGAAGTAGGCCATAGAGTGCCATCATAAATCTGGCTCCCTATGGCAACACTCCCGGCAATAAGCAAGCCCCGGATAAAGCTGATGGCTGATGACGCTGTTCCAGCTCTGTGTCGGAATAGCTCCATAGATTGGGCTGTCATAGTATTAAACGTTAGTCCTAGCCCTGATGCATAGAGTGAAATTGCAAATATGGTTGCTGCCGTATTCTCTGGAATCCAGAGTGTTGAGGTCAAAAACGCTAGGCTTCCAATACTAAAGAGCGTCACTCCTAGTATCGTGGTCTTCGTGAGACCAAATCGTTGGATCAGACGTCCGGAAAAATAACTGGACATTGTATTAAAAAACATAATGATACCTTGAAAGAGCGCATAAAGTGCTGCAGGAATATTCAACTCATTGATAAAGTAGAATGCTCCAGTAGACATGAATACGATGATGCCCCCAATCATCAAAGATGGAACAGTTGCCATTACTATAAAACGCTTGTGAACCATCATTGATCCAAATGAGGTAAGCGTTTTGCTGAAGGAAAACGGTGATGGTGTTTGTAGGGTTTCAGGAAGACGCCAGTACAAAACAGCGATGGAGAATGCTGCAAGAGCTGTCAAAAATATAAATGCAGCTTGCCAAGGAAAATAGGATGCAAACACTCCACCAAATAATGGTGCCACCACTAGCGACAGAGTAATGCTGGTCGTCAAATATGATAAATATACAGCTGCACGTGTGCCTTGGAAAATGTCAGTGACACAGGCAAAACCGATGGCAAAAGGTGCCGCTCCGCCTATTCCTTGAATAAATCGGCATAAAATAAAGGTTTCAATATTGGTGGCAAAAATGGTTGCAAAACATGCCAGCATAAAGAAAATTTGCGAGAACACAAGAATTTTCCAACGGCCAATGGCATCCGATAGCGGGCCGATAATGGGAGTTGCCAAACTGGTACCAATCAAGCCAGCACTGATGCTGAACTGCATCATTTCTTGTGAAGTACCAAATGCTTCGGCCATTGCTGGCATGCTGGGAATGTAGATATCAACGGAAAATACACAGGCGACAATTGCCATCATCAATGGCAGGGGACTAAATTTTAAAGCTTGCTGCGCTGACATAGCTTAACATTTCCTTGAAAACAGAGGGTAATCGCATACTAACTATTTAATAAATAGCAACTTTGCTGCTCAATTGCTACTTTCATTGCCAGATTCTTTTAAGGTATTTCCAGAAAATGAATTCCTATACCTGCGATAATTCATGATATGGGCAGGAAAAATCGAACGAGCGGCCGCAGCGTACTATTGCGTACGTGAGGACCGCGAGTAAGATCCCGGATCAGTGTCCGGGACAAGTTTTGACGAACCCAGATCTTGAAGTAGCGTGGGTATAGAGGTGAACCCTACCCGTGCGTCCACACCCATACTAATAGTGCGATTCCTAACAGAACACGATAGGCTACAAAGATACTGTAGCTGGATCGTTTAACCCATGCCATCATGAAACCAATACTAACCAAGCTGATCACAAAGGAAATGCCTGCTGCAATTAAGGCCTCCTTGTACATGTGGTGATTGCCATTTTTTGCCAGCTTATAAAGGGTCTCACAAGCTGCTGCTATAATAAGTGGAATTGACATCAAACAGGCAAAGTGGGCAGCCTCCACACGATTAAATCCCAGCATACGTGCAGCCATAATGGTTGATCCAGACCGGCTGGCTCCTGGAATAAACGCTAATACTTGCACCAAACCAATGATGAAGGAGCGGGTATAGTTCATGTGTTTCATAGAAAGTTTGGTTGGGGCAAATCGGTCAAACAGATAAAGGATAACTCCAAAAACAATGCTGGCCCAGGCAATGACCGAAATGTTTCGCAGAAATGAGTCTGTGTAATAACTGATAATGGCTCCAACTATGACTGCTGGTATGGTGGCCACAACCAGTTTCATAAATAACTCTCCACCAGGAGTTACACGTCCTCGAAGTAGATTAAGGCTGCCTGTAGTCATTGCCCAGCAATCACGCCAGAAGTAGACCATAACTGCCCCAAGTGTACCAAAATGCACGGCTACATCCATTACTAGCCCTTGATCTTTCCAGCCCAAAACAATGGGAAGAAGAATCAGGTGGCCTGAGCTACTGATTGGTAGGAATTCAGTAATTCCTTGTATCAGGGATAAGATAATGATTTGGTATAAGGGAATCATTTGTGAACCACCTTAAGCTTTGCCATTTGTGAATGAATTGCTTAGAGTACTATAAATTCAATTTTGAAAGAAGACCATGCGCACTCTTTTTCACCACCCTCTTTCTCCAACCTGCCGCAAGGTGCGTATATTATTGGGTGAGAAAAAGTTGGATTTTAACCTAGAGCTTGAGCGCGTTTGGAAAAAGCGGCCTGATTTTCTTGAGCTTAATCCTTCCGGTGACATTCCTGTATTGCGCGATTTAAACGACACTGTGATTTGTGAAAGCTATCCAATCTGTGAGTACCTAGAAGAGGCTTACCCAGATCAGCCGGCATTTGTCGGTGATGGTTTACTGGAAAAGGCTGAAATTCGCCGATTGGTGGTTTGGTTTGATCATAAGTTTGAGCAAGAAGTGACTCGGAGAATTGTGTTTGAAAAAATCTTTAAGCGTCACTTTGGGCTTGGCCACCCTGATGGACGTGTGATTCGTGAGGGAGCCGCCGCCATTGACGATCACTTGACGTACATTGAATGGTTGCTTGAGCATCGTGTCTGGCTGGGAGGTCAGCATTTTTCTTTGGCTGATATCAGTGCTGCTGCGCATTTGTCCACGGTTGATTTTTTGGGTGATGTGCCTTGGGATCAATATCTGGAGGCCAAGGATTGGTACGCTCGTATTAAATCAAGACCAAGCTTTCGACCTTTGTTGAAAGATCAAGTTCCAGGAGTTACTCCACCGAAGCATTATGAAGATTTGGATTTCTAGTCTTTGTCTTCATAAATTGATACCCAACAACCGGACAAGCCAAAGCAATCCCAATCAGATCACTGATCACACCAGGGGTAACCAATAGCAATGCTGAGATTCCTAATGTCCAGCGGCCAATCCAGGTAAGTGTTCCCAGCATATATCCTGTAAGAGTGCCTGCCAAGAGAACGATTCCTGTTGCACATGCAATAGCCGTTATGAAAAATTCTCTCAAAGAAAAATCATCTACCATAATCAGTAATGAAGGCGAATAGACGAACACAAAAGGAACGAGCGCTTTTGCAGACCCTAGTCGAAACGCCGTATTACCTGTCTTAAAGGGGTTGGCACCGGCAATTCCTGCTCCTGCGTATGCTGCCAGAGCCACAGGCGGCGTGATGTCGGCCAGTACACCGTAATAAAACACAAAGAAATGTGCAACCAATGGTGAAACTCCCAACGTGCCAAGTGCAGGGGCAGCAATGGTGACAAGTATGATGTAGGTGGCAGTGGTGGGTAATCCCACTCCTAGCATAATACAGGAAATCGCAGTCATGATTAGTGTCATAAGCATAGTGAGTGATTGCAGTGAAAACCAATCTCCTGGCATCCAGCTTATGAGGAAGGTACTGATTTCGCTAGCTCCTTGATTAACCAAGAATGAGACTTTAAATCCAAGTCCCGTTAGGGTAACAACCCCTACAATCATGCCTACAGCTGCAGCAGATGCTCCCACCGCTAGAGCATATTTTGCGCCCAGCTGAAAACATTCGCTCAAATCTTTTAGTGTCAGGCGGTCTTTGGATTGTAGGAAGCCTACAACGATGCCGGCCGTGATGCCCCAAAAGGCAGCATAGTAAGGACTGCGCCCGATCAAGAGCATGCTAATGAGAATGACTAGTGGGATCAGAGCCATCCAGCGTTGAGTAACTACAGAGGCTAGTTTGGGAATCTCTTCAGGTTTGAGACCTCGAAGACCCAAACGTTTGGCTTCCAGGTGCACCATGGTGAATATGCCCAAATAGTGCATCATGGCGGGCATGCATGCAGCTATTAGAATATCTCGATAAGGAATTTCCAGAAATTCAACCATGATAAACGCCGCAGCTCCCATAATGGGTGGCGTTATTTGTCCGCCCGTGCTTGCAGTAGCTTCAACTGCTGCTGCAAAATGTGCTGGATAACCAATGCGTTTCATGGCTGGGATGGTAATGGATCCGGTAGTCACTGTGTTAGCGATAGAGGAACCTGAGATCATGCCAAACAAACCAGACGAGAACACACTTACTTTTGCTGGACCCCCGGCAAAGCGGCCGGCAACGCAAGAAGCCAAATCAATAAACAGTTGCCCTGCTCCAATTCGATTCAGCAAAACGCCAAATAATACAAAATGAAAGACGTAGGTGGCAACAACACCCACTGGGATGCCAAATATTCCTTGGCTGGTCAGATAGAGATGATTCACCAAACCTGCCCAACTGGTGCCGGGGTGCAACAGAACAGCCGGTAAGTATGGGCCAGCTAGAGCATAAAGCAAAAATCCGATCACAATAAGCGGTAGAGTCAGTCCAATCGTTCTACGAGCGGCTTCAAGGATAATAAAAATGATGCAGCTACCAGCAAGCAGGTCAAGTGTGTTGGGTGCCCCAATCCTAAAAGTAAGATCTGTAAACACAAATGGTCGGTAAAGAGCAGTTACAAGAGCAAGGGTGGCAATTGCCCAGTCAAAAAGTGGTACATTGCCGGGTCTAGATAAAGACTTATTTAGTTTTCTTATTTTTCTTACGTCAAATAGGAAGAAGATTAGACTCAAAACAAGCGCTAAATGAATGCCTCGATGAATGTCCTCCCGCAACAGGCCAAACCCAGCCGTGTAATAATGAAACACTGATAAGGTAAGGAGTAGGATTTGGCAGATTTGTACGGCTGGGAACGATAGAGGGCGGAATTGAAGTTCCGGATCGTATTTTTCAGCTATCGCTTTGAAAGATTGTGCCATCGGGTTAAGCCTTTAAGGTTAAGGCATTACTCCGGCTTCTTTGTAGAACCTTGCAGCTCCAGAGTGTAGCGGGATTGCCTGGCTCTTGATGGCATTATCCAAAGTGATTAGTTTGCCTTTTGCATGTCCACTATCGAGCAGTTCTCGCGTGTGGTCACTCCACAATGCTTTGGTGATTGCATAAACCGTGTCTTCATCCACGTCCTTGTGGACAACCCAAAGTGCCATGACGCTGATGGTAGGTGTTGCTGGAACGTTTTTATAGGTACCGGCTGGAATGGTATCGGCTTGGAAAAATGGGTATTTTTTGATCAAGGCATCAATACCTTTGCCTGTGAGTGGTACTAGTATTCCGGCACCACTAGCGGTTAGTTCAACAACACTGCCTGTGGGATAACCTGCTACAATAAAGAAGGCATCCAAGTGTTCGTCTTTGATTTTGGCGCTACTGGGCTTAATGTATTCTGGCGTAATATCTTTTTCAGAGAGTCCAGCGCTTTTTAATATAAGTCGTGCATCAACTAGTGTGCCAGAACCGATTTCATCCAGTGAAACACGTTTATCTTTTAGAGATCGAACGGAATCAATACCAGCATCTTTGCCAGCCACAAGATGGATTGCTTCTGGGTAAAGTGCTGCAATAATTCGCAGATCTTCAACCTTGCCACGTTTTTCAAATAATCCGGTTCCGGTATATGCCCAATACGCTACATCCGCTTGTATAAAAGCAGATTCAACGGATTTTGCTTTAATAGCATTAACGTTGGCAACGGAACCGCTTGTAGCTTGTGCAATGGCTACCAGGCCTGGCACCCCAAAGTTTTCTTTTTCTTTTGCCTCATAAGATTTGGACTCGCTAATAGCATTGGCGATGATGCCCCCAAGGGGAAAATAGGTGCCTGAAGTTCCACCGGTTGCAATGCGAAAAAATTTCTGCTGAGGTGCAGCCTGCATCGTGGTGCAAAGTGCCAAAAGTCCGATAGCGAAAAGAGTTGTAAGTTTTGAGATTGTGCGCATTATTGCTCCTGTTTGTTTATTGTAGGTTCCTATCACTATAGCCTGTTGGGAAGCGTATGGAAAGTGATGGTACCTGCCATAAAAAAACACCGCTACAATTGCTTGAGCGGTGCTTTAATTTATAAAGTTCAGTTCTGGGAATTAGGAGGCTGGTGCAGCTGCCTTTCCTTTTTGCGCAGTTGTTGCTTCCATCTTGTCTTGTAGCGCCTTAAGCTCTACGCTCAAAGCCTTCATTGGCTTACCTGAGTTTGGATGTAGACGGGTAACCGTTGCCTTTGCTTCCAACTTACGTGTGTGTTCTTCAATGATCTCTTTTTTCAATTGCTCGGTGAGCACGTTTTTAAGCTCTTTCATCTTTGGGAAAAGGAAAGGTTTACGATCAACAATTTTGTAGATAGCAAAACCCATAGGTGTCTCAATGGCTTCTGCAGTGATGCCACTTGTCTTAATGACGTATTGTCCTTTGCTATCTTTTTTAAAGAGTTGATCAAAGCCTGGAAGCCAATCATTTTTAGCCAAAATATTAAAGTACTTGTCGACCAAACCATCATTCTTGGCGGTAATGTCATCGATTGATTTCTCCCGAGCTAGCTTCAGGAAGTCAGCTCCAGCTTTTAGGTCTTGTAAAACACCTTTAGCTTCGGTCTCGTTTTTAAGTAGGATCAAACGGATCTTGACTTCATTTGTATCTTTCGGGAACTTTTCTTTCAGTTCTTGGTAGCGATCATTGACTTTTTTGGTTGTGATTTGTGCTTCAACCAATTCATTCATGTGTGCCTGCAAAATAATTTGCTCAATCGCTTTTTCAATGGATTCTTGAACTTCAGGAAGTTTTTCGATCTGTTTCTTATGCTTATCAGCTTCAGCTTTTAGCAAGTTCATGTCAATAAGCTGGTCACGTGTGGCCATAAATAAAAGCTCAAGTGGAATTTGCCTAAGCTGTGGTGGCAGAGATTGCATGATTTGGAAAACTTCATTGACGGTGATATCCTTGCCGTTAACGACTGCAGCTACTGTGTTATCCTTAACTTTCTTAAAGTCAATTTCCTCAAATGGAAGATCTTTCTCTTTTTCTGCAGCTTTTGGAGCAGCAGTACTCTTGGGCTGACTTGAATGTGCAGGTGATAAAATCAGTGCAGCAGCAAGTGCAGTCATTGGTAATAATAAGCGGTTTTTCATTTTCTTCGATTCCCTTCATTTTTCGAACACAATTTAAAAACATATAGCCATCTGACTAATACTATAAATATAGGTAGTATTAAATCAAATGGCTAGAGATAAAATTCCTTTACTTGTTTGTTAGCTTTTCTCCTGCTTGACGGGCCACGGCTGATTCTGAGGCACCAGTGTCTTCTGCAATTTTCTGGTATTTCTCGCGCCTTTTTTTATTTTTCTCAGCTGCAATCTTTTTCCCCTCAGGAGTACTACCGGCAAGATATCCATCTCCTTTTTCGCTTACAATGCCTTCTGATTTGGCTTGCTGCAAAGATTTGGCTATCAGTTCGGGGGCAAAACAGAAAATTGTGACAACGGTCAGCATTATTGTCCAAGATTGCTTAAAGCAGGCTGTTATTTTCATTGCTTCTATCTCCTAGTAGGTTAGAAAAGATCAGGGTTTTCTGAAATTAGGCTATCGATCTCTTTGTCAAGTTTGATACGGACTTCGTGATCGATCTTGAGATTGAGATTAATCTCAATGGGCTTTTCAGGAGGCTCGATGCGTACACGAGGTTCGCATCCTGTAAGGGCGATACCCATAAAAGCTGCAAAAGTAATGAAG
>SDBT01015582.1_pt1 | contig 12077 bp, 10 predicted proteins | sample 2277101 | NCBI WGS metagenome assembly SDBT01 (sample SAMN10404973, study PRJNA504765) | marine sediment metagenome | isolation source: marine sediment core GS10_PC15, 103 cmbsf | place: Arctic Ocean: Southern Knipovich Ridge | collected 2010
CGCCTAGTCTGAAGGTGTCAACGATGTGCTGCTAGTTTCGCGCCCCCATGGGGGCGGACTGTCAACGATGTCCTGCTAGTTCCTTCTAGCAAATAGTGTCAACGATGTGCTGCTGTCCAGGAGCCTACCCAAGAAGTTGTGCATTTGCACTAGAACAAATCCATGACAAAGAGAAAAAAGATACTAATAGTTCCCGAATATAGCGCAATGGGAGGGACAAGAACCTATTTTTATAACCTTCTAGACTATTATGATAATGATCAAAATGAATTAGTAGTGGCTGTAACGAGTAGTCAGATCGATCGGCAATTCGACAACAGAATAACCAAGAGAGATATTGCCCATATAATCATACCCGAAAGAATAATTTTCAATACGAAGATATTCGCTATTTTCCCATTCAGTGTATTCTACGATATTCTCATAGTGTTGTATTTAATTCTAAAAAGCAATCCTGACCTGATTGTATTTTCTGTTGGTACGCCACCCCTATTTATTGGTGCGCTACTATTGCCTAAATATATCCTATACGTCTTACACACATACCCGGATGTATTTTTGAGAAGAACCGGATTTATACTGAAATATATAATTGAAACCTTTCTGAGCAAGACAAAGCAAGTGGTCAGTGTGTCGAATGGAGCTTGTCTCAATATTGTAAAATATTGGCAGATTGATAGAAAAGTAAACTATGTGAATTCAATTCACAATTTTGTCAAAGATGATGCGCTCACGGGTTCAGATGAGAAGAATTGCATACTGACATTGGGTCACATTGAATGGTACAAAAATCCTCATTTGTGGCTAAGAGTTGCGAATAAAGTACTGGCAGATAATTCTGTGGGGAATGTTGAATTTGTTTGGTTAGGGATGGGGTCACTGTCCGAAGAGATGAGGAGGGAATCTCAGACCGGCAAAAACGTTTCTTTTGTAAGATCACATAAAGATATCAAAGAGATGTTTTCAAAGGCATTAATATATTTTCAGCCAAGCCTTATGGAGAGTCACGGTATATCGGTTGTTGAAGCCATGCGATACGAAATCCCATGTGTAGTATCTAACGTAGGGGGCCTTCCTGAGTCCGTAAGTGATTTCAGGACTGGATTCGTCATGGATGTGCACGATGAAGAAGGAATGGCGGAGAAACTACTTCTGCTCATAAAAAACCCTTCAGTACGTAGGAAGATGGGGAACGAGGCACGGCTTCGATATGAAGAATTGTTCACAGAGGTTAAGTGGAGGCAAAAAATGGATGCGCTCCACAAGAAAATAGGCTTCAATTGAAAATAGCTAAGCGTCTTGATCGATTTGAGATACTATGAAAAAAAGACTTGCTTATGTCGATCAAAAAATCCATATTAAAACCTCCTCTACACAATTTTTAATTGATATCCTTAAAAAACATTACAACGTTTCATGTTACTGGAGTGATCTATGGGACAATGGCTTATACCGGAAAATCGCTCAAGAGAAATATGACGTTGTTGTTCTGTTTCAAAATTTCAATTACGGAAAATCAATTCTAAATTCTTTAAATTGTCGTAATATCGTAATCGTTCCCATGTTTGATGCTATAGCCCATGAGGATGACCTGTTTTGGTTGCCTTACCGCGATCGTAAATTCCTCAATTTTTCTTTGACTCTGCACAACAGACTGGCTCATCTTGGTATCACCACTTTTTATTCACAGTACTTTAAGCCACCGGAAGAATATACCAAAGCTTTTGATTTCACTGCGTTGCGAGGATTCTTCTGGCAGAGGAGAAATGATATCACCTTTAAACAGATTAAAAGTCTTATATCGAAAAGTGAATTCGAACATATACATCTTCATCTTGCAGTTGATTATCCAAAATGCAGAAAGGTGATTCCGTCCGCTGAAGATAACAAACGGTACGGTATTACGATCTCGGAATGGTTTGGGAGAAAGGAAGATTATTTTAAGGTATTGAAACGTGCAAACGTCTATTTCGTTCCTCGCTCAGTCGAGGGCATCGGAATGTCGTTTCTGGAAGCCATGTCAAGAGGCCAATGTGTTGTTGCTCCCAACTGTCCAACTATGAACGAGTATGTTCAGCACGGGGTGAATGGGTTTCTGTACGACTTGCGGAATCCAGAACCACTCGACTTTTGCCACGCCAAAGAGATGGGTCGGACCGCTAGGCTCACGGTCGAGTCTGGATATAAACGCTGGATTGATAGTGAATCAAGACTAATAGACTTTATAGGTAGTGAGCGAAAGCCACTAAAAGTTAATGCATCGGAGGTTTCTTTTGGGGCTTCTTCTTTTCGAGAGAAAGGGGGATTGGCATTCAGGAATCTTTCAAGGACGATTAAAAATGCGATATTAACGCATTTCCCACTTTTGTATCGTGACTTGGTAAAAGCCCGAACAGCAGTGGGGGATTTTTTCACAGCTAAAAGGGGAGATTAGTATAAGAATGAAAAGAGCACTGATAACAGGAATAACAGGCCAAGACGGAGCCTATCTGACAGATTTTCTATTAAACAAAGAATACGAGGTTCATGGAATCAAACGACGAGCCTCCTCATTTAACACAGAAAGAATCGATAGATTCTACCAGGACCCTCATGAAAAAGAAGTATGCTTGTATCTGCATTATGGAGATATGACGGATTCCACCAATATTCTTAGAATTGTTCAAGAGATCGAGCCAGATGAAATATATAATCTCGCGGCTCAAAGCCATGTCAAGGTGTCCTTTGAAACTCCAGAGTATACCGCCAATGCGGATGCTTTAGGAACACTAAGGCTGTTGGAAGCAATTCGCATATTGGGCTTGGAAAACAAGGTGCATTTCTATCAAGCCTCGACAAGCGAATTGTATGGAAATACCGAGAAAACTCCACAAAGTGAAAAGACCCCCTTTTACCCTCGGAGCCCTTATGGGGTTGCCAAGCTATACTCCTACTGGATAACTGTTAATTACAGAGAGGCATACGGTATGTTTGCTTCCAACGGCATTCTCTTCAATCATGAGAGCCCTCTCAGAGGTGAAACATTTGTCACGAGAAAGATTACACGTGCTGTGGCTCGTATTAAATTGGGGCTGCAGGAGAAAGTGTTTTTGGGGAACATGGAGGCTAAGCGGGATTGGGGTTACGCAGGCGATTACGTCGAGGCGATGTGGCTGATCACAAACCATGCTGAGCCTGCCGACTTCGTCATTTCCACCGATGAAAACCATAGTGTAAGAGAGTTCGTCGAACTGGCATTCAAAGAGGTAGGGACCGATGTCGAGTGGCAGGGATCAGGTGTGGAGGAGAAGGGTGTTGACTTGAAAACCGGAAAGATTGTCGTTCAAATCGATGCAAGATACTTTCGACCTACCGAGGTAGACAACCTCTTGGGAGACAGTTCGAAGGCAAGAGAGATGCTCGGGTGGCAGCCAAAAGTCGCTTTTCGTGAGTTGGTTGCTATGATGGTTGAGAAGGACATGGAGCAAACACGAAGAGAGCTTCATCTAAAGGAAGGAGGTTTTACAATTAATCAATATCATGAATAAAAACGCACGCATTTACGTGGCAGGCCATCTTGGTCTGGTTGGCTCTGCATTAGTCCGGAATTTGGAAGCTCAGGGATACACCAACATCATTAAAAGAACCAAAACGGATCTTGATTTGCGCAGACAGGATTCAGTTGAGAAGTTTTTTAGAGAGCAGAGGCCCGAATATGTCTTTTTTGCAGCCGCTAAGGTTGGAGGCATTCTCGCCAACGCCACTTACAAGGCTGACTTTATCTATGACAACGTAACCATTGCCAGTAATGTTCTGAAAACCTCCGCTCTAACCGGCGTGAAAAAACTGCTCAATCTGGGCTCATCGTGTATCTATCCCAAGCTGGCTCCGCAGCCGTTAAAGGAAGAGTATCTACTTACTGGCCCGTTAGAGCCAACCAACGAGTCGTATGCTATTGCAAAAATCACAGCGATTAAAATGTGTCGGTATTTTAATGAGCAGTATGGAACAAACTTTTTGTCCGTCATGCCAACCAATTTATATGGACCGAATGACAATTTCGATTTGGAAACATCCCACGCTTTACCAGCTCTCATCCATAAGATCCATGCCGCAGCCCAAAAGGGCGAAGACGTGGTGATGCTTTGGGGAGATGGTACGCCAGAGAGGGAATTCCTCTATTCAGACGATCTGGCTAATGCGTCGATATTTATCATGAATCACTATGATCACACAGATATTGGAGAGTTGATAAATATCGGCACGGGCAAGGATATCTCAATAAAGGACCTTGCGGCGCTAGTATCAGAATTAGTAGGATACAACGGACAAATACGATGGGATACTTCCAAACCCAACGGTACACCCAAGAAGTTGTTGGATGTGTCAAAAATCAACAATCTCAATTGGAAAGCAAAAACAAAGTTGCGTGAAGGAATTTCTGCTACATACGAATGGTTTAAAGCGTATTGTGAATTAGCCTAACCACAAATTGGTGAATCGCGAGATTGGCATTTTGGATATAATATTTTGAATTCTCGTGCCTCTTTTAAATGTAACACCCCAATAGCGTTTTTTGTCTTCAATCGCCCGGAGCTGACAAAACGGGTTTTCAACGAGATACGAAAGTCAAAGCCACGAAAATTGTTGGTAGTCGCGGACGGACCTAGAGCCAATCGAATAGACGAAAATGAAAAAGTCGTAAAAGTCAAAGAGGTCATAGAAAAAGGAGTTGATTGGGATTGTGACGTCATTACTAATTATTCAGATGAAAACTTGGGATGTAAGAACAGGGTATCTTCGGGAATAAACTGGGTTTTTGATACCGTAGAGGAGGCTATCATATTAGAAGATGATTGTCTGCCATGCCAGAGTTTTTTCAGGTTCTGTCAGGAGCTACTTGACAAATACCGTTACGACGAGCGGGTTAGTATAGTCAGTGGAGATAACTTCGGCTTTGGTTATAGACGAACCCAGTATAGCTACTATTTTTCTAAGTATACCCATATATGGGGATGGGCCTCTTGGAGGAGGTGTTGGCGACATTACGATGTGGATATGAAAATATGGCCTTCGATTAGAGACGATGGAAGGCTCTCAAACATATTTCCGGATCAACGTGAACAGAGGTATTGGGAACGCATTTTCGAAAGCGTTTATCGCGGCCAAATAGATACATGGGATTTCCAATGGGTGTTCTGCAATTTCATTCTAGGCAAATTATCAGTTATGCCCAGCGTGAATCTGATTTCTAACCTGGGATTCAGCGATAACGCGACCCACACAAAGAAAGGCGGAAGATACGCCAATATGCAGGCGCAGGATATTGATTTTCCGATGAAGCATCCCCCCTCTGTAAAATGTGATATTCAATTAGAACAGTTTTCAAGAAGAATGTTTTTACCACTTTTCGGCGATAGGGTGAAAAGATTCTCAGTGAGAACAGGTTGGAAGATAATCAGTACAGTCAAGACGGTTTTGAATCGCACCGTAAAAGCGGTCTTGCATAGATGAAGTGTAGAATATGTGACTCCGCGGCAGAACCCGCTTTTAGTACGCTGGTCCTGAATAGGTACAATGTCGAGTACTACAGGTGTCAAAGATGTGACTTCCTTCAATCAGAGAAACCTTATTGGCTTGATCTTGCATACAGTTCGGCGATCTCGGTATTAGACACCGGCATACTGTCAAGAAATGTAGCTATCGCAGAAAGGCTGGCGGCTATTTTTCCCTATTTGATGAAGCAAAACGTAGAAATGGAAGTTCTCGATTATGGGGGTGGATACGGCATTTTGGTGCGGCTGATGCGAGATATTGGATTTGATTTCTTTTGGCACGATAAGTACTGCGAAAATCTGTTTGCCAAGGGATTTGAAAAACGGAAACAGCGATATCCCATCGTGACGGCCTTTGAAGTGATTGAGCATTTGATCAATCCCACGGAAGATATACAGAATATACTTTCAGATACCAGCTTCGAGACGTTGGTTTTCAGTACACAACTGTACGGAGACAACCCCCCGGATAGAGACTGGTGGTACTACAGTTCAGAAACAGGTCAGCATATAGCATTTTACAATACCAGTACCCTCAAGTTTATTGCCAGCTTTCTTAAAATGAATCTCTATTCCTACGGCAATTTTCATGTTCTCACCTATCATTCCTTGAGCAAATTCAAGATTTGCTGGAGTCTCGTAAACTCAAAGAGATTGTCCCGAAAGATTAGCAGAAAATTGACTTCGAAGACGTTTTCAGACTATGTCTTATTGGCGGACCAAGGTCTCAATTCAGGAAACGAGTCGGATTCTTGAGCGAGCAAGCATCTGAAGTGATTTGCTTGAATAGTCTCTACAGCACAACCAGAAACGTTGCCACGAGTAAACCTGAGTTTTTCAGCGATGCCTTCGAGAAGGCAAAGGACCGGCTGACCTCTGGCAAACATAAGACAAGAAAGCAGGGAGGATTAAGAGCAAAAAACTACTTCAAGAAAGACCTGGATAATAATCCTTTGATTTCGATCGTTACGGTTGTGCGCAATGGCGAAAAACACATCGAGCAGGCAATTCTGAGTGTTTTAAATCAAAGTTATGACAATATCGAGTACATCGTAATAGACGGTGACAGTTCGGACAAGACACTCGAAATTATCAAAAAGTACGAAAACCAGATTGACTACTGGGTGAGCAAAAGGGATGGCGGTATCTACGATGCCATGAACAAAGGCATCATGCTTTCAAGTGGGAGTGTAATCGGAATCCTAAATTCTGACGATTGTTATGTGCGAGGCTCTGTGGAAATCAGTGTGCAGGCTCTTTTGAGGAGCCGGGCGGATTACAGTTATGCGAAAGTTGGTTATATCGATAGCAACGAACGGGTACGGACGATCACCCCTTTAACAAACAAATTCAAACGCCTGTACCTTCAGGAAATGCCATATTCTCATATCTCGGCGTTTGTTAGAGATTACGTCTACAAAAAAGTTGGGCTGTTCTCTACGGCGTATAAAATTGCAGGAGATCATGATATGGCTGTAAGAATTTACAGGGCTAATTTTAAAGCGACTGTGGTCGATGAGGTCGTTGGATACCTAAGATCCGGAGGAATTAGCAACTCCCTGGTTTCGATGAATGAATCGCTGAAAGTTGCGATGCGGCACGGCAAGAAAAAAATGCCGGCGTATTTATCCTTTCTTAAAAGCCTCATTAAGTACCATATTTTGAAATTGTTGCCACAATTTTTAATAGTCTTTTTAATGAGAATTAAGAAAAGTAGACACCTGTGATTGAGTTAACTGTACTGGTAGTTGGAAAAAACGAATCAAAAAACCTCGAGAGGCTCTACAGATCCGTAGAAAAAATCACCATTCCCAAAAATGTGATATACGTAGACTCTGCGTCCGAAGACAAGAGTGTTGAGATATCTCTCCAACACTGTGACAGCGTCTTTGAACTCGAGAGAAGCAAGATGCTAAATGCGAGCGCAGGTCGATACGTTGGTACGTTGGAATCGCGGAGTGACTGGATACTCTATTTGGATGGCGATATGGAGCTGGAGGACGAATTCATCCGGTACCTCAACGAAAGAGGTTTTGGCGAATACACCGATCGTATGGCGGGTTTTATCGGATACTACACGTACGTTTACGACGATGGATCAATAAGAGAGAATGCAATTTTACAGCCAAAAAACAATCCGGTGCCGCATTTCGGCGGAGCTGTTTTACTTAGAAGGCGAGTTGTACTAGAGGCAGGTAATTACAATCCATCGGTATTCTCCAATGAGGAGATTGATCTATACGTTAGGTTGCAGGCTCGAGGTTATCATGTTTTTGGACTGGATGCGAGGATGGTGAAACACCATACAAAAAAGCTTTCGATAACATCGCTTTTAAAGATGCACCTTTTCCCGACTAACAAGAGATATTACGGATTCGGGCAGGTAGTCGTATCGCAATTCAAGTCGAGAACCTTCTTGATTTTTCTGCGGAAATATCCTTATCCGTTTCTGATGTTCTCACTTTTTGTAACAGCCTTCATCGGGGTCATAATAAATCCGGTACTCGTGCTACCACTTCTGCTTTTCTGTTTGTACGTAGCTGCTAAAAAGAGATTCCACTATCTGGCATTGTATTTTACGGATATCATTCGAGGATTTTTTGGTCTGTTTCGGTATAGACAGTACGAGCCAACATATTTTCCTGTGAAAAGCGCCAACTAGGATTACAAATGTGGAAAAGATTCTGATAACCGGATTTGCTGGCTTTGTAAGTAGGCATTTTATAGATTACCTGGAGAATCAGTGTGTTCACAGTGAGGTTTTGGGAATAGATATCTGTGATCCATCGTTGGATGAGAAAAAGTATAGACACGTAAAGTTGCATTTTAGAAAGATGGACTTGCTAGATAAAGATGAGTTGGAGAATGTTGTCTATGGTTTTCAACCTCAATACGCTTTGCATTTAGCATCGTTTAGCAGCGTGTCATTCAGTTGGGAAAATCCGATTTTAAGTTTTAGAAACAACACCAATATATTTCTGAATCTGTTAGAAGTATTTCGAAAGCTAAGACTTGATACACGGATACTGTCGATAGGATCTTCGGAAGAGTATGGAAATGTTTCTAAAAATGATATGCCGCTTACGGAGCACCATCCTCTCAATCCCATAAGTCCGTACGCGGTAGCAAGAGTATCGCAGGAACTCCTGTCAAATGTGTATTGTGATGCTTACGGAATGAATATTGTATTGACTCGTTCCTTTAACCATGTAGGGCCTGGCCAGAGAGAGATATTCGTAGTACCAAGCTTCGCCAAACAACTTACGGAAATTAAGAAAAAAGGACTCAAGCATGGTCAGATTGAAACAGGCGATGTCGCCGTAATTAGGGATTTTCTTGATGTGCGAGATGTAGTTGAAGCGTATCATCTTTTATTGAAGGATGGGCGGATAGGCGATGTGTATAACATCTGTAGCGGAAGAGGAGTCTCTCTGAAGGAAACGATAGATTTGATGGCTGATATGTTGGGTGTAAGTGTAGACATAAAAGTGAATGAAAAATTGATAAGGCCAAATGATAACAAGATAATTATCGGTTCAAATAAAAAGATGAGAGCCGACCTTGGTTGGACAAACAAGATTGCTTTCAGAGAGAGTATTAGCGATTTACTGAAATACTGGCAAGCGAGAGCTTAACTCCACAGCATATCAATGCATAAAATCGACAATCGTTTGACGATACTTATCGGGGGTGCCAATATCGTGACTCTTACCATCTACAAGATACCCCAAGAACCCCTCTTGCCGGCGCAACGAGTCCAGACACGAAGTTAATTGAAACTCCCCCGCCTCTCTCCTGTTCTGATTGATACTTTCGGTCAGAATAGCGAATATCGTTGGATTGAGAACATACTGACCGAATAGTGCCACGTAAGTGTTCTCTTCGATTCCCTCAGTACGTAGGTGTTCTTTTGCATACTCAATAGTGGGTTTCTCCACGAACTCATTGATATCCAGGATAGATCCTGGAGCTTTCCAGGTTCCTGTAACACATCCAAAACGCTTGAGATCATTCTCCGAGATCGTCTTAATTCCTACAACGTTTGTATTATAGTGATTGAAAATCTGCAGTATTTGCTGTGTACAGCTGAGTTTGCCTTCCGTGGTGAACAGATGATCACCGAGTGTCAGCAGAAACGGATCATCCCCAACCCATTCCTGAGCACAGAATACTGCGTGCCCAAATCCCTCCTGAATGTCCTGAAGGAGAAAAGTTACGTGTCTTCCAATTTCCAGCAGACTATCTGAATATCTCTGATCTTCTATTGAGAGCTTGTTGTAATTTTCAGGATGAGGATGAGAATAGAATAGATCTTCGAACAGTTCCTTATCACGCTGTTGTATTATGATCGCTATTTCGTCAATCCCCGATCGTAGAAGCTCTTCCACAATCACCAATATTACGGGTTTAGCCTTTCCCGTTGAATCGATAACTGGAAAGAGCTCTTTCTTAACTGCTTTGGAAGCTGGGAAAAGCCGTGTGCCAAATCCGGCAGCCGGAATAATAGTTTTTTGCACGGTTCTGCTGGATCTGATGATGAGCGGCAAACATGACATTTTCAAATCATTTTCGATGATCTTCACAACACGCATCTGACTTTCTTCGTCTTTGGCTAGTAGTTGAGCCGAACCATCGCCTTGAGATCCAACTCCCTTTCCACCTAGTATAAAGGGATGGATGCTCTTGTTTTCTAAAAGGCTGTGCAAAACCGGAGCAGTTAGCTGTGAGGGACAGGCGGGGATGAGATGGGTATCAAACTCATGCTGAGCCTCTCTCATGAGTTCACCGATTGTCTCAGGCTTACCATTTTCAATAGCGTCTTTTGCCTTCAGGATGATCTGCTTATTGATAGGACCTAGATAACGGTGTACATTTCTTTGTAAGTCATCCCCGGCAAAAGGAAAACATCGGTTCAGTTTTGCTAGAATTTCCTTTGTATTCTTACCAGCTTTTAAATCCACAATAACAAAGAACAGATCCTGGGATGCTTTCAGCTCCTCTACATCGATTCTATCGCCATCAAATGTCATTAAAATTGGTTTGTTTCCATATGCGCATCCTTGATCCATTCTTCCACAACGGGAGGGTGTATTTATCTCTCCTTGATATGCATATTCCATCTCCCCCCGAACTGTCATCTTTAGGTCGTATACCCTGTTGAATGCTCGTGAGACTAATACACAGATTGCAGCACTCGATGAGAGCCCTTTCTTAACCGGAAGATCAGTCTTATAGTTATCAATCGTTAAGCCTCGGACGTTGTAGTGGGTAAGGATTTGATAAGCGACACCGCAAGCGTAACTGTAGAAGTTACCTTTTTGGGCATCTTCTAGGAGAAGTTGGCTGTTCATTTCGATCTCAAAGGGCTTGTTGCGCTTATCCGTCTCAAGACAGCTGTGTATTATCAGTTTGGATGCATGCGGGGTAACCTCGGCGTATATGCCCTGGTTTGTTCCGGTGATAATGGCATATCCTTTCTCGATATCCGAATTGATACGTCTGTAGCCGCCTGCCCAATCACTGTGTTCACCGAATATGCAGATTCTGCCCGGTACGAATAATTTCATTGTTTTAGCCATCGCTTGTCGTTTTTTTTGCTGCACCCACAATATTCATACATGAATTCGAGTTTGAAGTGCAACCGGTGGCACTAAATGAATCGTGCATCATGAGGGCTTTGCTGGTAGTATGAGATTACCAACAAACCATTTTACCCGGAAAAGGAAATTCACGATGCACTACATTCATTTTACCATAGATCATAGAGATACGATACAGGTAGTGGTTTTTCCTCAAAGGTATTGAGGATTTATGGGTACAGGTACTCGAAGAGTACCTATTTTTTTCGATAATTGCTGAAATTGAGTAGCCTGGAAATCATAGAGTGTGCGGAATTGTCGGTTTAACTGGACTGAACGGTTCTAAAAGTCAAAACCTGGTCCTTCTCAATCAGATGACCGACTCCTTGAAGCATCGGGGACCCGATGATCGGGGAGTGGAGATTGTAGGCGGTGTCGGACTGGGGCATCGCAGGCTGTCCATCATCGATCTATCGCCTAAGGGTCATCAACCTATGTCCACTCCGGATGGCCAGGTCTGGATCGTCTACAACGGGGAGTTCTATGACTACCGGAGCGCTCGTGACGAGTTGGTCAACGATGGTGTCGGCTTTGGATCCACCAGCGATACAGTGGCTGACGTCAACAACACTCCCATTGACTGCCGCGCTTGTCACCAGATTCACACCACCTATACGGGTGCTGACTTCGCCCTGACGAGCACGGCTGCCGTACCCCTGATTACCGATGCCACCGCAGTCTACGATGCCGGTGCCAGCAACCTGTGTGCCAGTTGCCACCAGGCCAGGAGGGCCGGCGGCGGCACTTCCATCAGTTCCTCACACTACGGCCCCCACCATGGCCCGCAGGCCAACATGCTACTTGGTGTCAGCGGTTATGGCGATCCGCAGGAAACCAGCCCTCACCTTACTGGTGACGGCTGCGTCACCTGCCACATGTCTGCCGATACCGGCCACGACGAGGG
>SDBT01015583.1_pt1 | contig 12076 bp, 5 predicted proteins | sample 2277101 | NCBI WGS metagenome assembly SDBT01 (sample SAMN10404973, study PRJNA504765) | marine sediment metagenome | isolation source: marine sediment core GS10_PC15, 103 cmbsf | place: Arctic Ocean: Southern Knipovich Ridge | collected 2010
ACTTCTTACTGACCTGCGGGCCCCTCAATCCATGCTCCCGAGGGATTACGAAGGTCTGCCGATGATGCACTACTTACCCGGTGTCGGGTTCCTGCGTTCGTTGGTGGAAGAACCTGTCCTCGAGCTGTTCGATCTGGATGGGACGTTACAGAAAATAATCAGAATCGAATATCAACCGGAACCAGTAACAAAGGACGATCGCGAGCTGGTGAGGAATGCCATGCGTCAGTATATGGAATCGATTGAAGACGAGAGACAGAGAGAAATCTATCAGCAGCGTCTGGATGATCTATCCTTTCCCGCAAACAAGTTGTTCTGGGCCTCGACCGTCCTTGGCACCGATGGTTTCTACTGGGCATCCATCCCGGGCTACAGGATGAATGTATCTGCCAGCGGAACCCGGTCACGGGTTCTGAGTCCTGAGGGAGAGTACCTCGGCATAACCTCGTTTCCGGATGTTCCAGTATCGATTTCAAGAGCGCGACTCGACCACGGTCACTTGCTGTTCATGTACGAAGATGAGGATACCGGCGCTCCCGTGATCGCGGTCTTCCGGATACGTTCCGCCATCCGCGGATTCACCTATCCATGAGTATCCTCAAGTGGCTTACATCATTGGTGGTACGGCCGTATGTGAAGTGATAATAAGGGATTGTCTGAATGTTCTCTCTCGTGAGGATCGTTTTCGTCCTGGGATTGTTGCTCACTGCCTGTTCAGGATCGACTGAGCGAACCGATTCGTTCGCAATCGTCGATTCATCCGGTGTCAAGCTGGTCTTCAATCCACCCGTGGGACTGCTTCCGTCCAACATCCTCTCGGATCGCCATGAGGAGGTGCGGATCGGTGCGGCCACATGTGAAGAGCCGCGTCGGTCTCGATGAGCGTATGTATTTCAACCCGGGACTACCCTACCGGATCGATGTGTATAATGGTGCCGGCAAACTGCTGAAGCGTATTCATGGATCACATGAGCCGATACCTGTAACAGATACAATAATAAATGATTACACTGATCTAGTGCGCGCCATGTATAAAGCAAGGGCACCACGGTCCGGATGGGAGCAGGAGTTCCGGCGGACTACTGAAGGGCGGCGGAAACTGGGGCATGTCGACACTCTCTCATCGTCCGGTATCGGTATTCGACACTGGAGGAGATAGAGAGGCTGATGCCGGAATAAGACGATCACTCACCTTTATATGGCTCCTACCTGCCTGCCTTCTCCTTCAGCACCTCGAACCAGTTCAGCACGACATGGATCTCCGCAGCCGGCGACTCCGGGTTGGTGGTCACGACCAGGAACCGTTCCCCATCCGGGGTGACCGAGTAGGAGAGAACTCCGACGGGGGATTCGAACAACGATTGCGGCGGTTCCCAGCGGAACACGCTACCTGCTGTGGATACCCTTGCGGTCATGATCGTGCGGCCCTGCTGGAAGAACAACTCACCGCCGGCGTGTGACCATCGGGGAGAGTAGCCGCCGCCGCTCGATATCTGTTGCCTGCCCTCGATCTCGGGGAACGACACGACATACACTTCAGTTCGTCCTGTCTCGTTCGATTGATAGGCCAGCCAACAGCCGTCGGGAGAGAATTGGGCACCACTCTCCCTTGCGGAGGTCACCGCCACGGGAAGGACATATTCGGTACTGTCCACCCGGATCGCGTAGATGTCCATCTTCCGCTCACTGTGGGGCCGGGTGAACGCGAGCCATCGACCATCGGGTGACCACGACGAGGGATACAACCACGTTGGGCTAGCGGAGAGGATGGCCACAGGACCTGCGGCGCTTCCGATCTCCTGGATCTCGATCCGATGATCCAATCCACTCTTGGCCGACTGGTACGCCAGTCGGAGGCCGTCCGGCGACCACACCGGGTTGTCCTCGCCGCTTGTATCGAACGTGACACGCCGTTGTTCCCCGGACTGAGCGTCGAACACGTAGACGTCGGCATTCCCGGGTTGGGCGAGGTATAATGCGATGCGCTGTCCATCAGGCGAGAGCCCGACCGTTTCGGTGGTCACCGGCGGCCCGACCTCACCGATGAGCCGTCCCTGCCGATCCAGCCATACCAGCAGGTGGTTCTCCCAGTCGGAGCCCCGGACGAACGCGAACGTTCCGGTCTCAGAGACCGCATACCACGCCGCCCCACCCGTGTAGGCAACGCGAACGCCGGTTTCGACGGGGAACGGGGTGCCCGTCACTTCCTCTCGGGCTGGGTCGAACGGGACAGCGATCAGGGTCCCGCTGGCGTCTGCGTACATGATATGCCCGGTGGAAAGGTAGCGCCCGAAGGTAACCTTTTCGGCGATGGTGATGCGTTCGCCCGTCTGGAGGTTTTGCACAACAACGCTGGCGTCATTCCACAGCCAGCTGGGTCCGAGCACGGTGAACACGAGCAGGCGGCCGTCGCCAAAGGCCTGGGGCCACACGTGGCTGATCTCGCGAGCGCTGTCGGAAAATTTGGTGATGGGTCTCGGTTCACCCCCATGGGCCGGGACCTCCCAGAGCTGGAGATCGGTTCCAACGTAGATGATCGTGCTGTCATTTCGCCAGGTCACGCCATAACGCAGTATCGATCCGGGGATGCTGGCGACTACCGACGGAGACCCGCCAGTTACCGAGACCCTGTTGAGGGTCTCCCCCCCTGCGTATCCGATCCACTGCCCATCGGGCGCGAAGAAGGGTGTGACTGCCCCCGCGGTGCCCGGCACCAGCACGGGGCCTATCCGATCCAGGGTCTGAATCATCAACCCATCGCCACCGGTATACGCCAACACCCGCCCGTTGGGTGAGATGGCGAGGCGGTGAGTCTGTCCTCCCGCCAGTCCTCCCCTGGCCGGAACGGTGAAGCTCGTGACCTCAGTCAGCACTGGAATGCCCGACGTGCGATGACCGAGGAGCCATCCCAGACCGATCGCGACACAGACGAGTGCGACGGCGCCTGGCACGGCCCATCTCCTGACGGCCCGCCATGCTGCCGCTGCGGCAATCGGCTGTTCGGTCCCCGACGGTGACACCGTTTGCCTACCCTCGATCCAGCGCGAATCCGTGAGCGCCGCGGCATATTGCTCAGCCGTGGCCCACCGGTCCGCCGGCAGCCTCGCCAACGCCCCTCCGACCGCATGCTCCACACAGAGAGGCACGGTCTTCCGCATCTCACGAAGACTTCGCACCGGCTGCGTCAGCACCTTTGCGATGATGGCATGCACATTTGGTCCGGTATGCGGCGGTTCTCCCGCCAACATCTCGTACGTGACACACCCCAACGCGTATACATCACTGCGGGCATCCACCTCCAGCTCCCCACTTGCCTGCTCCGGACTCATGTAATGCGGAGTGCCGAGGCTCAACCCCGTTTCCGTCAACCGTGCCCCTCCGGCCACCGTCACTGCCCGTGCAATCCCGAAGTCCACAATAAGCGCGTGTCCGTCCGACAGCAGGATGTTCTCGGGCTTGATGTCCCGGTGGATCACCCCCTGATTGTGCGCGTAGCTCAATCCGTCCGCGACCTCCTGAGTGATCCGCACCGCGTCATCCACCGGGAGTTGGGTCTCCCGGTTCAGGCGGTCGCGCAACGACTCCCCTTCCACATAGGGCATGACGTAGAACAGGTAGCCATCGATCTCACCTGAGTCATGAAGTGGAAGTATATGCGGGTGTGTGAGGTTGGCGGCCGTCTCGATTTCAAGAAGGAAACGTTCGGCCCCGAGGGTCACGGCCAGGTCAGGGTTCAACACCTTCACGGCAACCTGGCGATTGTGCTTCAGGTCCTGGGCCAGATAGACAGTAGCCATGCCACCGCTTCCGATCTCGCGTTCGATGGAATAGCGGTCAGACAGTGCATGAGTGAGGCGTTCCAGGTCTTCCATCAAGGATGATCCCTCGGGATGTAAATGCAGTGTGGTGATTCCCTTTCGCCTGCTCCGAGTATGACTATCGAGACCACCGCTGTCCAGCCTGCAGGATGGGGTCTTTGAGTCCACCCATAGATGTCTCTTAAGGACCAGGTTCTTCCAGGTACGGTTGCGTTCACTCCACGATGAGCCTGATCCTGCTCGATCTCCCCTCATCGTCCATGCAGACGACCTCATGGTGACCCGGTTCGGGGAGGTAGAAGACCGGGTCCGTGGGGTGTGAACTTGCCAGCAGCACCCCGTCCACGAACCAGTAGAGGGTACGGATCCCGCTCGAGACAGATGCCTCCAGGCGGATCTGCTGGTCTTCCAGCGGCACGCCCGATCTCAATATATAGCGTACATCCGCGGCAGGTGACTTGATCACCGGACCATCTCCTCCCGGCAGTGACCGGCAGGATGGGTAGTGTTCCGGGATCTCGGGCACGGGATGACCGTTCTCGCGCATCCAGGTTGCGATCGTGGATGGCCACATGACGAAGGTCTCCCAGTGGAAGGCGCGATCGATCCAGCAGGACGGGCAGAGACGGTATCCGGTCTCGTCATCCACTGCCACACGAACGTGGAGGTTGCACGTCTGGTGAGGAGATGTGTCGAGGATGTAGTACTCACGCTTCAGATGGGTACAGTCCTCACCAGGGAGCAGTCCGGAGAGGGCGCAGACTTCGCGTTCACCAACCCCCTCAGGTGGATCGAACCAGCTCCCGGCATCGCCCTCGAGGGCGGTAGCCAGATCGAACAGGAGAGGACCGGCGGCATCGGCGCCGACCAGGGCCGGACTCCCCTCACCGGAGAAGTTCCCCAGCCACACTCCGATGGTATACGTCGGATTGTATCCGATACTCCAGGCATCGCGGTGCCCGTAAGAGGTTCCGGTCTTCCAGGCGATCTTCGGCAGGTGGATGGAGAACTCCCAGGTGTTGGGAAAATCGGGACGGCGCACCTGCGACAGCATATCGGTGAGGATGAAGGCGGCCTCCGAAGAGAGAATCCGCCGGCCTTCCGCGACCACTTCATCCTCCAGGAGCCGATAGGGCCGGTAGACCCCGGCACTTGCAAGAGTGGCGTACAGGTTCGTCAAGTCGAGCAGGGTTACGCCCGCCCCTCCCAGCACCAGTGAGAGTCCGTAATACTCGTATGGCTCGGTGAGAGTTGAGAGACCGCCCCGCCGCAGGAAGGTGTGGAATCGATCAGCCCCGAGGTTGTACACCAGATTCACGGCCGGGACATTCATTGAGTGGGTCAGGGCTTCCTCTGCCGTTATTGCGCCCCGATAATGACCATCGTAGTTCTTGGGTATGTACCCTCCGATGTTCACCGGTACGTCTTCCAGCAGGGTTGAAGGGCTGATGAGGTGTCCGTCGAGAGCAAGGCCGTAAGCGAACGGCTTGAGGGCGGATCCGGGCGAGCGGGGAGCCGTGGCGCCATTGACCTGTCCCGAATTCCCGGCCAGGAAAAATCCCGCCGAACCGACGAGCGCCCTGACCGCGCGACTTCTGTTCTCCATCACCACGATCGCCCCGTTGGTGATGCCACGCGAACGAAGGGTCATCATGTATCTATCGAGCAGACTCTCCGCCAGGTGCTGCACGGTGGGATCGATCGTACTCACGAGATCCCCGGCGTCCGAGCCGTATCTGCTTCGGAGCATATCCCCCAGATGGGGAGCTTTGAACGGTACATCGGTCCGCGTTACCGGCACATCTTCCCGCAGCGCCCGGCGGTGTTGTTCGGTGTTGATATTGCCCCGTGCCGCCATGCGTCCGAGCACCTCATCGCGACGGGTGCGGGCCATCTCAGGGTTCCGGTCGGGTCTGAGTCGGGTGGGGGAGTTCGGCAGGACCGACAGGAGTGCTGCTTCGCCGGGCCCCAGATCGGAGGCGGTCCTGTCGTAATAGAGGATTGCCGCCGCCCCGATCCCCTGGATATTGCCTCCATATGGCGCCAGGTTCAGATAGCATTCCAGTATCTCATCCTTCGAGTATCGCCATTCCAACTGGAGTGCGCGGAATGCTTCGACCACTTTCGCCCCGATCGTCCTCTCCCGCGGATCCATCATTCGGGCGACCTGCTGGGTGATTGTTGAGCCGCCGCTCACAACTCGACCAGCCTTGATGTTCTGGATCAGGGCACGGAGGGTCGCGACCGGGTTGATACCCGGATGCCGGCGGAACCAGCGGTCCTCGAAGGTAAGTGTCGCCTCGACCACATGGGGTGAGACATCTTGAAGAGTGACCGGGAAATGAAATGTCTCTTCGGATGAAATGTACACCCGGAGGGGACGACCCTCCCGGTCGAGGATGCGGGTGGCCGCAGGTGAGGCCAGTTGATCAGCGGGAAGAGGGAAGAGAAGGGAGAGCGCCCCGAAGAGGAGGAATGCGCCCACTATGAGCGCGCTCGTTCCCCTGAGTATCGATCGAGCGCGTATGAAGGACAGTCGCTTCAAGGGCGTATCACCCGGATCTGCCCGCTCGACGCCACACTGCGCAGAGCCGCGTCGTACATACATTCTGCCATGATCGGAGGGAGGACGAATACTCCTTCCGTAACCACCCTGGCCGCGTAATAGAACTTCTTCTCCACACCCCGGGGCAGGTCGAGGAAAATCAGGAGCCGATCATCACGGATATCGATGTAGTCGGGTTCCACAGAGTTGTTCGGCAGCCAGGGAAGAGGAGCGCGGGAAGCAAGCCGCGGGTTCTCGATTTCCAGCCCGGCCGGCAGCATCTCATTAACGACTACATTTTTAACCGCCTGACCGGGCGCTCTCATGATGACCTCCACTACCACCATGTCCCCATGAGCCAGGCTGTCGGGACGCAGGCGTGCACCCTCACTGTCCAGGTAGCGACGACGCACGACGAGTCCGTTATCCGCTTCAACGAAGCTGAGACCGGTCGGGATACCGCGGGATTCCCAGTAGTAGTAGGCGGTCCCGTCCCCCTCGATGGCGACTTCGATCTCTTTCCCGCCGATATCCTCGGCGGTAAGAGTGAAGGTCTCGGAGGTGAGATCTGAATGAACGACGCCGTCTATCGTGAGAGTGCCCTGGTATGAACCGCTCGACTGGCGGCGCATGATCTTGCCGAGTGCCAGGAAGGCCCACGCATTCTCCTGGGTCGTACCCCATCGGCCCAATCTGGCATTGCGTGAGAGATACTCCACCAGGAGCGGAACACCGGGATTATCGGGATCGAAGTCGGCCAGCACGGCCAGCACGATGGCGTTGTCTCTTATTGAGGATGAGAACGTCACCCCTGTCTCGCGTTCCGATTCCTGCGGGCGGACGGATACAGGCAGGAGCTGTAAAGCCGTCGACCGGTCACCAGAGCGCGCGAATGCTCCCGCCAGCAGTAACCGGCTCTCCAGTGAGAGCTTGTCACCGTACGTCTCCATCTGGTAGGTCATGGCACCCCGTTCGGGGCGATCCATGAGGGCCAGTACGTAAACGGCATAAGCCTGCATCCGGTTTCGCTGGATGGTCGACCACTGGTTCACGGTCTGCGCTCTCGTGTTCCGTACCGTACTGGGCTGGAAGAGGACCGTCCGCAGGTACCCGATGCCGCTGCGGAGTACCCGGGCAGGTACGGAGTAGCCGACTTTGCCGGCCTCAGCCAGGAAGTGGAGAGCGTATATACTGCCCCAGGAACTCAATCCGGTACTGTTGGGCCAGAAGCTGAATCCACCGCCGGGTAATTGCATTGAGCCAAGTTTCCTGATCGCTTCCTCCACGTAATATTCAGGCGCGTTGGTCGTGAAGAAAGATGGCTCCACCTGCTGAGCAATATCCTTGAAGTAGAGTAGTGGGAAGGCGCTGGAGGTTGTCTGCTCCACGCATCCGTAGGGATAGCGGAGCAGTTCCTGGATGCTGCCGGAGAACTCCACTGCCGGGAAGGGGGTGATGGTGAGTGTGTATTTACCGGTCCCGGGAATCCAGGCGTCGGGAAGTCGGAACGTGGTTGTGTCTCCGGGAGCGATCGAGCCGGCGTCGGTGCGAGACTCACGTGGCGCCGGGGGTCGCACAGGCACCTCCACTTCGGTACTGCTATCGACCCCATTCCCCTCGGCACGCATTACAAACTTCATTATCCCGGCGCTTGAGCCGGCCCGCACGAGGAATGAGGCCGGAGCCTCTCTCTCGGCTGTGATAGCGACTTCCTGAGAGCTCTCACCGATAATCTCCACCGGGCCGCTGGCCTCCAGGGAGACCTGAAAGCTGCCGTCGCGTCCCGTCCCGTTGAATATGTTCACCGGAATCCGGAAGAGGTCATCCGGGGCGCAGAATCGCGGGTAGGTCGGTGTCAGGACGATTGGATCACGGACCAGTACATTGCGGGATGACGCGCCGAAGTTGTTGCCCGATGCAGCCACTGCCATGACCCGAAGTGTTCCGTTGAATTCGGGCAGTTCAAAGCTTGTACGGACTTTCCCGGTCCGGTCCACTTCAAGCAGTCCTGACCAGAGCGCCACCGGTTTCACTCGCCGTGCGGTGACAGGTGAGAGGTGATCGAGCCGCATCATCGACATCTGGTCACCTGACGGGGCCGAGTAGAGCTCCGATTGCGCAAGTTCGGGAAGGAGAAGGGCGAAGATGTCATAGGTGATCACATCGAGTTGCTTCTTGCCGTAGAAGAAGTCGAGCGGGTCGGGGGTGCCGAAATCGGTGAGCTGCAGAATACCTTCGTCCACGGCAGCGATGGTGATGAAGGCTCTCTCGGTGAGGGCGGATGAGCCTGTGCTGGAAGGAGCGCCGAGGTTGACCTCGATCTCCATCGTCGCCTTCGGACGTATCTCATCCGGGGACTCGATGCTGACGTCGAGACGACGATCACTGGTGTCGACCATCAGCGGAACGGTGCCGTAGGCGCGCATCGGCGCCTGCGGTTCTGCTCCCTCCCGGGTGCGAACCAGCGTTGCAGTGACATAGACGTTGGGGAGGTATTCGGGTCGCACTCGAAGGGTGATCTCGGCGGTGTTCTCCTCCAGGGTGAACAATCTGGAGTAGAGGATCTTCTCCCGTTCCACGGTAAGGAGGAGGGTGCCGGCGAAGGGCGCCTTGACCAGGACCCTGGCATCGTCTCCACTCTGGTATACCTCATGGTCGAGTTCGAGATCCACCTGACCGGGTCGCTCCATCGACCAGGGTGTGTAACCCCACCCGGAGGCATAGAAATCTATGGAAGATGTGCTCCCCGACCTGAGGTCGGTCAATGTGACCCGGTACTTCCCCCATGTCTGCGGTGTAAAGTTGAGGGTGCCCTCGCCGATTGTCTGAATCTCCTGCGACCTGAGCGGTTCCTCACTCCGCTCGGAGACGTACCGGTACCGTCCCTGGGCATCACGCATGAGCACTGAACGCCACCGCAGATAGGAGAAGGTTGCCCTCAAGAGTCCCGGCTGGATCGGGTTGCCCTCCGGATCCAGAGTGATGAAATCGATCGACTGGGGCTCGCCGATCTCGGCATAACCATCGGAATCCCGACGCAGACCCAGATAGTACGGATAGGGATGGACTTCCACCGACGTCGCGTTGCTGACAGCCCTCCCGCCTGTCTCATTCACGGTGGCCTGAACAATACCTCTCAATGAGGCTGGTGGACGCAGGCTGGACGGGATCTCGAACTCGATCTCACCATGCCCCTCTGCGTCGAGTTCACCCGCGTCAGCTGTCAGGGTGTGCTCGCTGAACTCAATCTCGGGATTCCCGAAATTCCAGGAACTGTATCCGGAGGGCATGAAAGGAACCGCTTCGAGTCGCACCATGGCGTCAAGTCCGCGTCCGGCGGCCGGCGGACCGAAGAGCATGGTCCCCGTCACATCGATGTGTATGGTGTCGCCGGTCAGGTAACTTGATTTATCGGTCTCGATTTCGACTTTTATCCGATCGGGTATGAACTCCTCGACACTGAATGCCAGTGTGCCGATCGGGTCCTCGGCGGGACCGTACAGTTCAGCCTGATACCGGCCGGTTGGAGCGTAGACGGGAATCAGGCTGTCGAAGGCCACCATCCCGTTCTCGAAGTCCCTTGCCTGTTGTTCTTCAAGGACCCTGCCGTCAGGCTGGACGACCTTCAGGCGCAACGGAAACGTCTGGGGCACTCCCAGGCCCGGACTGCGTACAACACAGGCGAAATGAACTGATTCACCTGGCCGGTAGACACCACGGTCACCGTAGATGAAGGCCTCATATCCCTGCAGGAGGGAAGGGCGTCCGCCGACATCGAAGTCGGCCCGGGCCACCTCGCACTGATCGAAGAGAAGGAAGGAGAATTCCTCTCCCCGGTCAGCCGTCACGAGGTAGGGTTCGAACTCGTCCATGTGGCCGAGCAACCCGGTAATGACCGCTGCTCCGGAGGCGTCGGTCCGCGCGGATCCGAGCTCCTGGTTATTCGCGCTGTAAAGGGTCACATCAATGTTGTTGAGCGGATCGAGCGTGCTGGTCGAAAGAACCCAGACATACAGTTCGTCATCGGTCCGCTTGCCGATCATCCCGATATCAGTGAGCAGAACGGTTTTAGCCTGGGAGAACCAGTAGCGACCCTCCCCGCGGGCCCGTATGCGGAAGAGTCCGGTCGGGTGGTCTTCCATGAATCCGGTGAAGTTGACCGTGACAGTATGAGTCTCGTTCCGGGGCAGGGTGAGGGGGATCTCCTCCTCATGAATCCGGCTGCCGAACTGTTCGACACTGCTCCAGTACTGGTTGGCGGAGTGGAGGAAGTGAGTGAGGTTGTTACGATAGATCTTTTCGACTTCAAGGCGGATCAATTCGAGATTGACGACATCGATACCCGCGTTCTTGAGTCCCTCGCGGGAGAGATACTGACCGGGAGAGGTGAACTGCAGTGAGGGGCGCAGGTCACCCAGCAGGACCGGCTGGTTATAGGGCCGTTTCAGAATTGCGCCGTCCCGTGCCCTGAGTCCTTCTCCTATCAACACTGTTACTGTGGTGCCGGGTCGCATGCCGCCGCTCAGACGAAGCCCACGGCCGTGTTCGGTGATCTGGAATTCGTCGACTTGCTGAAGGGTTATAAACTGCTTTGCGATGGAGGGCTCCACCGGTGAGGAGAAACGGATCACAACGGCATAGGTACCGCCCTCCTGTTCCGGTCGGACCGATTCGATCTTCAGTTCGTTGTCGACCTTGAATGGGAACGACTCCGATCGGGATTCCCGCATGGGAATCGTGCCTTCGAATGCCCCCAGACCCGCGCGGATATCCAGCCTGATTTCCCCATCGCCTTCACCGAGGAAGACCAGGTCGGTCCTGATATCAATAAGCCGTCCCGCATCGGTATTGGAGACGGTGAAGGGCACATTCCTGGAACCCGCGGTCGTGGTCGACCGGATGTCGAGATGGCGTGTGAATTCCTGCGGATCGACCAGTTCATTGAATTCCACTGTGAACGAGAAGTGGGCGACGGTCGGATCATCCTGCTCGCGTTCGATCGTATGGGAGATATGATCCACCTTGATATACGGGGTGTTGAACCTGAATTCGCGCTCCCCCCGCAGGACGAAGCCGCTTTCGCCGGTGATCTGCGGACTGATCCGCAGTTGATAGTCGGTTGACAGCTTCAGAGGTTCGGTCGGCATGAACCGGAGGGTCTGGGTGGTCGTCCACCTGAACCGGCCCTCGATCTCCGGATCGAAACTGACCGGCGCAGTATCGATCATGAAGTTCACGCTGTCGGCGGGGACCACCGGTCTCGAGAATTCAATATTGATGTTCGTGAACCGGTCTGTGACACCGGACGGGGTGACACCGGTGACCTCGACGTCATACTCGGTGGTTCGTGGCGAGCAGGCATCGGCACTCAGCAGCAGCAGTGCCAGTACGCTGAACAGGGCGGGCCGCGCGGCTGCTGCAAAAGTGTGGTTGCGATTCAGGGCTGGTGCGGTGATCGGATTGAGCGGATACCGATTCATAGCGATCTCCCGGAACTGACATGACAGGTATCGTTCATGAGGTCGTTTCTGTAAATGAGCAGGATCGTCCACGATTCTACCGGATGTCCGGTGACTGCACCAAGCAGGTTGATCCGTTCCTTCACGACCCTTAAGTGGTTTGCTGTTAACGCTCCAGCAGGGATTCGATCAATTGCGACCAGTTCTCGATCCAGTCTTCAATTGAGCTCCAGTACCCGAGCTGCTTTCCACTG
>SDBT01015584.1_pt1 | contig 12076 bp, 22 predicted proteins | sample 2277101 | NCBI WGS metagenome assembly SDBT01 (sample SAMN10404973, study PRJNA504765) | marine sediment metagenome | isolation source: marine sediment core GS10_PC15, 103 cmbsf | place: Arctic Ocean: Southern Knipovich Ridge | collected 2010
TCAAAAAAGGGTTACTACAATCGCAAGTATAAATTCAATGCTTTTGGAGGGAGCAAATAAAGACCTCTTTTTCTAAATGAATTACATACCTTCTAGTTTTCTTATTTCCAAAAGCAACTTCTTTATTTCCAACCTAGTTTTAACCTCTAACAAATCTGGATACGTACCAATCTCTTCGGTTGGATCTGCAAGTCCTGGAGTTAATTGTTCAATAAACTTCATAAAAAATAATAACAACAGGAGTATAAAAATATAATTGTTATGAAGAAACCAAGAACCATCCATATTGATAACGAACATTGGAAGAGATTAAAAGCTAAAGCTAATGCAGAGTTTCAAGGAAAAGGTTTTCTTGAAAGATATTTAGATTTAATTGCAGACAATCCAACCATAATTCTTAGAGGAGATTCACAAGTTATCATCACCCCCAAATAAATATATATAGAATAAACGACGCCGTTCTTATTTATATTCTAATCATCTTTATTTTCTATGTCAAAAAGAAGAACATCCATAATCTTGACCATCAAGAACGGGGAGATCTTTATTCAAAAGAAACAATCACAAATAACAAAGAAAGTTTTCTCAATCCCTAAATCTAAGAAAATTATAAAATGAATAAACTAATTATCATTTCATTAATAGTTATTTTATTATTAGGATTAATTCTCTTACCAAAAGAAACTATTGAAATCACACAACTCGAACCAATTAAACAAGCACCAATTCTAATACCTTAAAATGGCGAGAGAAACAACAGTTACTACAACATCGATTGGTCCAACAACAATTACTGGTGGGAGTGAAACAGGGGGAGTTGTTACAGGAGGTTCAACAGATATAATTAGGGGAGGAACTCCTGGAAGAAGTACCACAAGGGTTTTAGTTACTGCTGAAGAGAATGCAAGAAAGGAAGCTGAATTTATTAAAAAACAAAAAGAAGCTGAAGCCAAAAGATTGTTAGAACAAAAAACAGCAGAAAGGGTTGCAACTGAACAGAAACGTATTAATGATTTAACAGTCAGATTAGCTAAACAAGGTCAAACGAGAACTTCAACTGCAATTGATAAAGATACGGGGAATGTAATAACTATTGAAACAACTCAGGGAAGTCAAGGAAGTGGTGATGAAAGAGTTACCAGAAGAACGGATACTACAACAGGGAAAGTAACAACTAGAACCTTTGAACGTCCTGTAAGAGAAGATGGAAAGGGCGGAGGATTAGTTCAACAAACTGGAGGAATTATCCAAACTCCTCAAGAAGGATTGTTAGCTCCATTAGATACTGGAACAATTAATACAGGGCCACAGAACGAGGGAAGAATAATTCTTAAACCAGACGAGATTGCATCCTTTGGGTTTCAACCAACTCCAGGACAAGAATCTTTTGCACTCTCTCAAGATCAATTCAAATTTATTTCAAACAAAGATAATCTTCAAAGAGAAATATTAAGGGAACAAAAACAAAAACCATTCTCACAACTACTTAAAGAAGGCCAACTACCAACGGCAGTTTTGAAAGGTTTTGATGTTGTTGGTGGAACTATCTTCGGATTTTCAGATAAGATTAGAAGAGAAACTATTGGTGGTGGAACTCTAACTCCAGAACAGAAAGCTTTAGGGGGAACAATCATCGGTGAAACATTATTGTTTACTTCTCTTGGAGGGTTTCAACAAACAACAGCACAAATAGAAAGAAGTTTGTTCACCAAAACCGATGTTGTATTTGGAGGTGCATCACAAAAAGTTAATAGTAAAACTCTAAGTACGGATGTTGCGTTTACAACCTCTAAAGGAGAAGAAGGATTGGCACGGGGATTAAGTCAACAGATAGGTAAGAGTGGAAGATTATCTGTAGATGCAACATCAGTGAAAGGTGCAACATTCAAAACGAAACCAAACACCCTGTTTAAGTTGGGAGAAGAATCAATTAAGGCAGGAAGAAAAATTAAATTCAAGAATGTTTTCGCAGGAAGACAATTATCCGCAACAGCAACTAGTGGAAAGAGGTTTGTTAGTACAACTGTTGGAAGAGTAAGAAGTTCTTTATCTAAATCCGTAGATGATTTCACTAGTTTAAGTTTTGGTTTAGCAGATGATACTAGAACTGTATTTGCAGGAGGGGTTGAAACATCTTCGGGTGGAGGAAATTTCTTGGGAGTAATCACTAAAGCTGCAAAGAAAAGTGCAGGATCTTCTGGGACTATCTCAACAGGTTCTTTGAAACAAGCAACACAATTGAAACAGGCAGCTAAATCTGTTCAAGAAATAGTTACCGCAGCAGTTCAAACTACAACTAAAGTACCTTTCACGCCTTCTGCATTAAGTGGAGGAGTTGGTGGTGGAAGTAAAGTAACACTAAAACAAGTAACTAAAACTTCAACATTATCAACACCCTCATTACAGACGATAACAAGAAGTCCAACAAGAACTATAATTAAAGTTGCACAAAGAAGTCCTGAACTATTAGGTGCTTCCAGAGTTAGAACAAAACAAAGATCAGCTTTGGAAAGTGCAACAAGAGTTAGAACTCAACTGAAACAAGAACTTGCATTGGGTGTAAAAACTAAACAGAAAACTAAACAAAGAGAAAGATTGGCAACCCGTCAAACTCTCAAGCAAATAAGTTCTTTGAAGTTAAGGAGTGGTTTTGGGAATACTCCAATAACACCTAGAAGACCTCCAAAACTTCCAAAAATAAAAGTTCCATTCTTATTCAAATCTTCTAAAGAAGATAAATCTTCTAAGGGATTGTTTGGAGTTAGTGTTAGAAGAAAAGGAAAGTTCAAACCATTTGCAACAGGATTAAGTTTAAAGAAAGCGATAAGTGTTGGAAAGGGAAGGGTTGAAACAACAACTGCAGCAACGTTCAAGATAACTTCATCACAAAAGGGATTAACTCAAAGAGCATTTGGAACTCCAAAAGGATTCAGAAGGAAAGCGGGGGGATTGTTTATTGAAAAAAGGGGTAGGAGAATATCAACCTTTGGAGAAGTTACAGGATTGCAGAGAGCTAAAAAGAGGAAAAAAAGAAAATGAAAGAAATTGTAGTTTGTATTTTTCCAGTAGATAATCCAAAACAAAAGAAAGATTTTGTTGATATGATGAAGTCATATCCAAGTGATGTTCTATTCAAACCTGATGTTATCAATCCTTAGACCTTCGTTAAGAAGAACTTCTAGTAGGAGCATATCTTTTGGGTAACCTTCGAGTTCTTCGGGTTCAATAAATAAATAGTTATTTTTTATTTGCATGTTCAATCTCCAATTTTATTCTTTCTTTTTCTATAGATAGTTGTTCTTTGATATATTTTTCTAAAACATTTTTTATATTCTTAACCGATTCCTCATTCATCTCTACTTTCTTTTTGTATTCATCTAACTCTTTTTGAAGTTCTGTTTTAGTTACATCAATTAACATATCTTCTTGAGAAATATTATCAACCATTCCCAAGAACTCAGAATAATAAAATATCTTATCTGGTTTCTTCCAACCAAATCTATACAACATTCCTTGTTGAGTTGGATAACGAGGTAACCAATAAGTTGCAGAGATGTGACGCATATCTCCAATAGTTAATTCGGAATACTTCTCACCACCTTTTGATTTATCTTCTCCAAACAAACTCTTGGATAATCTTTTGAAGTATTGGTTTGTTTCTGCAAGAGAAGTTTTGAATAATAAATCGTCACCAGATAATTTATTATCTTCCACATAATCTTTGATTAAGTTAGAAGACATCATCAGTTTTATTTTTCTTCCAAATGTTTTAGAAACTTCATCCGTAACTTCAAAGGATTTGTAATCGTCATCAAAAGAACTAACTCTTGTATTCTTGAACTCTGTTGCTCTTAATCCCGTATCTAATTCAAAGTAAGCAATGAGTTTGTAATAAGGTTTAGAATGTTCTGCAAGTTTCTTGAATTGTTTCTCGTCGAGAAAAACCCACTTAGGTTTATCCACCTTAGTATCAAGTTCTTCTGTTACGTCCTCTAATTTCGTCTGTGTGACCCGTTGTAACCAGTGCCACAACGCTTTGAATGTCTTAACATAATCTCCAACATTAACATAATTCTTTTTATCCTTTCTTTTTATCCTTCCTTCTCGCATATCATTAAACACCTCGTGGACTTTTTGTTTGGTTATTTTCCGAAGATCCTTCACCTTTCTTTTTTCAAATAATGAAACTATCAAATCTAATTTATATCTGTAAGCATTCAACCTTGCGAAGCTTCTTGCACCCTTAACATTTGAAACTCCAACGTTTGCACCGCTCTCCATATCAAAAATGAATTGGGTAACTATCTTTTGATTTGATTTAGAAATGTTGGGAATGATAGAACCTTTCTTCTTCCAATTTTCATACTTCTCTTTGTGTTTGTAAGGATCTATTTTCATATATTTGAAAGGGTGGTTTACTTTTTAAATTCTCTCTCAAATAACATAATCCCCTAATGCGCAGACCGAGTATAGAGGGGTTTTGTTATCCTACTATAGCGCATTAAGGTAAGAGTGGGTTACTTCCTAAGATGGATTTGAAGATAACATAAAGGATAACAAAGATTCCAATCCATAATATCCACCATTTAAAATCCTTCAAGAATTGGTTAGCTTGAGTTTGTTGGGGGTTCATTTTTTATCTCCCGCAAAAGCAACCCAAGTGAAGATTATTCCCAATCCAGATATAATCAGTCCTGGAATTCCAAAACTATATCTTCTAATTAAACAATTTGTTAGAGCTTGATCACTTCCATATAGAATTTGATACCCACAAAATGGAGACATTACAAGTAGGATACTCCCTAAGATAATCATTCCAATACCTAATACGCTCCATTGTGCTTTGTTCATATAACTCTTTTAGAAGAACAACTTTTTATGTGTTATTGTTATACTTTGACAATGACAATGAATATATATATAATTTATTTATAAACAATACATTTATAAAAGAAAGAACCTTCTGAATAACAAGAAAAAATGGCAAAGAAAATTTATTCAGTAACCCTTGATGATGATGTGGTAGATGCAGCGAAGGAAAATTCACTTGGTGCAAAACTTTCACCGATCATAAATTCATTATTAGAATTATATAATGTGGAGCAAGGAAAGATTATGGAAATGATTAAAAAAATAAAATCAGAGGAAACAAAAAAATGAAAACAACAATTAAAGCAGTTATGAAATCAAATGCAGCAATGGAATTTAAAGCGGGAGCAAAGATCGTTAAAAGTGAACTTAGTCAAACAGCGGGGATTGGATTACAAGAAGGATTTAAGAAAATCATAAGTAATAAAAACGGAGGGAAAAACTGGGATACCTTAGTAAAGGATCTCTTATAATAAATATAAGCGTGGGGCGTAGTCGCAAAACATAACCCCACACGACTTATCGATAAGACAAGATGGAATCTAAAAGAAGTGATACTATAAATACATTCTCTGGAAATGAAGCTACACATGGCTCTGTTTCCGATGGAACTAATGATAACCCTGTTAAACCTATTTTTTTGAGTGAGAGCGTAATAAAAGGTAAAGAAAGGGTATCCTATAAACCCTTAGATGTGATTAAGATACTTCTGAGAGAAAGAGCAATGAAACAAGTTGATCTTGCGGATAATATCGGGATGAGTAGACAAGCCCTTAATAATTATATAAGAGGTGAATGGACTGTTCCAACTCAAATTAAATTAAGGATAGCTGAGTCGTTGAATGTTGATTCTGCGGTTATCTGGGATCTTCCAAAATGATTACCCAACAATTAGCATATACTCTGGATGATCTAAAGAATCTTACTATTGAACAGATTAGAGACCTGACTAAAAATTATTTGGAGTGTGAAGAATGAAATGTTCTTATTGCCTTAACAACAAAGGCGGGTCGTATAAAGACTGGTGTAAAGACTTCTCTTTCAACCTTTGCGTTCCATGTTGCTTCACTTTAGAGTTTGTTCCAAATAAAATGGAATATCAGAAAGAATGTTTAGAGTGTGGATGTTGGTTTAGTCCCAGGGGAACATGGCAGAAAAATTGTGTTGATTGCTGGTTGAAGTCTCAGAAGAAGAAAGCCCACACTAAAAAAGTTGTTAAGAAGAAGGAGGGTATTTGGAAATGGTAGTTAAGAAGAAGGTTGCAAAGAAGAAAGTTGTTAAGAAGAAACCTGTTGATTGGGTTAAAGCTGGAGAGAAAGCAAAGCTTTTAGCTTTCAAAACAATCCCTGAACAAGAATCTGGTTTAGATAAAATTGCTAGTAAATTTGACATTCCAAAGACACCGCTTAGAAAAATCATTAAAGATGTTGAGATTGAAAAGGAAAAATCTGAGAAGAAAGCAGAAAAAGAATTGGAGAACTCGCAAAGACTTAAGGAAAAAGAAATCAAACTCAAGGAACTTGCAGAGAAACAATTAGAGAAAGAAAAAATCAAGCTGGAGAAAGAAGCGAAGAAAGAAGAAAAACTACAGCAAAAAGAAGAAGATGCTGCAGAGAAAGAAGCGAAGAAGCAACAGGTTAAATTGATGTTAGATGAGTTAGAGGGGACATGGGAAACTTGTGATGATGATTTGTTTATTCAGATCTTTGAAGCAGATTGGAGAAAGTGTGTACATTATTTTACCCAGCGGTTAATGAAGGATTATCATTTCAAAGTCTTTGATGATAATGAGGATATAATTATTTATTGTGAGAAGGGTGAGAAAGAAGGAATATATCTCCTAGATGCTGAAAAATTTATTGCTAGTGAATGCGAAAAAAGGTTAGGCGAGAAAGCTGTGATTGTAAACGTTAAAGAGATTATTTCTAAAATTCAAAGAACTGAGAGATTGAAGATTAAAAGGGAATCAATCTTTGAAAATGAAAGAGATGTAGTCGCTGTAAAGAATGGGGTGCTGAATATGAAGACAAAAGAACTAAACCCCTTTTCTCCAGATAAAGTTTTTCTTTCTAAGGCAAACGCTAATTACAACCATGAAGCAAAGTGTAAATTATGGGATGAATTTTTGAGGACATCTTTGCCTGGTAAGGAAGGAGAAATAAGAACTATTGCTGAGTTTGCAGGTTATACCCTATCAAATGATAATAGCAGACAAAAATCAATAATAACTCAGGGAGAAGGGGCAACTGGCCAGTCAACCGCTCAGGAAGTAATAGGAAATTTAATTGGAGAGGATAATGTTACTCACTTGTCAATCCAAGAAATTGAACATGACACTTTCGCACCTTCAAGATTATTTGGTAAAAAAGCAAATATGAACCCAGACATCCCTAAGAAAGCGTTGGGGGAAAGTTCTAAGGTTAAGAAAATAATTAGGTGTGAAAAAATATATGTTCAGACAAAGGGGAAGGATGGTTACTCTATGATGCCCATTGTTAAATTATGGAATGGGGCAAATCAAATCCCCACAACAACAGATCATTCAGATGGATTTTTTAGAAGCTGGTTACCCATTAAGTTTGACGTTCAATTTTTAGAGGGTGACCCTAGAAGAATTGAAAATCTCTCAGGAAAGATTTGTGAAAGTGAAGAAGAAATGTCTGGAATATTAAATTGGTGTATTGAAGGATATAACCGACTTGAAGAACAAGGGCAGTTTAGTAAATGTTTTAGCATCCAAGAGGTTAAAGATTTCTGGCTAGAAAATTCCGATACTGTGTCTTCATTTTATAAAAACATGGTTGAAATGGATATTGGTGGAGAGATTTTGAAACAGGAAGTTTTTGATAAATATGTCTTATATTGCGGGATGTTAAAAAAACCTGCAGAAGAAATGAATATTTTCTTTAAAGGTTTGAAAAATATTTGTGAATATAAAGAGGTTACTCCAGGCCCACAAGCTCCTGACAGGCGGAGAAGATTGCAGGGTATTAGTATCATTTCTTCTGATAATAAGGTAAAAGGGGGTTTGAACACAGGTAACACAGGTTAATTTAGGGTACAGACAGGAAGAAGAGTATAAAAAAAGTTTCATTTTATTTTTGAAATAAGGTGTCCTATTATTTATTTAATAGGCCTTTTATTTTAAAAAATAAAATATATATTTTTTTATTCTCTCTTTATAGGCGGAAGTAAGTTTTAACCTGTGTTACCTGTGTCTAAGTAAAATACATTAAAATGATAAAAATTGAAGTAAACACAAGCGAACTTTTAGGTATTAGCGATTATCCTTACAACAAAGAAGATAATTTCATGGGAACTGATTGGGAAGTTCTACATTATGTTTTACCCTTTATGGTCGCAAGAGAGGATTTTTATTGGGAGTATAGTAAGAAGGGAGTGCCGTATTGCAAAAAAGAAACATATGGATTATCTAATCTCAAAGACCACTTCTTAGGAAAAACTACTTTAGGCTTTAGCCCGTTCATAGACAATGAAAGAATTATATTTGCTGCAGTAGATTTTGACGCTCACCTTTCTAAAGACTTAACACAAGAAGAAAATAATAAATTAATTCTTGAAGCCAAAGAAGATTCTGAGAAAGTTTATACTTTCTTAATCAAATTAAAACTTCCCGTAATAATAAATTCAAGCGGTTCAGAAGGTCGCCATGTAAGGGTTTGTTGCCCTGGTGCTAAAGCTGAAGACATGAGGATATTTATGAAATGGGTTTTAGAACAAACTCTTGGAGATTTAGATAAGCATGAAATCTTTCCTAAACAAAATAAACTGGAAGAAGGAAAACCTTATGGAAATCAAATTAAAGGTTTTATGGGTATACACCCTAAAACAAAAAGGAGAGCAACAATCATCAAAGAGGGAAATGTTCTGGACGTTCAAGACAGCTTAAAATTTTTAGTTGAGTTAGGACAGGATAGTTGGAATTTTGAGGGTTTACAAATGACTGAAGAAGACTACGATAGAATAAAGGATTCGGATAAAGCGATAAAATATATTAAGAAAGCAAAAGAAAACAAATTGAAAGGTTATGTTGTGGATGATTCTGTTCCTAAGAATTGCCCATTCATAGAAGAAGTTGCAGCAATGGAAGTTTTACCTAGTGCTGGAAAGTATAATAGACACGCTTGTATTGACCCCAACATTGCTTCTTATGGGATTGAACATCCAGCAACACAAGAGAAGTATGCCTATTCTCAAGGGCGTTCAAGTAGCACAGCTTTTGATAACTGGAGTAAGTATTGGGGAGACCATCCAGTTTTTAGTTGCGTTCAAATAATCGCTTACCTAGAACACAACTCAAAGAATAATGAAGTCGCTAAAAAAGGATTGAAGAAATGTTTAGCCTGTCCTAATCATAAAGCGTTTATGTTAAAGAACTTCAAACCTAAAGGCTGGGGAAAATTCCTCAACATTAAAAAGATTGCAGAACAAAAGGAAATTCTAAACTGCCCCCAATGTTCTAACGAATTAATATTCTATGAAGATAAATCTCTATTCAAATGTAACTCTTGCAAATGTGTAGGGGGGATTAGGAAACTATTGAAAATGAAAATATTGGAGAACAAACAATGAGTGAAGAAACACAAACAAGATTGGATGGAACTAAGGTGTCATTGCTGTCTAAACATAAATCAGATAGGCAAGTTCAATTCTGGGAAGCAAAGGAATGTGAAGGAATAACAAAAGAAAGTCTTTTGGTAAAATATAAACTTGATTTAAAAAAGTCAATGGAAGAAAACAATCAACAGGATATAGAGATTTTAAAAAGATTTATTAAAAATTTGGAGAAGAAACAATGAACTTTGAAAAAATGAATTTGGATAGAGGAATAAAAGAACTAATAATTTATCTGAATGAGAAGAAAATAAAGACTTCTCATAGTTGTTCAGGACATCCAAAAGATTTTAGAGCAGAAGGAATGATTGTATTCAAAACTATTGATGATTGTGATAAATTTAAAGATTTGATAGTAAACTCAAATATCTTTAATTGTATCGGAAGAAGTAATTATTCTTATCCAAGTAAGAAAACACTTTACTTTGAATATGATAAGAACCTTAATCAAACCGAGATAGATTCTCTTTGGGCTGATTTGTTGTGTACAATCTCTTTTAATAAATATCTGATGGAGAACAAACAATGAAACAAAACAAAAAAACATACAAAGAAAGATTCAAAGAATATCACAAAGATGATATGTGGGGATTGTTCTTGAAGTGGCTAACTAAACCAAAGAAGGAGAAAAACAATGTATGAAAAATTAACAACCTACCAACGCATTTGCAAACGATGTGGTGAATTGTATAAAACAACCGCAAGGTTTAGTAGAACTTGTATGGGTTGTATGAAACCAAAAGGCATTCAGAAGAAAGTTGAAAGGGGGTTGAAACAAAATGGTTAAGAAAGAATTACAGAGCAAGAATGTAAACATAAAGATTTCACCTGAGCTACTGGAAGAAACAAAAGAATATCTAGGAGTTGGTTTAGAGATGAGTAAGGTGTTAAGGAAATATCTTAGAGAATGTATTGATAAGAAGAAACAAAAGAACTCACCCTTCAAGTATTGTTATTGTTGTGAAAAGTTTAAGAATGAAATGTCTGAGATGAACTTAACTTATGGTGTGAAAGAGAATGAAGATGAAGGACCAAGATTTGTATTTGTATGTGACCCTTGTCTTGAAGAAGCAATAACTCTAACACCAGAGGAACACAGAGAGAGAGTTGATGATGAAGGAACTGAAGAGAAAGTGTTCAGACAATATTTTAGGTCCATGCTAGTAAGAGGAATGTTATCTAAGGATATAGTTAACAAAGACCTTGAGCTAAACACTGAGGTGTTAGCAATGGTTAAGAGGATGAAGGAGTTTGATAACTTCCAAGAAGAACTTACTAAGATGTCTGAGTTATATCCTACACTTTACAAGCTACAAAGAGGGAAGTTTATAGAAAAAAAGAAGCAAGAGGAGTATGAGAAACACTTCAAAGACGCCCAGGGGGATAGATTGTATGATAAAGTGATATTCCGCCCGTATATATATTAAAAGGGTACCAGAGGGATGAGCATATGATGAATGGAGGGTGTGGGGACTATAGTATATTATACTACCCCCCACCTCACAATCCACACACTCCCTATACAATAGGGGAACAAAACAAAATGGAAGAAACAAACAAACAAACAACTGAAGAAGAAATTGAACAAGCCCTAATAGATCTGGGGCAGAGAATTGGAACGTTAGAGGGGGCTGGGTTGCTCAATGTAGTTAGCTTTTCCTGCCCAACTATTAATGTTAGTTTACAATCAAACGAGCTTGGAATGGATGCTCTAATAGATAGGGGTTTCAAAGTTCGGGAAAGGTTGCAGGGTAATAATAAGAAACAGAAGGGAGGAAAATATATTAATTAAAATGTTAATAACAATCTCAATCGTAAGTTTGGTTTCATTATTAATAGGGTTTGTTCTAATTGCTAATGGATCTTTCCCGATGTTTGAATTGGGAATTGTAATCTTTTCATTCATTGGAATCTTGTTCATAATCGGTTTCTACATTGAAAGAAATAGTGCAGGAGATGTATCCGCATGAAAGCACTAATAATTTGTAGATGCTCAACAGATGAAACTAAGCAGGATGTTTCACTACAGGTTAAACCCTGTGTGGAGTATTGTAATAAACAAGAATGGGATTATGATTTAATGGATTATTATGGTTCTGCAAGTAAGGGAGTTCCAGATAAACTTCAACAAGCATTAGACATGGTTGCTCAAAGGAAGTATGAAGTTATAATTGTTTATTCAATGGATAGGTTTTCTAGATTAAAACCAAGCGTTACTGAGAAGATGCTAAACCATATCACCGATTGTAAGTGTAGGTTCATCTCCATCTTAGAAAACTTAGATAGTGATAACGCAATGATTTGGTTTACAATGAAAGGGATGTGGATTTATTTTGCAAATCTTTATTCAGTTAATCTTTCAATAAAAGTTAAAGCTGGAATGAAGAAAGCAAAAGAGTTAGGGAAACCAATAGGTAGGCCAAGGGGTTCAAAAGATAAAAAACTAAGATCAAAAAAGGGTTACTACAATCGCAAGTATAAATTCAATGCTTTTGGAGGGAGCAAATAAAGACCTCTTTTTCTAAATGAATTACATACCTTCTAGTTTTCTTATTTCCAAAAGCAACTTCTT